>Ga0265323_10001084_pt1 | contig 14080 bp, 5 predicted proteins | sample 41225metaG_FD_193580 | JGI IMG/M metagenome (GOLD analysis project Ga0265323, IMG submission 193580) | Rhizosphere microbial communities from Carex aquatilis grown in University of Washington, Seatle, WA, United States - 4-12-25 metaG | ecosystem: Host-associated > Plants > Roots > Rhizosphere >... | reverse complement strand
TTCCGCGGCGGGCAAAACCGTGGAGGAAGCCGAAGAGATTCCGTTGTTCTTCACATTGATTCCTGTTCTCGCCCTGCTCAGTAATTACGACCAGGAGAACTGTCTCATCAATGTTGGCACGGAGGGATGGCCTGCCCCTCTTTGGGCCTGCCGGCCGCCGTGGCCTCCCGCACCTTGGCAGCAACAGTTTTGTCCATCCAACAACGGTAGGTTGCCTGCACACAGTCATTCAGTACGGAACGCTCGGCATCTGGTTTCGCCGTCGAGAGTGCGGATAGAAGCAGCCCCCCGACATAAGGATTGGCCCGACAAGCCGCCTCAATCTTCCGGACCATGTATCTCGCCTCTACACAATCGTCCAGAATTTGCTGGGCCTGTCGGGAAGATCCGGCGGCATCTGCCCGTTGGATTAGCGATCCAATTCGCCTGTCTGCCAGGCACTCGTTCGCGATCTCCGCCTTTTGCGTAGCCACTTCCGAGTCCCGCTGCCTGTCATTTGTCGACGGCGATTGGGCCGACACCACCGAGAGAAAGCACTGCGTGACGGCAACCCAAATGATCGTTTTAACCTTAGCCATTTGCACCTCCGTTGATAGGAACGCTACTGAACCGCTTATCTTACGCCCACAAGGGGGAAAAAACATGGCGAGGGCCGGTGTCCCCTGTGTCCGCCTGTGTCCGAACGAAGGATCTCGCGCAGGCCAGCCGGGGACATCGAAGCGGAGTCGCACGGCTCTCGTGAAACGAAGACTGTTGCCACTGCCGGAAACGCGACTATCTGGAAGACGTTCATCCCGGTTGATTGCTGGAGTTGGCCAGATCATTCCACTCAACTCGCCGCCGGCAGAGCGCCGAAGATGCTTGACCGGCGCATCTCGTCACTTCCGAGCTTTCTACAAGCATCCCGCCGACGCGCACACGAACGCTGCTTCCGATCACGACGCCTTTCAAACAGCGCACGCAGGAGCAATGCAGCCGCGTCAGCAGCCTTGGCATTTCCGACTGTGGCAACCTCCAATGGCTCCACCCGCCAAGGTGCGACTTCCGGTTACACACTGCATCCGCCGGCAACCCGCGCGGCACTGTCGCGGATACTTGATGCGAGCGCGACGGTTCCGCATAGACGCCTGGCGACGTTAGACTCCTGCTTGACATTGTAAGTTCGTCGCAAGCGGTGCGTTGGAAAGGTATGCTCATCGAACGCACACTCATCATTGTCGCGGCGCTGGGACTTGCCGGCGTGGCAGCGTACTCTCTGTCCGTCCCGCCCGCGCGTCGTCACGCGGCGCCCGGACTTACGCTCTATGACCCCCACGGAGGCCGCCTGAGTCTCGCAGATATGCGTGGCAAAGTGGTAGTGCTCAACTTCTGGACCACCTGGTGCGGCGTTTGTCGCGAGGAAGTTCCGTTTCTGACGGCAATACACCGGAAATTCGCCGGGCGCGGCCTGGAAGTCGCCGCAGTGTCGCTCGACGACGGATGGGACGAGGTCAAAACGTTCGTCGCCGAGCGCCAGATCCGTTATCCGGTCTTCTTGCCCGACGCGCAGACGCGCCGGCGGTACGGCGACGTGACCGCCGTGCCGACCCTTATCCTGATCGACCGGAACGGCCGTATCGCGGCCAGGCACACTGGTTTCGATCAAGACACCAACTACACGGCCGAGATAGCGAAGCTCCTGGCCGAATCGGCCATCCCGATTCCGCAGTGAGCACCATGCGAACTGCCAATCGGATTTGGCCGCAGAATGGACTGCGGCCCTGGGTAGAAGGGAACGCGCCCTCAACAGCGTGAGGATCGCCGTCCGCGAGCCGATAGCATGCCCGGCATCGCGCCCCTGTAGAATCCGTCGACGCCACCGACAGATGATCGAGTGGGCACGTCCGGGTTCCGATGTTTATGCCCCAGTAGTACCAGATGCGTGTGGCGCAATTCTGCATTAACGGCAGGAACCGGCAATGAAAGCTCTGAGGCGTGAAGACTTTGTCGCTGTTAGGCTTGGGGAACGCCGCGGGCTGCCAGCGTTCGCTGTTCTTCGTCCACGCAGATTTCAGGCATTACCCGAGGGACTCCCGCTACCCGACCGAGCTCCATTTCAGCAGGCTGTTGCAGGGCCGCGCCAGCGGGTCGTCGAAGTGATTCGGGCTCACGCGCAGGGCGTACCCCAGCCGGCCGGTGCGTTCCGGCACGATGTCGCGGGCGAAAACCGCCACCCGATCGTGGCGCTCCACCGGCGGCAGCACAACCACCTCCGTCTCTTCCAGGTGACCGTTGTTGTCTACGCTGCCAATCACCACTTCCACCTGCACGTCGCTGGGCTCGAGGCCCGCCAGGTCGATGGCCGCCCGCACCGGTACCGGCCGCCCGCTGATCACAGAGCCCACCGGGCCGGGTCCGGCTTCCACGAACCTCACGCTATCCCAGGCCTCGTGAATCTTCTTGTCCCACGCCGCTTTGTCCTTGAGCAGCGCATAGTCTCCGCTCAACAGCCGCATGTGCTGTTCGTGCGCCGGATCGTAGAGCTCCGTCATGTACTCACGGATCATGCGCCGGCAGTCGAAGTGCGGCGTAATGTAGGTCAGCGACTGTTTCATCCGCCGCATCCACTCCCGCGGAGTCTGCTCCTTGCGGTCGTAGAACATGGGCACGATCTCGTTTTCCAGCAGGTAGTAGATCGCGCTGGCGTGCAGGGCGTCCTGATCCTCGGAATACTGGTCGCGCTCGCCGATCGCCCAGCCGCCCGAGTTCTCGTAGGCTTCGTCGAACCAGCCGTCCAGAATGCTCAGGTTCAGGATGCCGTTGATGGCCGCCTTCATGCCGCTGGTGCCGCAAGCTTCCTCGCCGCGCCGCGGGTTGTTCAGCCACAGGTCCACGCCCTGTACCAGTTCGCGCGCCACCTTCATGTCGTAGTCTTCCACGAAGACCACGTACTTCCACAGCTCCGGATCGCGCGAGAACTGCACGATCTCGCGAATGTAGCTCTTCCCCGGCTGGTCCTTGGGATGGGCCTTGCCGGCGATCACGATCTGTACCGGCATTTCCTTATTGAGGATGATCTTCTTCAACCTCTCCACGTCGCGGAACAGCAGCGTGGCGCGCTTGTAGGTGGCAAAGCGCCGCGCAAACCCGATGGTGAAGGCGTTGGGGTCCAGTACTTCGCCGGCCTTGCGGATTTCCGCTGCCGAGGCCTGCCGGCGCACCGCAGAGGAATGCTGCCGCGCCCGCACGAAACTGACCAGCCGCCGCTTGCGGCGCCGGTGCACTTCCAGCAGTTCCTCGTCGGGGATGTCGTTGATGTGATCCCAGATGCCCCGGTCGTTGAAACGCTGCCGCCAATCGGGCTCCAGGTACTGGTCGTAGAGCATCGACAGGTCGCCGTTCAGCCAGCTCGGCACGTGAACGCCGTTGGTGATGGAGGTGATCGGCACCTCCCAGACCGGCAGTTGCGGCCACATCTCGTGGAACATCTCCTGCGACACCTGGCGGTGCAGCCGGCTCACCGCGTTGCGGTAGACCGAGGTGTTCAGCGCCAGCACCGCCATCGAGAACCGCTCGTCGCGATCGTAAATGTTGCGCCGGCCGAGCATCATCAGTTGCTGGAAGTCAATCCCCACCTCGGAGCAGTATCCCGAAAAGTAGTGGTACATCAGCCCCGGCTCGAACAGATCGATGCCTGCCGGAACCGGCGTGTGGGTGGTGAAAATATTGCTGGTCCGCGCTGCCAGCAGAGCTTCGTCGAAACTCAGATGCTGGTCCCGCATATACCCGCGGATCTGTTCCAGGGCGAGGAAAGCCGAGTGGCCTTCGTTCATGTGGAATACGGTCGGCCGGAGGCCCATGGCCTGAAGCGCCCGCATGCCGCCGATGCCCAGCACGATCTCCTGCCGGATGCGCGTGTCGATATCGCCGCCATACAACGAATCGGTGATGTCGCGGTCCTGCGGCGACTGGTTATCCGGAATATTGGTGTCCAGCAGGTAGAGCGCGATTCGGCCGACGTCGAGCTTCCAGACCTGGATGCGCACCTCGCCGGTGGGCAGCTTCACCGACACCTTGAGATCCTTGCCGTTGGCGTCCTTGACGGTAGCCAGGGGCAGAGTGTAGAAGTCGTTGGTTGGGTACCGTTCCTGCTGCCATCCGTCGGGATTCAGCATCTGCCGGAAGTACCCCTGCTGGTAGAGCAGGCCCAGCCCGATCAACGGGTAGTTCTGATCGCTCGAAGACTTCAAATGGTCGCCGGATAGAACGCCCAGGCCGCCGGAGTAGACCGGCAGGCACTCGGTCAGCCCATACTCGGCGGAGAAGTAGGCCACCAGCTTGCCGTCCGGAGAGTAGGAGGACTTTCGCACCCGGGCGTCGTAGGTTTCGCAGGCCGTGCGGTACAGTCCCACGAAACGCGGATCGGCCGCCATCCTCTCCAGGGTTGCCTGCGGTACCCGGCCCAGCATCAGCACCGGATTGTATCCGCAATCCCTCCAAAGCCCCGGGTCCAACCGGCGGAAGACCGAACGAACCGACGGCTCCCAACCCCACAACAGGTTGTAGGCCAGTTCCCCCATGCGAGACAAGGAAGCCGGCAGCGCAGGCCGGACCAGAAACTCGCGTAACGGCTGAATATGAAATGGCATAGCAGTAGGCCACCTTCAAGATAACAGATCGGCGTGAACCCCCCGAAACTCCACAGCCTCCCAGGAAGTTTGCCAACTCTTTCGGCGACGGGGCCGGCGGGATTGAAAAGATTGGAGTTGCGGGCGTCTCTTCGTGGCCGCCCCCAAAATCCCTCGAAAACTGGCTGCCGGACTGTAAGCCGGTTTCTGTACCCTCGCGGGCGGTGGTCATTCATCTGGGCCGGCCATCGCTGGCCGGCTCTAGCGACCTACCCGGAAGTTTAGCGGAGCGGGCCGCTCCTCCTCCCCTATTTGGTCTTGCTCCACGTGGGGTTTACCCTGCCAGTGGAATTGCTCCCACCGCGGTGCGCTCTTACCGCACCATTTCACCCTTACCGGACCCGTAACGAATCCGGCGGTATATTTTCTGTGGCACTTTCCGTATCCGTTTCCGGACCCCGGCCGTTAGCCGGCACGCCGCCCTTTGGAGACCGGACTTTCCTCTCCCGTCGCCGGGAGCGACCACCCGTCCGGCAGCCAGCACCCCATCATTATCGCACCTGCCGCCACTCAGATGTATCGCCGGATACCGCGCGCGGCCCTAAACCTATCGACTTGTTGCAGATACCTGCCAATTTCGGTGTATGCTATTCTTAGCTCTGTGTCTGGGCTCCGCTTGGGCCCAGGGCTGGAAAGCTCGGATTTCAGGGCGAGCTGGGATGACGCCGTGTGCCGCGCACTGCGTGCGTGAGCGCTCCGTCATCAGGATTGTTGAGGTCACTTGCACATTTTGTTCAACCTGAGGAGATGGACAAGACAATGAAGACACTAGTTGCGATTGGCGCAATCGGGATGCTGGCATCCGGACTCTTTGCGCAGGGAATGAACTACGATGGCCAGACCAAGGAATCCTGGGAAGAGATCAACTTCGAGTTCAATTCCTCGATCCTGTCGGACGGCTATCCCAGCCTGCTGCGCCTGGCTGACTTGCTAGGCCAGCACAAGGATTACCGCGTCAAGGTGACGGGCAACACCGACTACGTGGGATCGGCTGCCTACAATGAGAAGCTCGCGCTGCAACGCGCCGATGCTGTCAAGACGTTCCTGATCAAGTACGGCGCCACTGCCGAGCAGATCTCCACCGCCAGCGATGGCAAGCGGGATCCCGAGGTCGACAACGCCAGCAAGGAAGGCCGCTTCATGAACCGGCGCGTCCGTCTGGAAGTGCGCGACGGACAGGGAAAGGTTATCGGCGATGGCCGCATCAGCGACATCCTGCCGGCGATCGCCCACTTGCAGGAAACCGTGAACAAGAATGCCGATTGCTGCGCGCAGATTCTCAAGCGCCTGGACAAGCTCGATGACATTCTCGCGGCCTTGAACAACCTGAAGGGCGAGAACGACAACCTGAAGACCCAGCTCGCCGACCTGCGCAATCAGCAGAACGCTCTCCGCGACCGCGTTGACAACATCAAGCCGCTGACCGAAAAGCAGACCACCGATATCGCCCACAGCGAGGCTACGGCGGCCGCCAATCAGGTCCTCGACGAATCCGTCAAGCGCGATAAGAAGTTCACCACGCTCGCCATCAACGTCGGACCCAACTTCGGCACCGCCAAGGGCGGCGATGCCAGCGTCGACGCTCGCGGACAGTTCTTCTCGCCGTTCGGCGGCGCCGGCACTTCCGCGGTGCAGGCTCAGGGCGAGTACATCTTCAACTCCAAAACCAGCAGCGAAGGCCAGTTCGACATCGGACTCGTCCACCGCATGGGCCCGATACAGGCCGGCGCCTTCGCCAGCTTCAAGTACCTGAGCTTCAACCAGTATCAAAGCGGCGGCGGACTCGGCCAGGCGTCCTTCCTGCTCGACTACGTCTTTAAGGGCGGCCGCTTCGGCTTCTTCGGCACCCAGGGCTTCAAGAACTACGCCGTGCTGAACAATGCCGTCCTGTACACCGGCGTCTACCAGCAGACCTACGCGCGCATCATTAATCAGTACGGCGTCGACGGTTTGGTCGGAGCCTGGGGCGATGCCTACGTGCAGGGCAACCTCGGCATCCTGAAGCGTAACATCAGCGGCAAGACCACCGCCGGCGGCGAAATCCGCCTGGTGCAGCCCATCACCCCGCACGTGGCCTTCACCGTGGAAGGCGACTTCAACCAGGCCATGGTGGCCACCACGTCCACCGGCCGTCTGGCCTTAGGTTTGGAAGTGGGCAATTTCATGAAGCCCAAGGAATTCGCGGCCAACAAGTCGCCCGTCCCCATGGACGTCCCGCGCATCCGCTACGAAATCGGCCAGCGGCGCGTTGGCAACGCGGCACCTATCGCCGATGCCGGCCCCAACCAGCTCAACATTCCTGCCGCCGTGGTCACCCTGGATGGATCGTCTTCCTACGATCCGCTGGGCGAAACCCTCTCCTACAGGTGGCAGCAGATCAACGGAACCACCGTCGCCCTTGCCAACGCCACTTCGGCTAAGGCCACCTTCACCGCCGTCGCCGGCAATTCTTACGGCTTCCGCCTGACGGTCACCAACACCGACGGCCTCTCGGGCACCGCCACCACCAGCGTCACCACCCAGGCAGCCGCCGCTCCGACCTCCATCACGCAGTTCATCGCCGTTCCGGCGGCTATCCAGCCCGGCCAGAGCAGCACCCTGCAATGGGCGACCACCAACGCAACCACGGTCAGCATCGCTCCTGGAGTCGGCACCGTCGCCTCCGCGGCCTCCGGCTCCGTAGCCGTGACGCCCACCAGCACCACGACTTACACTCTCACGGCCACCGGCCCCACCGGCACCGTCACGCAGACTGCCGTCGTCACCGTGGGCGCTGTGCCCGCCGGCAACCCGCAGATCCTGCTGTGGACCGCCAACCCGATGACCATCCAGCCCGGACAGCAGTCCACCCTGAGCTGGACCACCAATGGCGCCTCCACCGTTACCATCAGCAGCGTCGGCAGCGTGGCCCTCAACGGCAGCACCACCGTGTCGCCCACTGCGACCACCACCTACACCCTCACGGCCACCAGTAGCGATGGCCATTCGGTCACTTCGCCCGTCACGGTTTCCGTGGTCCCGGCGACCGTGCCGCAAATCAACGCCTTTACCGCCGTCCCGTCCGTGATCACCGCCGGCCAGTCCAGCAAGGTCTGCTGGCAGGTGACCAACGCCACGTCGATTTCGATCTCGGGCATCGGCAGCAGCCTCAACGCCAATGACTGCTCGACGGTTTCCCCGTCGGCCACCACGACCTACACCTTGACCGCCACGAACCCGAGCGGCAGCACTTCGGGCAACGTCACCGTCAGCGTAGGCCAGCTCCAGATCCTCTCGTTCACGGCCACCCCGCCGTGGTCGCCGCAAACCGGATCGCCCATCACGCTGTCCTGGACGACTCAGGGCGCCACCTCGGTGGTCCTGGTCGGCGGCAACCTGCCCGCCCAGAGCAATCTGGCCGTCAACGGCAGCCTCACCGTCAACCAGAAGTTCGACGAAACTTACACTCTCACGGCCTACGGGCCTGGCGGACAAACCGTCAGCACCACGATTTCTGTGGCCGTGCAGTAGCCTTCACCCGGTAGCGTAGTTCAAGGGCCGGACGGCGCAAGCCGCCCGGCCCTTTTGTTTGTGTGCCGCGTCATGCCGGCACCCGGCGAGTTATGCTCCAATAGATCCGACTATCCAGAGCAACGGAGTTGGACGATAAGATTCCCGATGGACCTACACTGCCCTTGGCCACTCTCGAACGAGGTTGCACTGATTCTAGCCGTCGCGCTTTTCTCGATGCCGGTGGGGGCTCAGACCACCGTCGACGCTTCGGCGCGGCAGGCGAAAGCCGCCGATTTCACCCCCGTCCGGCTGCCCGCCATCGACCCCGCGCTACTGCAGGCCACCGTCTCGACAACCCGGCCGGCGCCGGCAACGCCGTCGATCGAGTTGCAGTACACCGCCGATCCAGTCCCGTTCGTCTATCCCTACGATTCGGGCATGACCCGGTGGATCACCGTCACCAACACGGGCGCCTACACCGAGCTCCAGTTCGACGCCGTCATCACCGGGCCAAATGGGTTTTCCATCACCGGAGACCTGTTGGGCGTCACGCCGCATCCACAGCCGGCATACCTGTATTTGCAGCCCAACGAAAGCCGCCGGATCTGGGTTTGCGTCGCCTGGAACGATCTGGATCAGTCGGCGTGGACCAACGGAGGCGTGTTCGACTACCGCTACGACATCCGCGTGTATCCGAAGCTGGCCCCCGGAACATCCATCCCCGCCCCGTCGCAAGTTCACCTGGCCTCTCTCCACAATTCGCTCTCCACGGTGCTGCCCCCGGTGACGGATCACCCCATACCGAACCAGCCAATGCCCGGCGCCAATGCCACCATCAGTGGAACCGTGACCGACAGGGCGACCGGGAAGCCCGTCGCGGGCGCTCGCGTGCAACTTATGCCGGTTACCGCCACCAATCCCCCGGCTGGGGTGACCGATGCCTCGGGCGCATATAGTATTGCCGTAGTGGCGTTCGCGGCGGCGCAGACGGGCATCTGGGAGGACTATGGTGTGGAGATCCAGGCCTCCGGCTATGCCGGGTTCCACGCCGCCGTCGCTCCTCATACCGGAGACATCGTCCGGGTCGACGCCGCTCTCACCGCCGCGCTGACGCCGTTAACCTATACCGTGAAGGCCAGCACCGACACGGTTCTGAACCTCTATGCCTCGGACCGGTCGGCGGATGGAAGCTACATTGCCCTCACGCCCTTCCATACCTCGGTTCCCGCCGGCGTGGATTCGGCGAGCTACCTGGCGCAGGCCAGACAGTATTTCTTCGGCGCCGATGGGACGGCCCTTTGGAGCTTCCCCGTGTATGCGGAAACCACCGCGGTAGCGGTGTCCGATGACGGCTCGCTGGTGGCCACGACGCGTTCGGACACCAACCGGTCCGATTGCGGCGTCTACCTGCTGGACCACTCGGGCAATGTCGTCTGGTTCGTCAGCCCGGCTAGCGTCCCATCGTTGCGCAACTCCGCGGGCGATGTCTTGTACAAGGTCTGGGAAGTGCGTATCTCCCACGACAATCGATACCTCGCCATGGGGGACACGATTGGGAATTTCTATTTGTACGATATCGCGTCGAAGAAGCTGCTCTGGCAAAGCTTCCTGAACGGCCAGGTGCGCGGCCTGGCCTTCGCCGCCGACAATGCCACGATCTACGCAAGCAGCGGCGACGGGTATCTATACTCCTTCAATGCGGGCGGGACCTTGTCGTGGCGGACTTATGTGGGCGCCTGGACGCTGTCGATCGGCTTCTCCCGGAACTACATCCTGCTTGGCGGCAAGGAAGGCTACTACGCCGCGCTGTTGCAGCGCTCGACGGGCGAGATTCTGTGGGAGTACCCCGTGGTGGTGGTCCCTTTCGGCTCCCTCATTGCGCCGGACGAATCCTACGTGGTATTGCATGGCGCCGCTAACTCGTTCGGGACCTTGCTGCTCGATATCCATGGCGTACTGTACTATCACGATGACGTTTCCGAGGCGGCCTACGTGACCCCCGATAGCGCCTACATCGTGCTGACCGGGCAGGATGGCACGCCCGGCGACAAGACGTCTTCCTGGGTACGAATGATCGACCGGGCCGGACGCCAGATATGGAAAACGTATCTGGACCCAACCGTTCCGGGGCCGAAGGGGTACGCGTGGATCTCGAACGATCTCAAGACCGTGGCGGCCGCCAACGGCAGCCTGTTCTATTCGCTGAGCCAGGTGCCCACCCCCACCCTCTCGGCGTCGCCCGCCACCATCTCGCTGAACTTCGTTCCCGGCGGCACGTGCGGCTCCCAGACCGTTTCGATTTCGAGCACAGCGCCGGCTTCGGGTGTCGCCTGGTCGGCCACATCGAACACCTCGACGAGCCCGAACTGGTTGACGCTTTCCGCGGCGTCCGGCACCACGCCGGCTTCTCTGACCGTCACGTGCGCCGGTGGAGGGCTCCAGGCCGGCACCTACCAGGGTACGGTCACGATCGTCTCCGGCTCGCTCACCGCCCCGGTCCCGGTCACCCTCACCGTGGGAAGCGCGGTCGATAGCGTGGTGTCGGCGGCTGGCGGCGATGCGCGCCTGGCTCCCGGACAGATCGTCTCGATCTACGGCCACGGCCTGGCCGGAGCCACCGGCATTCCGGTCACCGACGCCGCCGGCGTGTCGCGCCCGGCAACGCTGTTCTTCGTCTCAGCGGGACAGATCAACGCCATGATCCCCGAGGGCACTGCCGTGGGCGCCGCCACGCTCGCCGTCAGCGGCCAGAGCGGATCGCTCGGCACAATTCCTATCCAGATCGGCCCCGTCGCGCCGGCGCTGTTCACCGTCGGCAATCCGCCCAACGCTCCCGTAGCGGCCTACGCGTTCTATTACAGCCTGGCGGGACAACTCACCGGTCAGCCGGCCGTCTTCCAGTGCGATGCGTCCGGCAGTTGCGCGGCCGTTCCGCTCGACCTTTCGGGCGGCGACCAGCTGATCCTCTCGCTATACGGCACCGGCATCCACCATGGCAACAAGGTCACCTGCCAGATCGGCTCAACCGGCGTCACGGTACTCGGTGCGGCCACAACCCAGTTTCCCGGCGAGGACCAGGTGAACGTACTGGTTCCACAAAGCCTGGCAGGCGGCGGCACGCAGCCAATCATGCTGACCGTGGATGGGGTGGCATCCAGCGCCGTCCCGGTCGCCTTCAAATAGAGAGCGCGCCCGGCCGCCCGCGCGGCTCCACTCTACGGCTGCATCGCCGGAATCGTGGTGATGGTGAACCCTCCCGCTATCGGAGCCACGCGCAGCCCCAGCGGAGCGATCCGCCCGCCCGAAGGCGTGTCGAACTCCACCGTCCCCCGCACCCCGGCCGTCGCCGCCCACCCCCCCGCCGGCGTGTCCGTCAACATAAAGGACGTGTGACCCCGTGCCGGCAAATCGATGGTACCCGTGCCGATCTGCGCGCCCGTGTCGTCGCGGAGGATTACGTTGACGCTCGCCGCCTGCGCCGCCAGATTCGCCATCGCCAGGCCCGTTGACAGCCCGCCCGTGTTGTCGAATGCCAGGATGTAGGACGGCGCGCTTCCCGCCTGAAGCGGCACCGCCGCTTCCTGCCCGGTCGGGTTGTACCGGAACACCGCGAATCCCCCTACGCTGCCCGTAGTGGCCAGCACCGCCGACCCGGTGGTGGCGGCTGCGCCTCCGGAATCCTGCACCGCCACGATCAGCGAACCGCCCGCCGGTATGCTCTGGCTCACGCTATTCGCAGTGCCCGCCGCGCCCGTCTGCGGGAAACCGAGCGCCAGCGAAACCGCGCTCCCGTCGTCGCCGAAGAAGCTCAGGCTGGCCGTCGCCGCGGTGGCGCCGGTATTGACCAGCGTAAAGGTGGTCTGCCAACCGCCGCCCGCCGCAAGGTGCGCCAAGGCGCCGCCGCCCGTGCCCGTGCCCGCCAGCACCGGCAGCGAGGTCAGCGCGAAGCCCGCGCCGCCCGGAAGCGAGTTTGCCCGCAGCCCCAGGACGCTGATTTGCCCCCGCTGCGGCGTATCGAACTCCGCCGTGCCGCGCACTCCGGCCGCCGCCGGGAACCCGTTCGTGGAATCCGCCAGCATGAAGGAGCTGTGGCCTTGCGCCGCCAGGCTGATGGGGCCCTGGGCGATCTCGACGCCTGCATCATTGCGAATCACCACATTCACGCTGGCCGCCGCGGATGCCAGATTGGCGATTGCCACCCCCGTTGAAGCCGCCCCCGTGTTATCGAACGGCAGCAGATAGCTGCTCGCCCGGCGCGTCTCCAGCGGCACCACCGCCGCTTGACCGGTAGGCGTATTGGTGAATATCGCAAAGCCGCCAAAATCGCCGCTCGTCAGCAATTGTGCCGAACCGGTTGTAACGGTCTCTGAGGCCGGGCCGGTGGTGTCCAGAACCAGCGTGCCGCCGGCGCCTATAGTAGCGTCCATCGTCGCCCGCAGCACCGTCCCCAGCGGCGGCTGCTGCGGCAAGGTAAACGGCAGCAACGGCGTACTGCCGTCATCGCCAAACAGCTCCAGCTCCGCCTCGCCGTCCGCCCGCCCCAAATTCACCAGCGTGATCGACGTGTCCCATCCGCCCGCCGATGCGATCTGCGCAATCGACCCCGCCAGGCTCATTCCGTTTGCCGGTACACCGTCCTGCTGGACAGTGAATGCCAGACCGGCCACCTGCAGCGTGCCCCACTGGGTTGTCCCCGGATTGTTCGCCACGGTGAAGGAAACCGTTCCCGCGCCGGTCCCGGATGGGTTGCCCGTAATCGCCACCCAGCCCAGCGGATTCAAGACCACCCAGGAACAGCCCTTCGATGCCGTCACATCCACCGAACCGCTGCCGCCCCAGGCGGGAAATGCCTCGGCGCTGGCGCTCAGCGAGTAGGCGCAGGAAGCCGAACCTGGCTGCGTAACCGGCAGTTCGGCGCCCCCGATCGAGACAATCGCGCCTCGCTCGCCACCGGGGCTTGCCCCTACGCCCAGCGTCACGCTGCCCGGTCCGGTTCCCGTGCTGGCGCCCGTAACCGCGATCCAGGACGGCAGGTTTGAGACCGCCCAGGGGCAGGAGGCGCCTGTCTGAATGGCGATGACGTAGCTCCCCGGCGAAGCGCCCGCCTTCAACTCGTCCGGCGCGATCGTGGCCGCGCACATCCCCGGCGGCGGCGGCGGCGCGATGCTCAAGATCGCATTCAACGCCGGGTCGACGCCATCCATATACTGCTGAAACGTCAATCCCGCCGGGATATCCGGAATCAGAGTGGAATCCGGATCGGTCGCGCCCTCCACGCCGTTGGAGTAACTCACCTGAATCGAAAAGTAAGGTAAGCCGAAGGTCCCTTCCCGCAGTTCGAACTGGGGCTTGGCCCCGGTGGGCTCGCCCACAATGATCGCCGCCGTGCGGTCGTGAAGGTGATTGGTCGCCTCCATCGCCGCCGAGAAGGTCGCGCGGCCCACGATGATGTACAGCCGGCCCGGCTGGTTGAAGCGGCTGGCCCGAATTTCGTCGATCCAGGGGCTCAGGATGTCCGGATCCCCGCCGCTGTTGTTGCGCACGTCGAGCACGATGCGCTGCACCGAGTCCTGCGCCATCATCCCGTCCAGTTGCCGGAAGAAATCCGCGGAAGCCTGCTTGGGATCCTCAAAGCAACTGTTGTACTGGAAGTACAGCGTGGCGCCTCCGTCGATTACACTCGCCCAGTAATTCCAAGCGAGATTCTGCCGGGAAAGCGGCGGCGTGCCCTGGAACGCCTGGATTTGCGCCGGCACCGCCGAATTGGCGTACGTCCGGACATCGGCCTGGATGCTGCCCGCCGGCGGCAGGCTCACCAGCAGCGGCACGCTGTCCGTGCTCCCGATCAGCCCCGTGCCGAACATGTAGTCGGCGTTGGTCAGCTCCTGCAGCGGAATCCGGTGTTTGACCCACTGCCCGTT
>Ga0265323_10001083_pt1 | contig 14088 bp, 12 predicted proteins | sample 41225metaG_FD_193580 | JGI IMG/M metagenome (GOLD analysis project Ga0265323, IMG submission 193580) | Rhizosphere microbial communities from Carex aquatilis grown in University of Washington, Seatle, WA, United States - 4-12-25 metaG | ecosystem: Host-associated > Plants > Roots > Rhizosphere... | reverse complement strand
GTCACTCGGATGATCGGCTCCGGCGAACGACAGGAGAGTAGCGAACCAAGTACGATCGGAACGAGCAGCAGTTGGCAAATGCGCATCAAGAATGGTTGGGACATTCGCATCACGAGGTACGTGCCACAAGACGCCTTGCCGTTCAGCTGCAGGGGCGCCGCCAGGCCGGCGCCGCGATTCTACACGATTTCACTGTGGCGCCCCTGACAGTCATTCAACGGCATGTTAGGCCGCTGATTGCTACTTGCTGTCTGGCTCATCAAGGAATCGCAGGGCTGTTGAGGTGAATGGAACCGTGGAATCATAAATAGGGACGTGGTCGCCGCCGGGAATAATCCATAACGCGGCATCCGGTATAGAACGGTAGATGCTTACAGGAATTTCAACGGGGAAAAAGCGGTCGCGATCACCGTGCACAACGAGCGTACGAGCTGTAATGGTTGATAAACTTTGTGCAGTGAAATTCATATCGTCGTAGTTTTTGTGTAACGCGTTGAACTGTGTAATGAGTTGACGAATCTGTGCATCACCGCGTTTTGCGCACTCCCGATACATCTCTTGCACTTGTTGGGGCATGTTGCCAAACGAGGCTCTGCGAAACATGGCCCTTGCCTGATCGGGGAAATGGGAAGTTGCACTAATCAATACCATTGAGTCGATGCGCTTGGGTTGGCTCGTTGCCATGTGAAGTAGCGTCATCCCGCCAGAACTGATACCCATAGCCGAGAAGTGACCAACCCCTAACTTTTCAAGCAAGAGGAACACGTCACTGGCCGCTTCCCGATGTGTGAACTTGTTCTCGGGATTGGTGGAGTGACCATGACCACGCAGATCCACGACGATCAGTCGATGGCGCTCTGAGAGCTTGGCGGTAAAGGGATGCCAGTTCTGTGCACAACCGCCAAACCCATGCAAGAGCACCAGGGGCATTCCGACTCCGTACTCCTCGTAATGCATCTCAATGTTGTTGATTTGCACGGTATGCCCACGAGTGGTTGTCCGTTTGGGAGCGTACGTCGTTGTCATGGGTGTGCCTCTCAAATGCGCGACAAGGTGAACAGCGGCCTAACCTTGTATTCAACTTCAGCTTCGCCCTACGTGGCGTTTTTCGCAAGCATTGGCGGGCGGCGCACGTCACGTCGCCAAGTCGGTATCCCATCCGTCACCCCAAGCAATTTCAGGGCATTGCTGGTTGCGGACCGCTTGTCCGCACGAGACGATTCGAGTTCCATGAAATGATTGACCCATCCCTGACACCGCCTCGGCCCTGGCCATCCGCGGGCCCTTCGGGGCGACCGCAGGTCGCCCGTACACGAGACGGTCAATGGCCCGGCAACCGTTGCCGCCCATGCTACCTCACCGCGACCCACTCCGACTCCCACACCGCGCCCTGCTGCTCCGCACCCCAGCAGGCTACGGCCGGCCGTGCAAGTTCGGCCGAGTCGTGGGAAGGTACGGGCAAATGGCGGCGCCAACAAAGAAGATCACCGCGGTTTCACTGCGGGAACGCAAAGGCCAAGGCGACAAGATCGTCGCCGTGACTGCCTACGATGTGGCATTTGCCCGCCTGGCTGAGCGCGCTGGGGTGGACATCGTTCTCGTGGGCGACAGCCTGGGCATGGTGGTGCAAGGCCTTTCCAGCACCTTGCCGGTCACGCTCGACGAGATAGTGTACCACAGTCGCGCGGCAGCCCGGGGCGTGTCGTCGGCCCACCTGGTGGTGGACATGCCCTTCATGAGCTATCAAGCCAGTGTGGAAGACGGCATGCGTGCAGCGGGTCGTTTGATGAAAGAAGGCGGCGCCCAGGCGGTGAAACTGGAAGGTGGCGAGGAAGCGGCCGAGCTGGTCCGCCGCCTGGTTTCCGTCGGCATCCCGGTCATGGGTCACGTGGGCATGACGCCGCAGTCGGTGCACAAGTTCGGCGGCTTCAAGCTGCAGGGCCGCACCGAGGCGCAGGCGCGCACCATCGCGGCCGGCGCACGCGCCATTGCCGACGCTGGCGTGTATGCCATGGTCTTGGAAAGCATTCCGGCCGCGCTTGCTGCGGAAATAACCGCAGCCGTGCCTGTTCCCACCATCGGCATTGGTGCCGGGGCTTCCTGCGACGGCCAGGTGCTGGTCATGCACGATCTGCTCGGGCTGGACCCCGATTGGTCGCCGCGCTTCGCACGCCGCTATGCCGAACTGGGGCGCGCGACGGAAAAGGCTTTCGCCGACTACGCCGCCGACGTGCGCGCCGGACGGTTCCCATCGAAGAAAGAATCGTTCTCGTGAGCGACGTGCCCGTGATCGCGGATCCCGCGGCCATGAGCGCCTGGTCCGAGGCGGCGCGCGGGCGGGGCGAGCGCGTAGCCCTGGTGCCGACCATGGGCGCGCTCCACCGGGGGCACCTGTCGCTCTTGGCGGAAGCTCGGCGCCGCGCCCAGAAGCTGGTGCTGTCCATCTTTGTCAATCCGATGCAATTCGGTCCCCAGGAAGATTTGGCCAAGTATCCGCGCGACTTGCCTGGCGATCTCGCCCAGGCTGCCAGCGTGGGCTGCGACCTGGCCTTCGTACCCGAGGCAGCCAGCATGTACGGCCCCGGTTTCCAGACCGCTATTGACGTGCGCGAGGTGTCGCAGGGGCTGTGTGGGGCGCGCCGGCCTGGCCATTTCGTGGGCGTGGCCACCGTGGTGTGCAAACTGTTCAACATCGTGCGGCCGCATGTCGCGCTGTTTGGCGAGAAGGACTTCCAGCAACTCGTGGTCATCCGGCGCATGGTGACCGACCTGAACCTGCCGGTGGAAGTGGTCGGGCTGCCGACCGTGCGCGAGCCGGACGGACTGGCTCTGTCATCGCGCAACGCCTACCTTTCGCCGTCCGACCGGCAGCGGGCAGCGGCGCTTTTTGCCGGCTTGTCAGCGGCCAAGGCCCTGGTCGACAAGGGCGAGCTTCACGTATCCGTCTTGCTCGCTGCCGCGAAGTCCGAGATAGCGGCCCGGGTGGACCGCATCGACTATCTCGAAGTTCGCGCGGCCGAGGATCTCCGGCCCCTCGACCGCATCGACCGGCCCGCGGTCATGCTGGTGGCCGCCTTCGTAGGCGGAACGCGCCTCATCGACAACCTGAGGATGGGATAGCTAGATTTTTCACCACAGAGGGCACAGAGAACACAGAGGTCGGAGAAGAAGAAGGGGGTTCGGACCGCACAGAACCCAACCCTTCCCTTTCCGAGTCCGGCTCTGTGGCCTCTGTGCCCTCTGTCGTGAAACAGCTAATAAACCAAATGATGTCGCGTAGTTAGTCTGCGGCATCTCTCTTCACGAGGATCGCGGACCCAGTTTTTTCGCGTCCGGCGGTTGACTCTTCCGCGCTGGTGCATATGTTTGCGGCCTGGCAGTCGCGAGGGGCGACTGCTAATCAGCACCCGGAGGCAAGAGACGATGAAAATTCGCCCAGTACAAGATCGCATCGTGGTTCGCCGTGTGGCCGAAGAAGAGAAGACCAAGGGAGGGATCATTATTCCCGACACGGCCAAGGAGAAGCCCGCTGAGGGCGAAGTGGTGGCCGTGGGTCCCGGCAAGGCCAATGACAAGGGCGTGGTTCGTCCGCTCGAAGTGAAGAAGGGCGACCGCGTGCTGTTCGGCAAGTATAGCGGCAACGAGATCAAACTCGAAGGTGTGGAGCACATCATCCTGCGTGAGGATGAAGTGCTGGGCATCATCGAGAAGTAACGACAACCGAAAGCTAAGGAAAAGGAGAACACCCAATGGCGGCGAAGGAAATCCTCTTCGACGAGAAGGGCCGTACGCAGATTTTGATCGGCGTGAACATGCTGGCGGATGCTGTAAAGGCGACGCTGGGTCCACGCGGTCGCAATGTTGTCATCGAGAAGTCCTGGGGCTCACCCACCATCACCAAGGATGGCGTGACCGTGGCCAAGGAAATCGAGCTGGAAGACAAGTTCCAGAACCTGGGCGCGCAGATGGTACGCGAAGTGGCGTCCAAGACCTCTGACGTGGCGGGCGACGGCACCACCACGGCCACCGTGCTGGCCCAGGCCATCTTCCGCGAGGGCGCCAAGATGGTGGCCGCCGGCCACAGCCCGATGGAGCTCAAGCGGGGCATCGACCGCGCGGTGGAAAAGATCATCGACGCGCTGAAGAAGGCATCCAAGGCCACCAAGGGCCAGAAGGACATCGCCCAGGTGGGAACCATCAGCGCCAACGGCGACGAGGCCATCGGCAAGTTGCTGGCCGAGGCGATGGAGAAGGTGGGCAAGGAAGGTGTGATCACCATCGAGGAAGCCAAGTCGATGGACACCACCCTCGACGTGGTCGAGGGCATGCAGTTCGACCGCGGCTACCTGTCGCCCTACTTCGTCACCGACGCCGAGCGCATGGAAGTGAAGCTGGATGATCCCTTCATCCTGATTCACGAGAAGAAGCTGTCGAACATGAAGGAACTGTTGCCCCTGCTCGAGCAGGTGGCACGTGCGAGCAAGCCGCTGCTCATCATCGCCGAGGACATCGAGGGCGAGGCTCTCGCCACCCTGGTGGTGAACAAGCTGCGTGGCACCTTGCAGGTGTGCGCGGTGAAGGCGCCCGGGTTCGGCGATCGCCGCAAGGAAATGCTGAAAGACATCGCGGTGCTCACTGGCGGCCAGGCCATCACCGAGGATTTGGGACTGAAGCTGGAGAGCATTGGCATCAAGGATATGGGCCGGGCCAAGCGGGTCAGCATCGACAAGGACAACACCACCATCGTGGACGGCGCGGGCAAACGCGCCGACATCGAAGGCCGGGTCAAGCAGATCCGGACCCAGATCGAGGACACCACCTCCGACTACGATCGCGAAAAGCTGCAAGAGCGGCTGGCCAAGCTGGTGGGCGGCGTCGCGGTCATCAAAGTGGGCGCGGCCACCGAGACCGAGATGAAGGAGAAGAAGGCACGGGTCGAGGACGCCTTGCACGCGACGCGCGCCGCGGTCGAGGAGGGCATCGTGGCGGGTGGCGGCGTGGCGCTGATTCGCGCGGTGGCCAGCATGGAGAAGCTGGACAAGCCGAGCGAGGAGCAAGCGGTGGGCGTGGCCATTGTCACGCGCGCCTGCGAGGAGCCTTGCCGCATCATCGCGACCAACGCCGGCCAGGAAGGCTCGATCGTCGTGCAGCGGATCAAGGAAGGTAAAGGCGCTTTCGGGTACAACGCGCAGACCGACGTCTACGAGGATCTGTTCGAGGCCGGTGTCATCGATCCCACCAAGGTCGTGCGCTCGGCCCTGCAGAACGCGGCTTCAGTGGCCGGCCTGCTCATCACCACCCAGGCCCTGATCGTCGAGGCGCCCAAGGAAGACAAGCCCGCGCCGGGCGGCCACGGCGGTGGCGGCATGGGTGGCATGGGTGGCATGGGCGGCATGGGCGGCATGGGCGGTATGATGTAGACCGCTGTTCGCGGCAACACTGGCATCATCGAAGGAGCCCACTGCTGGTTGACCAAAGGGTCAGCAGGCAGCGGGCTTCGCGTATTCTGGGCTACCAGACCGGGCATTGACACCCGCGGGAGAACTACGGCGTTCCTCCGTCCCCGGTGGCGGGACACTGGCCGAGCCACTCGATGACATTCGCCCAGTATTTCGACGCCAGATACTTCTTCTGTGCGTTGTTCCACACGGCGTCGTAGGTGATCCACTCGTCACCCCACACGTTCAGACGTCCGCTGCCGAACTCTCCGGCAAAGCCCACCAGGTAGACACTGTTGGTGCTGGCGTCCTTGGCGCTAGCATAGGAGGAAAGAGTACCAGAGTCACTCAAGCTGGTGAAAATGGCATATGCGCCATTGAGATCCAAAGCGGTTACGCCACTCGTAATTGCGTTGGCAATTGAAGAAGCCGTCTTGAACCCGGGCCCCTGGCCGCTCACCCAAGTGCCGCTGAGGGTTGTTTGATTCGGGAAGACACATACGCCGCCGCCGGTCTTGACGTACTTGACAGTGGGATTGTTTGGATCGTTGTTGGTAACCGATCCTAGTACCTGATTCACAAAGGCCAGCTCGTTGTCATCACATGAGATGCCGATAGTGGTCGCCAGGCCTCCGCCACCCCGGACGAATGCGCCAAGCGCGGCGGCATCTGTGGCGTTGAGTGGGCCGCTCATCGTGCCGTGGAGGTTGTACTGGGAGCTTCCTACTGATTTATACCAGTAGCCCTTGTTGGCGGCCATGAAGTTTGCCAGGTCCTGGGCGTTGTGAGCCACGTCCAAGAGAATGATGACCTGGTGTGTGTAGGGTGGGGCGGGAATATACTTATACAGCGTACCGGGACTGGGGGTTTCCAGCGGCGTGTTACCAAACTGGCAACCCTTGGATTTGGTGTTCAGCCACTGACTGAACTGAAAGACGCCTGAGTCCCATGGCCCGTAGACACCTATTGCAGTGATTGCAGGGCACCCTGGGTCCGCCTGGCATCCACCGCTGCAACAAATCTGTCCACTGCCGCAGCAAGCACTGAGGCAGCAGAGTCCTGCGCTGCCGCAGCTATTGCCGCACTTGCCGCAGTTGTTCTTGTCATCACTTGTGTCAACGCACTTGCCCGCGCAGCAGCTCTGTGTGGCTGAGCACTTGGTGCCACACTTGCCACAGTTGTTGGGGTCGGAGGTCTCGTCGACGCAGACGTAGGTTGAGCCGGCGGAGTTGGGGCAGCAGGAAGTCGTGCTTGTGGCGGTACAATCAGTGCCGCAGAAGCCGCAGCTAGAATTCGTGGTACCGCTTTGGCTTGCCACGCAGGCAAGGCCGTTGGGGCCGTTGCAGCAGGCTTGTCCGGAGGAGGCGCAGCAGTTGTTGTCACAGCAGTGACCCCCGGCGCATTTTGCTTCGCAAGCGCCGCAGTGCAGACTGTTGTCGGTGGCGCTCATGCAGGCGCCGTCGCAGCAGAAATATCCTGTTGGGCAGTCACTGGTTTTGCTGCAAGCGCTGCCGGTCGTACCACCGCTGCCACCAGTGGTGCCGCCCGCGCCGCCCCCGCCCGGTGGGCCCACTGTGATGCCCTGTTGCACAGAGGCGTTGTCATCGCAGCCCGCGGCGCCGGCCGGGCATACGGTGGCGAGTCCCTGGGACAGAATCTGGACGCTCGGGTTGGTCGACATGGTTACTTCCAGGACGACCTTGGTACGGTTGTCCGAGGCGGTGCCCTCGGAGCGTATGACTACGATGTTGTTGCCGTCCCTAGTGAAGTTGTCGCCCCCAAGTCGGCACTCGCCCAAATCCTGACGAATGAAGAGGGTATATTGGCCCATATATTGGGTAGGCGCAGGACTCATGGCATTGGGGTCGGCTGGCGCCTCGTTGTAGGCAAGGGTGCTGCCCGAGTACTTGGGCGGGTAGTAGCAACCTATGTAAACTGGTTGGAGTGGCGTGGTTGGGTCGGTTTGACACCCAAAACCCGACGGTGGAGGGTCTTCGTCGCGCAAATATGCCCCGCGGGTTGAAACGCCGTTGCTAGACTTCCCGGAACAACCATAGTCACTCGGGTCGGTACCAGACCTGCCCGGGATCTCGTCAGTGTAACCCGACGGCGTGGCAACCAATGCCCCTGAGGGGCTATGGATGCCGGCAAGCATGCCGTTTATGTCGGGATTCCAGTCGGGGGACCCGAGAACGGTCCGGTTGAGAATGCCCTTTGCGGTCTGGATGCCTGCTTCGGCGACGTAGAGAGCCTGGTTGCGCATGTTGATGTTGGAGTTCATCTGGATGCTACCGCTGGTCAGGTACAGGCCGGCTAGCCCCATGCCCAGCAGGCCGATCATGGCGAGCAGGACCACCACCAGAACAGCCCCGTCTTGCGGGCGGCGAAGCGAAGGTCGGGGTGAAGAGTCGTCAGTTTTCATCTCACCTCTCCTCAGTTGTTGCGCGGATACACGGTGGTGCTCATGACCCGGCGGCGGTACTGGTCGCAGCAGGTTTTGTTGCTCGTGCTACAGCAGGCATTCAGATGATTTTCGATGGCAGGCCGGCCATTGACATTCAGCTTCGCGTCGATGCCATTATCTTCGGTCAATGAGCGGGCCACCAGCGTCAGTCGCACCGCGGATGGCTGGTTGCACTTGGCCCCTCGGTTCAACGCGATCACGTCGTTGGGGTCGTTGAGGGTCCATTCATCCGCGGCCTTGCTTGGGCTGCCCTCGGTCAGAGAGCCATTGGCGTCGAGGTCGCAGGCGAAGGCCACTTGCAAATCCTCGATACCCTCGGCCAGCACCTGGGGACCGGTGGTGGTCGTGCCGTCAAGACGTTCCATGATCAGCACAGGAATGCCAAGGTTGGTGAGATTCGCGTACTTGTCAGTCGCGCTGTTCGCAATTACCACGGAAAAGCGCACCCACCAGAATTCCCCGAAATTGCGGACACCGGTGTTCAGGTTAGTGTCTGGCGTATACGCACCATAGCCGTAGCTGCCGGGAATCATGCCGGCGACAATGCTCCCTGGATTCCAGGTGTTTGTCGCGTGTTCGAGAGTGTTGTTGGCCTGGTTGGGATTGGTTACCTGAAGCAGGGTACACCCAATGTCGCTGGCTGCCCCTCCCATTCCTGGCTCACCGACCAGCACCATGAATTCGTTTGCCTGAAACATTTGCCAGTTGCCCGCGGGAAGCACGATCGCATCGGTCGTCTTGGTGACTCCGCCTCCCGCGAGTGGCGAGTCGAAGGTCGTGCCTGAGGTGCGATTGCCAAGCGCAACGGTAAGCACATCGGTCTGCGACACGATTCCGTTGTTCGCGGCTTTGCTGGAGTCCACCTGGTCAACAATCCACAGAGGGGGAATTCTCTGCACCTGGCCGGTGGCAACGTTGTACGCGCGCAGGCCAGCGTTGGGATGTTGGGAAAGGTCGCCGCCAGCGATCACCGGCGGATCATCACTGTCATCCGGGTTGGTGGTGGCGGGCGTGCGCTTGAGAGGAGGAGCCGCTACGATGCCCCCCACTGGCCGCACGCAGCCATACATTCCCGAGCCCGCGGCACGCACGAAGCGAGTCAGAACCTCCATGGCGGCCCATGCGTTCTGCTGGACGTTGAGCATCTTGGTCTGGGTTTCGTACACGCGCTGTTGGCCGGCAAAGAACATGAAGGTGGAGGCAGCCACGATGGACGCGATGACCATGGTCACCATCAGCTCAACCAGGGTCATGCCCTGTTCAGGCGCGCGCCGGACTACCACGACTTCCTCCGTTCCATGTCCAGGCGGACGGTCTTGGGGTTTCCCGTGTCCGAGAGGTAAGTGACGGCTACCGAGATGACGTAGGGCTGACCGTACCCGAGGTTCACCACCCGCCAGGTCCGGGTCCAGCGATATTCAGGTGCCTTGCCGGTGGCAAGCTCGATGCCCTCAACGTTCACCGGCACCGTGGTTTTCCAGCTGAGGTCACCGCTCGCGTTTGCCAGGGACCCAACCTGGAACTGGTCTACATTGGTGTAGGGGGTGCCCGCATCAGTAGGGTTCCCGGTCGGTAAGTTGGGATCCCCGGTGGTCAGCACGGTGCTGAACTCCTCCAGCTTCTGGCTGGCCAGGCGCAAGGCCACGGCGCCGTCGTTGGCGGTTTTCGATGCGCTGATCACGGCTTGCTGGACCGCCAGGGTTCCGAGAAGTCCAATCGCCCCCAGCAGCAAAGCCACCAGGACCTCGATCAGCGTGAATCCAGAAGTGCGTCGCATTTTCAAAGGGTAGAATTCCGCGTTGAAACAAATGCCGTCAGGCCGGTCACCGAAATGACAAAGCCGGCGTCGGGGTGGTTGGTGGGGAGGTTCTCATTGCGAATGTGGACCAACCACGAAGCGGGGCTTGTGCAGGTGAAGGTTGAGCATGCATTTCCCATTGCATTGAAATAGACTTTCCGAGGCAGCGTGGAGCTTCCGGTATCCCCCACGAGCACCGCATCCAAGATCACGACGCCCGGAGGAGCGAACACGCTGCGTATAAGCGTGGACGTGGTCGCGTCGCTCTCTCGGTAGAAGGCCACCTGGTTCGCGCTGATCGACGCCGACTGGCGAACACGCAAGCTCATGGCATCGAAGTGGGCCCGCTGCAGGCCCTGCGCGACCTGGTTGGCGAAGTCGCGCCCCTTGCGCGCCATACTGTCGCGGGTCAAGGAGGGGGTCGCGACTGCAGCGAGTATTCCGATGATGACGAGCACCACCATTAGCTCGGTGACAGTGAATCCAGTCTGGCGACTGCGGCTGGGCGACATATCTCCCCAATCTTGCGCTTGCAAAGGCGCGGCCATCAAGAATTCTCGGGAGAATCCCCGGCGATCATAAGATAGAAGAGGCGTCCGCTAGGAAAACATTTCATGGGGCGCAAGCCTGTTCGTGCTCCAAGGTGCGCACATGCGCACATAGCACCACTCCATCCGCGCTTCGATTCACCGACGGCCGACGATCTACTGCGGAACCCTGGGAGGGTTCCGCGCCTCCCGCGACGGGCTTCGGCGAGCAAAGCTCGCCTGCGCCCACGCGATCCGAGCCGCGGCAGGAGGGCATCAGATTCGCCTTCGGGTGCCGGTGGATGGAAGAATAGACGCCGCAATTCCCTAGCGCGACGGGCGGCGAGCCTCATGGAACCAGGAACGATACTCCTGCATGCGGCTGTGTTGCTCGGCGGGCGCGTGTCGGCTGCAAGTGGTGTAGTCGGCGGTTGTCGGATCAGCCCCCCAACGAACCTCGGCGCAGTCGTTCGGGTTGTACGCCATCTCCAAGGCGGTGCGCCGGGTGTACACATCGGCCACGGTCAGCGGGAAAGGCGTCCCGTCGCTGCGCCGGTACTCCACTCGGCGCTCGCGGATGCGGCGCTGGTGCAGCTTCTCCAGCTCGGCGCGAAGCTCCTCGGGCTTGCGGCTGCCCAGCACGAACAGCTCGGGATGGGCCGACACGCGGGCGGGCAGGCGCGCGAGCACGTCGAGCGCGATGAGCAGGCGCATGTCGCGCGAGGGAGTGGCGTAGTCTTCCCAAGGCCCCACGGTCTCGAAGATCTTGGCGCCCACCGGCATGGGCACCACCGGGTTGCCTTTCTCGCGCATGAAGCGCTCGCCATTGTCCACCGAACCCAGGCGCGTCTCGAGCTGTTCCACCAGCGCGTTCAGGGTTTCTTCGTAGCTCGCCTGGGCATCCAGGCCCTTGGGGTTGATGAGCTTGGCCATGCGCGCGTAGAAGTCGTCGGAAGACATGGTGGCCTGCTCGGTTGAAAAGGGGGCGAAGCGACGATCACTGGCTAGCGCATGATTGGCCAACGCGACCGTCGAGCCAGTTTCGGCTGATTTTTCCACCGGACGAAATGCCTTGAAGCCAGGACCCGCGCTTTTCACGTCGCTGGCAAAGAGAAAGGTTCCCTCCCAGAAGCGCTTGCGGCCCACCGAATTGTCAGGCTGGCCATCCACCGCGAAGAGGCGCCCGCCCTTGCTGCCGTCCTGCTCCACCCACTTGGCGATCATCATCACGTGTCCGTAGGGATCGGCGTAGATCACCCCGGGCCGGAGAACCTCGCGCACCAGCTTGACGGGGTAGAAATCGGTTTCGTCGTCGTCAAGCGCGGTGCGGGCGCTGCCCGAGTGGACCTTGTTGGCCATCAGGCGCAGGAACCTACGAAAGCGCTCGAGCGGGTCGCTGCCGGCCACTGGCTCGTCCTGGCTGGTGAGCGCGCCGCAGGTGGGTGGGTGGTCGCTGCTGCCGCGGTTGCAGTCGCGCAACCCGAAGGGCAGGCCCATTTTCCAGGCATAGGTGGCGCGCAGGTAGTAGGGCAGATCGGCACAGTCGGGCGTGGCCGGGGGTGCGGCACGGTTCTTGGGATCGTCTTCGCGCAGCCCTAGGTACCCCCAAAGGAAGTTGCGCGCCGGATCGCGGATCACGGGTGCCAGCGACGGGAAGCCCAACCCGACATCAGCGGGTGCATCGAACAGGCGCTCGATCCAAGCCGAGTAGAGGTTCTCCAGGCTGCGGTTCCAGGCGCGCGTGACTGGCCAAGCGCCAGGAGCTTGCGAGCGGACGCGCGCCGGTGCCGCGCGGCCGCGCGGCGCGATCGAAATGCGGTGGCAAGCGACGACCTCGCCGCCGGAAAGCAGAACGACGCGAGCCTCGCCTGCCAACGGCGCGGGCAGCTCGGCTGAGAAGCTGAAGGGCGGTCCGCCCCGGCGCACGGTGGCCAGTTTTTGCGCCGGCCGCCCCGCCGTGCTGACCGTGATGGTCCCGTCGCGGGCCTGTTCGCTGACCACCATCAGGCGCAAAGGCGATCCAGCCGAGGGGTTTTGCGGTGACCACCAAATGCGGACCTCGGGCGACTCGCGACAAGCCTCGGATGCCTGAACCGGAGACCGGGTGAGCAAGACGAGAAGAATGCTCATCCAGGCAAGGGTCGTGGTACTGCGCATCCCTGGCCTACCAGTGATCAGGATGTGCGCGCCGTCGCACCAAGGTGCGGGCACGGACCAGCGCCGGGTTTTCGAACAGCTTGACCAGGACAAAGCCAGCGAAAAAGCCGCCGATATGCGCCCAGACCGCAACGCCAGACGATACATCAGGGCGCATCGACGAGAGCTGGGGCAGGCCGCTCAGGAGTTGCAGTCCGATCCACCACAGCAGCACCAGGTACGCGGGAAGCGAAATCACCTGCACGAAGATTATCCAGACGAAGAGCACGTTCACGCGAACTCGTGGATACAGCATCAGATACGCGCCCAACACGCCCGAGATGGCACCTGAGGCGCCCACCATGGGAACCGGCGACGCGGGATCGATGGCAACTTGCGCAGCCGCGGCTGCCAGGCCGCACACGAAATAGAAAGCCAGGAAGCGCGCTCGCCCCATGCTGTCTTCCACGTTGTTGCCAAACACCCAGAGAAACAGGCCATTTCCCAGCAGGTGCATCCAACCGCCGTGCAGGAACATGGAAATGACCGGCGTCAGGTAGTTGATGGGTTCGCGGTCGACTAGGCAGAGAAGGCCGCGGCCAAGTGGCACGGCCTGCCCGACCGGGGCTCGGCCGGTGATCTCGCCCGCCACCAGACCCAGGTTGCACACGCTGGCCGCCAGCAAGCTCGGGCTCAAACCCGCCCCTTGGACCAGGATCCATACCGCGCCCATGGCCACCAGCAGGGCGATGGTCACCAGCGGAAAGCGCATGGTCGGGTTGTCGTCGCTGATTGGGATCATGGGGCGTGAATTCTGGCTATCTGATTGAGGCCTCGGTCAGACTAGCACGCGAACATGCGCCCATCGCACAAAGTCGGGAGAGAAGAACTAGCTATTTCACCACAGAGAGCACAGAGGTCACAGAGCCGGATCGGAAAGAAAGGGGCGGCGCCCGCGCTGTCCGAACCCCTTCTTCCTTTCCGTGCTCTCTGTGGTGGAAAAGCTCGCTCTTCCTACCGCTGCGGGATCGGTGCGGGCGCGGGCACAGGTGCGGGAGGCGACACGCCCGCATCGGGACTGGCGGATCCCTCGGGTGGCACTTCCGCTCGATATCCAAAGAGCGTGTTCTTTTCCGAAACCGGTGTCAGTTTGATGGCGACACGACTGTCGGAGAAGGTGTAGGCGCGCGTGTGGACCGGCAAGAAGCCTGCCATGCGGACCACGAGGTCAAGCGGCCCACTGTCGCGTGGTCGTACCACCACCAGTGGTCGGGGCACGGGAATCACGCCCAAGGTCTTGTTGCCCCATTTGACCACCGCCTTGCGTGGCGGAACGGTTTGCAGGGTGATGTTGACCTTGTCTCCTGTCTTCTGGCCCGATGGCTAGCCCGCGCTCTTGCTGGCGTCTTCCGCGCTCAGCCCCACGGCCGCGGTCGATCCCAGCAAGGCCAGCACTGCGAAGCCAGCCAGCCAGCCCGGCGATGTCATGGCGCTCCTCCTTCTTCATCGCTACCAGAGCGACCAGAACCAACCCCGCCGGCGCGGCCTTCGGCCGAATTGGGCACCGCTGGCGGCGGCCCGGGATAGCGCACGCCCGGCTTGGGCACGTAGGTCAGGACCGGCTTTTTCAGCGTGCCTTTGATCTCGCCTTCCAGCACATCGATGGGCAAGGGCGGCTCAAGCAGGTACTGGTAGCCGCGCGAGGGGACGCGAATTTCAAAGACG
>Ga0265323_10001082_pt1 | contig 14093 bp, 16 predicted proteins | sample 41225metaG_FD_193580 | JGI IMG/M metagenome (GOLD analysis project Ga0265323, IMG submission 193580) | Rhizosphere microbial communities from Carex aquatilis grown in University of Washington, Seatle, WA, United States - 4-12-25 metaG | ecosystem: Host-associated > Plants > Roots > Rhizosphere... | reverse complement strand
CGACTTATTCTACACAGGAACTCTCCGACGACAAGAAAGTGGTGCCTGGCACTAGTTTTTAGAGCTTTAAGACTTCTTTTTTGCAACATAGCTCTCGATCAGCACGTTCACCCGTTTTAACAGCTCTTGGGCCAGCTTGTCCCGGGGCCTCACCACGATCGTCCTTTTGGAGCGGCCGGCGATGATGTCATCCAGCTCCCGGTTGATGCGGTCAAAGGGGCCGACCACATCCTGCGAAACGGCCAGGACCAGCATGCTGAAAATAAAGCACAGCCCGACCAAAAAAAGATCGATCATGACCACCTGCCGGGGGATCTGGACGATGATGTCATCCAACGGAATGCCCCTGACCAGGTGATCGCCTATTTGATTATTGAAGTGATGGAGAAAACCGGCCAAAAGAAAATACCCCAGGACGATCGGAACGAGCGACAGGGCCAGGATCTGCCACTGGTATTTACTGCTCACTGAAAAGATGTTCCGCCGTATCTTATTTGCCATATGGCCTCCTGTTTTTGAAGGATTCCCTAGGCCTTGGCCGGCCTAGGACAAGGCTTCCCTGGCCTGACCCGCCTTTAGCGACCGGACCAGGCCATTTATTCCTTCATCTTTCGATCTGCAAGTTTGACTTCGGGACCTCGAGAAGGCTTTTCTCGAACTCCTGGAAAGCCGCTTCCACGGTCTTTTCGATATCCATGTCCATGGTCAAGAACGTGAGGCCGCTGTGCATCTTTATGAACGCGTTCATGAAGGCATCGTTCTTAGAGATCAAGGCCATGCGTTCGACCTGGTTGCGCGTGGTCACTTTGAGCTGGGCCACAAACGTGTTAATGACCTTGTTCATTTCCTCTTTATTGCCGTTGTGGAGCCGGTACATGTTGAGATAGATACGGATGGCGCTTTCTTCCCCGCCCTCGAGCGGCATGACGCCCCGGTAATACTTCCAATACCGCCGGCCGATGGGGCAATAGTGCATGAGGGAAATGATCGAGACGTAGATCAGCGCCTGCTGCATGGTCGTGTCCGCCACGTGACAGAGCCCGCCCTCCCGCTCCCGGTAAACCGCTACCACCCGGTCGAAGGAAATGTATTTATCCATGATCTCGAGGAACGGCATGACCGGACGGATCGCGTCGCAGAAATCGTCTTCCTTCCTGAGCGGACAGAAGGTGCAGCGCTGGAACTTGCCGGCCGCCTTGGCCTGCGGGGAGATCTTCTGTGGATCGTTCCAGTATTCTTCCGCCTTTTTCTGGATATGCTCGCGGGTGAAGGTCGCTTTGCTGCCGTCCTTGAAAAAAAGGTACAGGCCCGCTTGCGGGCACTCGCTCAGCTGCAGGTTCACGTTGTTGTCATCCAAGGTGCGGTCCTCCTATTGTATTTTGGTGACACATACAAAATTATCCGGTCCCCTATTATTACAGTCATAGGTCATACGGTATACGGCTGGTTGGCCAGCAGAGTTCGCCCTACCTCAAGCAACGTATGACGTATGACTTATGACATATGACGTAAAAGGGCTCTGTCCCTTGTATCACTCGCACACTTAGGGTAACACAGGTTCAAAAGGCCTTCCAATAAAAAGCCCACCAGAAATATCCGGTGGGCTTAAATGAGCCGGGGCTACCCTATTATTGTGTCACCGGTCTTTCATCCGCATTTTCCCTTTATCCGGACCAACGGTGTTCATCATCGGGCAATCCTTTTTCATCTCCAGCATCTTTTTATGCATGGCCCCGGCATCCATCTTGATCTCGGCTTCCTTGACCACGTTGAGGTCCTTGTCATACTTGATGATCCGGTCCCCGATCACGACCACCACCCCGCCGTCTGAGGTAGCGACCACGGTCCGGTTCATCATCTCGTGCATCTTCGGACAGCCCATGGGGGGCATAAGTCCCATCCGGCCTTTCTTCATCCCCTGGTCCTCACCCGGCGCCATACCCGGTTGATTCATGCCCGGTTGATTCATGCCAGGCGCCTTGCCCTTCGTGTCCTGGGCCATAGCTGCCCCGCAAAAATAAAGCCCTGCCGCGACCATTAACCCGACGATCCATGTCTTTCTCATGTGTGACCTCCTTGTTGTAAATGAGAGCAAAGCTGTCCCTGGTTGCCCGCATTATTTGATTAGAGCAACCACCCCGGCGAGTATGCCAAAATTATCGAAGAGAATTTTGGCATAGAAGTCGAGCCGGGGCGACTACTTTCTCTTAAAAAATAGGGCTCTGTTATTTTTTAAGGATTCTTAAAAAACACTCCCGAGGCCACCGGACGGCCTAACAGGACGTCGGGGCCGAGGGAGCTTCTGTTTTTGAAGAACTCTTCAAAAACACTCCCACGTCTACCAGGCGCTCCTGCGTTGCAGGACAATTGCCAACAGGGAGCCGGAGACAAGGGAGCCTGCAGGGCAGCCGTCGAGCCGGGGCTGTCTGTCCTCTATTATTCTGTATTACCCTGTTCCATCATGGAGTTCTCCATCATGGTGTTCTCCGCCATTGCGTTATCCATCATGGTGTTCTCCATCATGGTGTCCCCCATCGCGGTGCCGGACTGTTCCGCGTAGATCCGGGCGGATCCCAGGTTCGCCAGCGTGAACGCCATGACCGCCAGGGCCGCGACAACAATAAAATACCTCATATTCCCCCCTTTTTGAATTGTGTTGGGAATTTCGACCATGAACGGTTATTGGTCGCGCTCCGTTTCGGTCAATTACAGAGAGAACTGGCGGCTTCCCGGGCAGGCGGCCTTGCCAACTGCATTATCTGGTTTCAAGGGAGCTTCTGTTTTTGAAAGATTTTTCAAAAACACTCCCGAGGCCACCTGACGGCCCAACAGGACGTCGGGGCCGAGGGAGCTTCCATAAAATAGGGCTCTGTCCCCTATTATTAGAAAAATAGGGCTCTAGCCCCTGTTATTCGACATCACTTATACCGCTTGTCGTGAAGGGCGCCCCAGCCGGGGTCGGCATCAGCATCGTAAGCCACGCCTTTCCCGTTGTAATTCGTGGTCCGGACAGCGGCATTGTCCCGGTAAATCGTTTCCTGCCGCAGTTTTCCGCCCTTGGTATAAATTTTTGCCACGCCATTCAGTTTGCCGTCCTTGACCGTCCGCTCATCATAAAGCTCGCCCGTTTCATAATACCTTTTAATAACGCCGTCCGGAGCCTGGGATACCTCCCCTTTTGCCGTGAAGTCTCTCTGGTAGGCCTCTCGCTTTTGCTGAAGTTCGGCCATGTCGGGCGGTCCGCCTTCGACGCGGAGCGTGATATTATCGCTCCAGGCCGTAAGATACCCTTCGGTCTTCAGTCCGATGCGGAAATCGACCGGACCGGCCTTGAAGTCCCCAGCGGGGAAACGCACGCTGCAGTCCTGCTCATAGGTTTCGCTGGGTTTCAAAACAATGTCAACAGGCGTGGACAAATTGTTATGGCACGCCCCGCCGCATAGCAGGATGATCCGCTGCGCGTTATCGGCCGTCCAGTTAACGACCCCGGGCAGGCCGCAGAACTCAGTGCCGATCAAGAGCGGCTCAGCGCTCGTGTTGGTGGTCCGCACGATAAGCACAGCCTCCTCCCAGTGCTTGACGGAAACCCGGGGTGCCGTGACCTGGATCGTGACCGGCAGGGGTTTCTGCGGCTCCGCGCCGAAAGCCACACTGACAACGAAGAACATGGTCACGCCTGCGAAAAAAGATCTCATATATAGCCCCCGTTAACGGACCCGCCGCGCTGCCCGGGAGCCCGGGCCAGTCCGCATAGGTTGTCGAGGCTTAACGGGCCGGCGCCGTAATACAAGAGCTCAATGGCGCCGCCCAGCATCGAGAGGTTCTTCAAGAACATGGTCACCTGGATCTCGTGGGCAAAGGGGTCCGCGACCGTCCAGAAATTGTGCATCATGGCCGTGACGGGGATCAAAAAGACGATCAGCATCCCCGCTCCCCACCGCGCCTTGTAGCCCAGCAGGATACTGACCCCGCCCGCGAACGCGAGGACCCCCGAAAGAGGCACCAGGACGGACGCCATCGGGACATTGTGGGAAGAAGCAAAAGCGATCGTGGTTCTCGAGAAGTGGTTCAGGGACGCCACGATGAAGATCAGGGAATAAAAGACCCTGCCCGGCAAAATGACCCAAGGTTTCATATGTTCTCCTTTATTGGAAATAGGGCTGACCCTATTTTCCTATTCATATTAAAAAATCCCCTGAAACATTTAGTCGCAGGGGACAAATGAAGCCATACAATAAGGAACGAGACAATAATTTAATCGACCTGCTGCGCTGACAAGAACATAGCCTTTTCTAAAGAAGTAAAGAAATCTTGATACGTAGCCGGGTCATCCACCGAAGTAAGCCCGAATTGAGCGTTGGCCCTTACCAACAGCTGCTTCTCTCCTCGCGCTCTCACAGTTACTGACATTGTAACCACAGCATTGCCTAAGAATTTTGTTCCCGTAATAGAGCCAAGCGTAAGATCAGCCTTATCAATTACAAACTCCAGGTCTTGCATTGTGCTAATAACAGTTTGCATCATCTTCTGTTTATCAGTTGTATCAAAAGCCCTGGTCTGCATGCTTCTCAACTTGACTTGGCTTTCATTCATTTCAAAAGCTTTCCCTGCCGGCGTCGCACATCCACCGACAAAGAACCCTGACAATAGAACAACAAGGGCACCGATATACTTTTTCGAATTTCTCATATCTTCTGGGCCTCCAAAAATATTGCTTTTGATAAGCTATCATAGAATTTCTGATATACATCTAAATCATTGATGCTCTCTACTCTATTCACTTGCCCCATCTGATTCCAAACCACCCGCTGGAACGTAACCCGAACAACTGTCGTTTTCCCATTAGCGCCTGGCTTCGTAATAACCGATGCTTTAATAACTTGAGCGCCATCACATTGCGCGACTGCATTAGCGCCTCCTAGGAGCGCCATCCAGATAATCTGGCCCTTGTTCGTTGCATCAGACTTCTTGGAAGCAGCCACAAACCCCAATTTAGTCTCACTACTTTCCAACGTGAAACCTAGATCTTGCAAGACACCAGCAGTAGCAGTCAAGATCTGCGTCTCATCCGTTGTATCGTACTGCCTCATCTGCACTTGTCTTTTTTCCAAAGACTTTTCATCAATCTTTAAAAACCCTTTCGGCACGCTCACACAACCAGCTATAGCTAAGCATGCAAATAAAAGTGCACACGACTTTTTAAGTGCTGCCATTCTTTTCATATGAGCTCCATTAGAAACTAGATGAATGGTATGCGAAATCACGCACTTTCTTCTCAGCATCAAACTTAATGACCACAGTCAATGTCCTTTGTGACTGTGAAGCCGATCCTGATGAACCGCCCACACCAGCGATGATCAGCCAAAGACCGCCTTCGCTACTGGATTGCGTAACATTCGTGGCAAATTTATCATAGACCCAAACTTCCAGCCTGTTCTCATCCGTTGAAACCATATTAGGAGATCCCAAGGCTTCAATGACCTGCGAACCGGACATTCCAATACGAATTTCTTTCTGGACCTTGCCGACCGTAAGCTTGTCTGCACTATCATCCATGACCTGCTGCCGATGAGAGCTCGCTGTGGAACAGCCGACAAGAAAAACCAGGGACAACATTAACAGATATTTATTTCTCATACTGCCTCCTTTGTCTATTCGCCAAGTTATGAATAGAGAATACTATAAGTAGCCCACAATCTCAACCCAAATAAAGTTCTACGGACACATCCGAATTTCGCATAACTATTTATGTGGCCTTAACATTACTACGCGATATCCCATTCAATGATCAAAAACTGCTCCAACAATAAACCTTCGGCTAAGGCAGCATCTAGCCACGCAACCTGTGTTGGACGGATAGCATCGCGCTTTGAACGCTTTGATTCTATAAACCGGACTTCTTTCCCTTTCCAAAGAAAAACATCCCAGCATCCCCGAAATGCTCCCACACGATCTTTGATCCTGTCGAACAGTGCCTGTCGCTCCGGTGGGAGAATTATCGGGTCAACTACTCCTGGCAACCCGACCCTGAACTTCTTGCGATAACTATCGACCCAAACCCCTTCCCAGCCTTCCGCTTGAAAAGTACGTAAAATAGCTAGTTCAGCAAAAACAGGTTCGCCATTAAAATCCAGTACCGCTTTGCCGCCATAAGCATCCTTGATCGCCTCACCTTGCCATGGTTTAAAAGTCATCCGGACGACCGGAACAGCTACTATCTTTCCATCGTTTATCATTAGAAATTCGCGCAATCATTTATGTGGCCCGAGGATTCGTCAAGCCTCCGGACTCGAAGCACGCACAAAGAAAAATAGGGCTCTGTCCCTTAATATTCCTATTATTCAAGCATCTTTTAATAAGGGGTTAATACCGTATTCCATGTAAAACTTCAAAGCAAAATTTTTCTTATGCTTACTCCTAGCACTTTTCAAATCTACAATATAACAATCAAATTGTCTACGCAGCTCTTTTAACAAACCAGTAGTATGTACAACAATCTCATATTTCCCCTTTTCCCACTCCTTATACTTAAAAATCTCTTGAGGGTACAATTCGTTTATCCGGCCGTATTCCAATATTCTTCCAGAATGAACTACACCACTTCGGAAACAATGATAAAAAGCAGCAGGAATATCTTTTATTTTTTCTTTATGCCAATTGTTCTCATAATAACGACAGCTTATTATTGGTTTGTTTAATTTTGAATAGTGATCGCATAAATAAGTACGAATAAAGTTCGTAAAACATTTTTCTGTATGCGATGGAATTCCCTCAACATACTGGCTCAGGAGATCTATTATAATTACACAAAAAATTATTATAGGAAAATTATGGTGTTCGACCTTAGAAGCGAATGATTCCGCCGTATCAAAATACCACTCATTAATTCTTTTCTGAAACGCTTCAACCAGCTCCAAGTATGTTTTGTTCATTAGATCCCCGTTGGCAACCCCTGGGGCATAGGCCTTATCTGGATTCCATGATCCTCTTATTCTCGCGACTTCCTTAACACTCAATCTTCGGTGAGTCATCTTTTTAACATCCAGAAAATCTTAGTGTGCCCATGGTACAAACTTTCCGAGTTCCGGTGTCACATCCGGAATTCGTGCAATTATTTATGTGGCCTTAGATAATTGACAACAATAGGGCACCGTTAGGAATTTGAACATCTTTTATTTCGTGGATAAATCCTTTATCTAATGCAAAATCTGGATTTTTCGACTCGCCTTGCCTAAATAAAGCCCTAACTTCGTCCGGTTTTAATTTCGTGCGATCACTAATAATCTGCGCTGACAAATCTTCAGCAACGTTAAACCGACTCATCGTCTCCTGCATTTGAGTGTATGTTAAATTCGCGCCCTGTGAAAAATTCCAGGTAATGCCATGAAGTAGAAACATCGATACAGGTGTTGCATATCGCTCCTCACCTGCAAGAAATACAGCATTAGCGATAGAATCAACACTACCAACATTATGCATAATAATTATCTGTGGGAGTGCCTTTAGATAATTATAAAGTGTGACGCCAGAATCAACGCTACCCCCGCCAGATGAAAAAAGAAAATAAAGCTTCTTGGGTTTATGCTGCTGTATAACGCCTGCACAAAACTTCATAAAACGATTAACGGTTTCCAAATTAATAACATCGTGAAAAGCTAAATATACTGTTTCTTCCATACAAAATCTCCATTTCATTAATCACAACTTACTATTATAAGGGTTTAGCATTGACATTTAGTGCGTAAGATTTCATTCCTCCATCCTCTCCGCGTAGCCCTTATCTAACAGCACCTGATTCAAAACAGAGTACAGGTGACATGAGCACAAGAGCGCAGGTCGAACGCCGAAATTTTGGGGACACATACGAAATTGCCGATCTCCGAACGGCTTGCTTTGCGGGAAGCGGCCGGAATTATTTATGGAGTCCCCCGAAACTCCTTACGCCCTTCTCAAAGTCCGTCTATGAATAAGCGGATTGTTGATATTCCGGAAGAACATTCCTCCGAACGCTATGACTGCGATGATTAAATAAACAAACAAAATGCCCTTAATGCTCCATATCAAAAAGGCAACGTCTTTGTGAATCATAAGTTTTTCCGGTAGATGGCTCGTATTAAGCAACACAAGGTGGGCTAATGAATCATAAAACAGATAGGCATTAAACGTCATGGCGAGTAAAGCAAAGGAAATCAGAACCAGCTTGTATTTTAAGATGTTCCTGAACGTGTCGTGATAATCTCTTAATGCCGTCACGAGGAAGCTGCCTCGTTCTCGCGCATTGGCGTATAGGGTAGTCAAGTGATCGGGTATGTCTTTATCAAGCCAGCTATGAGGCTCTATGTCAGTCTCAAGCAATAATAGGGGGGCTCTCTGATAAGCAAGAATATCCCCTTGCCTTGCATTCACTCGAACGGAAACCCATTCCCGAAAAGCTTCGTATCCGTTGTTCAATTGGTTGTCCAAGGCCTGCAATCTGAAGATAACAAAAATCCCCGACACCGTGAACAAGGCCGCCAAAGACTGAGCAGTCGCCGAATAAAAATATAGCAATGTTGTTTGCGGATCATTAGATGTAAGCATCATTTTCGTTAGTGCTTCTAAGAACTTTTCTTGCAGCAAAATGTCCATAATTTTTCCTCACTCCTCCATCCTCACCGCCAAAGGCACGTTAGACATCCCGAACTCAGTCTAATAGGTTGTATGTCGTATTCAAAGTTTAATTTCGTACGGCAAAATACCTCTCTGGACTTACTCCTCCATTCGAACAGCCAATCCTTTATCCAGCAGCACCTGATTTAAATACTCCCCGTCCGCAATAATCTCCTCCGTGTCAACGCAGCCTACCTTATAAAAGATATCAGCTAAAAACCTCCCCCCACTTTTCCGTCCTGGTCTTTTCGGAATGGATCACGATTCCCGACCCCGCAGGCAGGAGCTTTTCGACGAACTTCTTGGCGCGTTCGCCCTCTGGCGTGCCCAACTCCGGGCAGTTGATGCCGCGCAGCCGCAATTTCTCGCGCACGGCAATGCCAAAGCCCAGGTCGATCGAGCACCAGAGCGTGTCGCCGTCGACGATGCGGTCGACCGTTGCGGCGTAGGTGTAAGAGGGCGTGTCGGTGATGGTGACGGTCGTGACCTGTTTCTTCGTGAGCGAGTGGGAAACAAAGAAAGCCAGATCGAGATTCTGGACACTCGTCACTCGACACTCGGCACTCGCGGGTGGTGTGCCAACGTTCCTTTGTTTGGCAATGCCTTTCTCGAGTGACGAGTGACCAGTGACGAGTGACCCTGTCGTTCCTGATATTTTATACGTGCCGATGCGCAGGTCCGTGGGACGCACCAAAGGCGGAAGCTTCGAAGCCGGCTTCCCGTTCCGGTTCTCCTTGACGACCAGCTCCCGCAACTAGTCCGTCGTCAGGCCGTCTTTGGCAATGAGCTTCTCGAGGCGCGAACGCGACCTCTCATCCTTGACCGACAGCAAGGCCAGCTGCTGGCTCCAGGGCAATTGGGTCACGCGTGACCCAATCCGGTTCTGCATATAATACCGGCGCATCCGTTTGAGATTGGAGTGCGAAAAACCTGAACCGTATTTCGTTGTCAGGTCTTCAGAGAGCTTTTCGAGGAGTTGGGAACCGTAAGCAGCGCGAATGTCGCCCTTCTGCTCGACCTGGACAATACGCTTGCCGGTCTCCCAGGCAAAGCGCACCTGGCTCCGGCGGGCCGTCTCGTAAAGGCGGGAAATGTCGTTTAAGAGATCCTGATATGTAGAGCGGGCCAGCGCTGTTGGCATCAAGGAATATGAAGAACGCAGAGACACTGGACACCGTAGCCGGCGCTTTGCATAGACACTAGACACAAGACACTAGACACAAGAATAATTATCTAAAACTTAATTTCCCGCGACCCGAACCATCGAGTTACAGGTTACTTCCTGTGTCATGTGTCTAGTGTCTGGTGTCTAAGTGTACCGACTGCATGTCATCGCGTTTCGGTATCGACCTGACCATGATAGGACTGGCGGCGGGGATAATCAAGAAAATATGTTCGACTTGGGGGACGTAGAGGCGCTAGGCACTTGGCACTAGGCACTGGAAGAATGAATATAATTCCGCTGGATAGTGACTGAAGTTAAAAAAACCATACAAACCAGAAATCGAGTCCCGCCATAACTTCATTGGCGCTACGAGGCCTACCTCTAGTGCCTAGTGCCCAGTGCCGAGTGACGATCCACCGGCGGCGATGCTAGGCTTCCGTACCGCCGGGTCAATACGCCGTGCAATCGGCGCCGGCGCCGTTGGCCGGGTATTGGGAAGCGCGGCTGATCACGTTAGACAGGAACCCGTAACCGGTGAGCCCGACCTTGCCGGTCGAACCAAGGACCGACATCTTGAGGCAGTTCGTCGGGACGTAGTTGCTGACCGCCATGACGTGGAACTCATCCACACCGATACTCGCGTAAGAATAGGTATGCCGGGGACTGTTGGGGGGCTGCACCCCGAGCTTGACCGGGTCATCACAGCGCGCCATGGTTTCATGCGATTCGTAACAATTCAGGGACTGGTTCTTCAGCATCCACATATAAACCAGCGCTTCCGCCCCCCGCGCAACGTCCAGCTGGCCGGTGATCCTCGGCAGGGCCAGCGTGGCCATTGTGCCCATGATGATGATCACGATCGTGATCTCTATGAGGGTAAAACCCTTTCTCATACTAAAAGTATATAACTGGAAAGGCAAGCACGGCAAGGGGTATTGAGGACATTTGGCACTAGGCACGTTGCACTTGGCACAAGAAAAAGGTCACTCGTCACACGTCACTCGTCACTCGAATAATGACCGACAGCACCGTCCAGATGCATTTTAGAGCTTACCTCGAGTGACGAGTGTCGAGTGACGATGCTATGCTTCGGGTAAGATGCCCTTTTGCACGTACACGGGCCGGATGCGGGCGCGATAGCGGGGAAAGTTTAACCAGAAAAGCAAGGACGCCACGAGGCAACCCGTGCCTCCCAAGAACAGGGTCGGCGTGACACCGATCCTGCCGGCGAGATAGCCGGCCAAGAGGCTCCCGAAGGGCGTCATACCGATGAAGGCCATGCCGTACATGCTCATGATGCGGCCGCGCTTCTCCTCGTCCACGAGCGTCTGCAGAACGATGTTGCTCCCGCCGATCTGGATGATCATGCCCAGCCCCACGATAAAGGCCGCAAGGGCCGCGACCCACAGCACGTTCACCTGGGAAAAGATCAGCATCCCGACCCCGATGGAGCCGGAAGCCAGCATGATGAGCCGGCTTAAACCCAAAACGCTCTTTCTTCCGGCCAGGTAAAAGGCCGCGATAAAGGCACCCACGCCCGAGCACGTGACCAAAAACCCGAAGAGCTGCGGCCCGCCGTGAAAGACCCGGGCCACAAAGACCGGGATGAGCGTCTGGAACGCGCCGGTCATGACGCTGACAGCCATGGTCAACATCAGAAGCGAGCGGATGGGCAGGAAATCATAGGCGTAGCGAAAACCCTCCTTGAGCTCCCGCATGATCTCGGTCCTGGCCGGCCGATTTGTCCGGGGACTGATCCGCATGGACAGGAGGGCTGCTATCACGGCCAGGTACGACAGCGCGTTCAAAAGAAAGCACACGCCCTCGCCGAAGCTCGCGATCAGGATCCCCGCGACAGCTGGCCCGATCAGCTTGGAACCGTTCACCATGGAAGAATTGAGCGCGATGGCGTTGGCCAGGTCCTGCTTCTCCTCGAGCATCTCGATGGTGAAGGACTGCCTCACCGGCAGGTCAAAGCTGTTCACGATCCCTGAAAAAAGGCTGAGGGCCAAGACATACCAGACATTGACGTTGTGCGTGAGGACGAGAAAAGCCAGGACAAAAGCCTGCAGCATGGCCAGACTCTGGGTCAGGATCAAAAGATGGTGCCGGTGGTAGCGGTCCGCCAGGACCCCGCCCAAGGGCGACAGGATGAACGAGGGGAACTGCGCGGCGAACCCGACGCAGCCGAGGAGAAACGGCGAATTGGTGAGCCGGTACACCAGCCAGCTCACGGCCACCATCTGCATCCAGGTGCCGATGAGCGATATGCTCTGGCCGCAGTAAAAGAGGCGGAAATTGCGGTGCCTGAGCGCCCGGAAGGTGTGGCTGAGGTCAGGCCCTCTCTGGAACCAGTGCTTTTTCGGGAACATCGCTGGGGATCACTTTCGTATTTCGGACGGCCACGCGATAAACGCAGGGCACGACGTAGAGCGTAAAGAAAGTGGACACAATGACGCCGCCGATGACCGCAATGGCCATGGGGATGCGGATCTCCGCCCCCGGGCCCAAAGCCATGGCCGGCGGGATCGCGGCGACAATGGTCGCGATCGACGTCATGATGATGGGCCTAAGTCTGATCGGGCAAGCGGTCAGGAGCGACTCCTCCACACTCTTCCCTTGCGCGCGCATCTGGTTGGTGAAGTCGACCAGCAAAATGGAGTTCTTCTTCACGATCCCCATCAGCAGTATGACGCCGATGATGGAGTACATGTTCATGGATTGCCCGCCGATCAAAAGCGCAATGACCGCGCCCGTGATGCTGAAGGGCAGCGCCAAAAGCACGATCAAAGGATGTAGAAAGCTGTTGAATTGCGACCCCAGGACCATGTAGGCCACCAGGATGCCCATCCAGAAAACGAGCGCCATGCCGGCCGAGGATTCCTTATATGTCTCCGCGCTGCCGCTGATCGTAACGTGATACCCGTCGGGCAGGATGTCCTTCGCGATCTTTTCCGCCTGCGCGATCGCGTCCGACTGGGACTTGCCGGGCGCCACGTTCGCAAAGAGGCCGATGGCGCGCTCCCTCCCGCGCCGCGTGATCGTGAGCGCGGTCGGTTTCTCGACGATATTCACCACGTCCTTCAGCTGGACCCGCTCCCCGCGGTTGTTCCAGACCCAGAGCGACTCAATATTTTCCTTTTTAGTCCGCTGCTCCGCGTCCAGCCTGACCCGCACGTCGTACCTACGTCCGCCCGAGGTATACTTCGCGACCGGGGTCCCGCCGATGAGCGCATTGATCGTCTGCCCGATCGACTGGACCGAGACCGCGTGGTCATTGGCCTTTTTCCGGTCCGGAAAGACCTGGATCTCACTGGCGCCGACCAGATAGTCCGTGTCCACGTCGACCATGAGATCGCTCTTGTCCATGCGGTCCTTGATCTGGGTCGCGTACTCGGTCAGCTTGTCCCACTCGGGACCCCTGACCGAAAGCTCGATCGGCAGCCCCCTTTGGGCCGAGAACCCACCGAGGGACAGGTCCTGCATGAAAGCCTTCACGTCCGGGATCTGGTTGAGGTCCTTGCGGAAAACAGTCATGAGCTCGCCCTGGGAAAGCCGGTGGGTATTGGGTGCCACGATGGGCCGGTCCTTTTTGTCCTTGAAGGTGACGAAGAAGATGCCGCGGTTCACCCCGCTCCCGCTGAAGCCGCCGATGGCCTCGAAATATTTGATCACCTCGGGCCGCGCGGCAATGACCTTCTCCGCCTGCCGGAAATGGTCGTCCGTAAAGTCGATCGAGGACCCGGGTGGGAGCTGCAGGCTCGCCATGATCATGCTCTGGTCCTGCGGCGGAACGAACTCCTTGCGCATGTAGCCGATGAGCCTGAGCGACCCCACGAACAACAGCATCGAGATAGCAATGACGATCCAGCGGTAACGCAGCGCCCATTGAAGCGACGAGTGGTACCCGCGAGCGAGGCCCTTAAAGGTGGTGTTGACACCGTGCCCGAGCCAGGTGGTCCGCTCCCGGACCTCCAGGAACTGCGAGCAGCGCATGGGTGTCAGCATCAGGGCCTCTAACAAAGAGAGCGCGACCGCGACCGAGATCGTGATCCCGAACTCAAAGAAAAATTTTCCCATGATCCCGGACATGAAGACGACCGGGATAAAGATCGCGATCATGGCCATGGTCGTGGCCAAAGCTGCGCCCGTGATCTGGCGGGCGCCCTCCTGGGCGCCTTCCAAACGTTTGTAGCCGTTCTCCCGGTAGCGCACGATGTTCTCCAACACCATGATCGAGTCGTCGACCACGATGCCGACCGCGAGCGAAAGCCCCAGG
>Ga0265323_10001081_pt1 | contig 14096 bp, 12 predicted proteins | sample 41225metaG_FD_193580 | JGI IMG/M metagenome (GOLD analysis project Ga0265323, IMG submission 193580) | Rhizosphere microbial communities from Carex aquatilis grown in University of Washington, Seatle, WA, United States - 4-12-25 metaG | ecosystem: Host-associated > Plants > Roots > Rhizosphere... | reverse complement strand
CGTGGACCTTCTGGCGAATACGCCGTGTAAGTCATGATGTAACGATGGAGCGGCTCCACGAACGTGATGCGAGGATCCTCGCAGCCACCGCCGCCGCGGGGCCGCCGCTCATAATCGGCTTCCGGCTCCAGTGCGATGCCGAGCCGCTCAACGCCTGCCGGATCGCCAGCTTCATTGAACCGTACTCTTGCAATGCCGATGCGTGAGTAGTTCCCCTTCGCAACCAGCCGTGGGAAAAGGTAGAGCTTCCCATCGGGCCCGCGGGCAGAGGCTGGATTCAGGACACCTTCAACCTCCTGGGGATTGCCCGGTTCCGGCTCCATCATGAGTCCCAGGCGCTGCAACTTAAATCCAACCATCAGAGTTTCCTCATAGCTTCAACGCTTCCTGACCGTGATCCGACAGACAAGCGATGATTGCTTCGACAACCCGCTTCGTCTCGTGGGGACCCTGAACCGGAATAGAAACAACACCTGTCTGTTCGGCCGGATAGTCGTTCCCTCCCGGGAACAGGGCATCGCCAATAAAAATCATTTCCTTCAATGAAATGCCAAGAACATCTCTTAGTTTTCTAACTCCGTATGCTTTGTCTATGCCCGGTTTGGTGACATCGATGGACGTCGCGCCGCCCATGCGGACGGAAAACTCGGGGATCAAAGTGTCGAGAATCGCTTTGATCTTCTTCCGCTTGGCATAATCGGAATCCCATTTTGTTTTTTCTTCCAAGGGCGCCTGCTGGCCGAGCGCCGAGAATGTGATCTGGCTTCCCCGGTCTTCAATCACTTCCCCCCAGACCTTTTTGGTTTGGAAGCCGGCTTCTTCAACCGCCTTCTTCAGAGAACTGACGATCTTCTCCTTTTCGCTTGCTGTGAAGTCTTCGGAATAGATCTTTTTCCAGTCCCCCGCGAAGCAGAAGAACTTGGTTCCACATGTGGGCAGGATAGACAGATTCGCCAGGCTTGCGTCATGGGGAAGATGGGAGAGCACCTGTTTTTCAAACTGCGGCCAATCGCCTCCGGATATCACGGCCGCCTTGACAATGCCGAGAAGGTCACCGAGCAGTCGCGACATTTCGGCATCAAGAGATGACTTGCTTTCGGCCAGTGTGCCGTCCAGGTCAAACACGATCAGCTTCTTCATCCCGGTATCTCGATTTCCAATACGCTCACGGTGTTGCACGGCCGAAAAGTACACGGCCCGGTCACCGCCGGTAACAGAAACACCTCGCCTTTTTCGACAGCATAAGTGGCGCCGCCGTGCTCGACTTGGCCGGCGCCTTCGATGCATACCAGCACTCTCGGCACACCCGCTGCACCGACGGTAAACGGTGAGTCTCCGTGCAGTCGCGACAACCAAAACTGTTCACAGTGAAAGAGTCGCTCGCGTTCCACGGGCGTCGTGGTTTCCATCACGGGCGCCAGCAGACCGCCGGCACATTCCCCGAAGTCGACACAGGCAAGCGCCTGGTCTACCTGGAGCGCACGCGGCTTGCCTGTCTTGGCGTCGACATGGTCCCAGTCGTACAAGCGAAACGTCACGTCGCTGTTCTCCTGGACCTCGAACACCACGATGTCGCCACCCAGAGAGTGAACCGTTCCAGCCGGCAGGAATACGGCGTCCCCAGGTTTCGGAGTGAAGTACGCGAGACGGTCCGCTGCCCCTCCGTTCGCGAGCGCCTGACGCAGACCGGCTTCCGTGGTGCCTGGCTTCAGACCCGCATAGACGCGGCTCCTTGGCCCCGCCTGCAGGACGACCCAGGCTTCGGTCTTCCCGGTCTCGCCCGCTGGCAGCAGGTCCGCGTGCGTATCCGCTGGATGAACCTGTACTGACAGCATTTCACGTGCGTCGAGGAACTTCAACAGCAGCGGGAAGCGGCGGAATCGCCCCGCCAGCTTTCCCATCACCTGTTGTGGAAACTGTTCCAACAATTGAGCGATGGTTCGCCCCTTGAGCGGTCCCTCAGCGACACGGCTCGGATGGTCTTCGCGGTCGCTGAGCACCCACGCTTCGCCGATAGGGTCGTCGCCAGGCAGCGGCGCGGTCAGCAGGCCGGCCAAACGCCGGCCGCCCCAGAGCCGATACTGATAGATCGGCTCGAATCGCAGGGGATACAGGGGCAGCCGATCATCCACGGATGGGACCCCACAAGCTGTTCAGGAATCTGCGAAACGGACTGGGTTTCTTTCCTTCCATTTCGTTGGGCCCGTCTTCAGTAAGCCGACCCTGCGGCTGCTCCTTCACATTGGCCTTCGATTGCAGCGCTTTTGCACGATCATCCTCGGATTTCATTACGGTGTCCTTTCTGTCTGAGCTATGCCGCTGGTCTCGTGACTTGTGGAACGGTTTCCATCACGGCGCTGTATTCGCCGCGGCGCGCTGCCCGGTTGCACCTTGCCCGATGATTCAAAGCCCGCTGGGCCGCCAACACGTGGGCATCCTTACCTTGCCAGATCTCCAACGCCGGTTGTTGGATGGCGCGGGCAAACGAAAACGCCAACGCCCAAGGCAGACGCGACTTGAATCTAGCATTCATGGCATTCAAGCGAGCCGAAGCGAGTTCCGCGGATTGGCCACCCGACAAGAACGCAATCCCCGGAACGGCAGCAGGGACCGCTCGCAAGAGACACCTCACCGTGGCGTCGGCCACGTCGTCGACCGAATCTTGCTTCGGGCAGGTCGTTCCCGGCAGCACCATGTTGGGCTTCAGGATCAGACCTTCCAGCATCACTCCTTGTGTGTAGAGGTGGCTGAAAACCGTTTGCAGCACATCTTCCGTAACTCGGCCGCACCGCTCCAGCGTGTGCGCGCCGTCCATGAGCATTTCCGGCTCGACAACGGGAACCAGTCCGGCTTCCTGACACAACGCGGCATAGCGAGCCAATGCCTGTGCGTTGGCTTCGATCGAAGCTCGACTGGGAATGCCATCGCCCACGGCGATTACGGCGCGCCATTTGGCAAAGCGCGCGCCCATTTGAAAGTACTCGGCCAGGCGGTCGCGCAACCCGTCCAGGCCTTCGGTGATTTTCTCTCCGGGATGGCCGGCCAGGTCCTTTGCGCCGGTGTCGACTTTGATGCCGGGAATGATTCCCGCATCGGTGATGGCCTTAGCAAAGGGAGTGCCATCACTCTTCTGCTGGCGGATCGTCTCGTCGTAGAGGATCGCGCCACTAATGGACTCCCCGAGACCGGGCGTGGTCACAATCAACTCCCGGTAGGCGCGCCGCGTCTGCTCGGTCTGGGGAATCCCCAATCTGGCGAATCGTTTGTTACAGGTTGGATTACTTTCGTCCATCGCCAGCAGGCCTTTATCGTCTTCGACCATCGCCCTCGCGGTCTCTATAAGCTTTTGTGCATTCATTTCGTATTGCTCTCTTTCCACTTACTGATCTCCGGCGCGGACCAACCACTTTCGCGCCTCATCGGCGTGGGAGTGGTCGAAGTATCGGATTGCCGCTGTCGTGAAAGGCTCGCAAAATGCCGCCATGCCCTGCTGCCACATCTGATCCCCGACCATCGCGATCCGCTCGATATCCGCGAAGTGTTTGCAGTCGAACTTTATGTCCGCCCAGAGCGCCGCGGCGTCCCAGCCGTGGAAAGCGGTCATGTCGAACAGCACCTGCAGTTTTCCGTGCTCCCGGACGAGTCGCTCGAACTCGGGCACAAAGTACTCGTAATCCGCCTTTGTCAGTTTCCCGCTGACGTGAACGATGAGAACCTTCCCACCGTTCTCACTATTGAGTTGAATGGGCATTAGGGGTCCTCTCACCCGACGTTTGGCCAGGCTTCCATTTCCAGTTGCGAATCTCCGGCAAGTCTTCGCCGTGCTTGTCGATGTAATGCTTGTGCTCGATGAGTTTGTCCTGCATCGTCTGCTTCAGGTACGCCGCCTGGGAGCCCAGATGCGGTAGCCGATCAATCACGTCCTGCACCAGATGGAACCGGTCCAGATCGTTCTGCACCCTCATGTCGAAGGCCGTCGTGATAGTGCCCTCTTCCTTGTAGCCCCGAACGTGCAAGTTGCGGTTGGTCCGGCGGTAGGTGAGCCGGTGGACCAGCCACGGATATCCGTGAAAGCCAAAGATGATGTGCTTGTCTTTGGTGAATAGCGAATCGTAATCCGTCTCACTGAGCCCATGCGGGTGCTCGCTACTGGACTGCAGCTTCATCAGATCGACGACGTTGATTACCCGGATCTTCAGATTGGGCAGATGCTCGCGAAGGATGGAAACGGCCGCCAGAATCTCCAGCGTGGGCGTGTCTCCGCAACAGGCCATCACCACGTCCGGTTCGCCGTTTTGGTCGTTGCTGGCCCATTGCCAGATGCCAATTCCCTCCGTACAATGCACCACGGCTTGATCCATGGTCAGCCACTGTGGAAGGGCGTGTTTGCCCGCAACCACCACGTTGACGTAATGCCGGCTGCGCAGGCAGTGATCGAAGACCGATAGCAGACAATTGGCATCAGGCGGGAGGTAAACGCGTACGATATCGGCCTTCTTGTTGATCACGTGATCGAGGAATCCGGGATCCTGGTGAGTAAAGCCGTTGTGATCCTGCTGCCACACGTGTGAGGCGAGCAGATAGTTCAACGACGCGATCTTCCGGCGCCAGGGTAGTTCCAACGTTACCTTCAGCCATTTGGCGTGCTGGCTGAACATCGAGTCGACGATGCGAATGAATGCCTCATAGCTATTGAACAGCCCGTGCCGCCCAGTGAGCAGATATCCTTCCAACCATCCCTCGCACTGGTGCTCGCTGAGCATCGAGTCCAGCACACGTCCGGCGGGCGCGAGAAATTCGTCATTCTTTACTTCGCGAGCATCCCACTGACGGTTGGTGACTTCAAAGACCGCACCCAGGAGATTCGAGAGTGTCTCGTCGGGACCGAAGACTCGGAAATTGCGCTGATCGTGATTCAGCTTGGCTACGTCACGCAGGAATTTTCCCAGCACGAGCGTGTCCTGGCCGTCGACGGCGCCGGGCGAAGGCACACTCACCGCGTGCTCGTGAAAGTCCGGCATGCGCAGGTCGCGGAGCAAAATACCACCGTTGGCGTGCGGATTGGCGCCCATCCGCCGGTCGCCCTTCGGCGCCAGTTCGGCCAATTCCGGCATGAGCCGACCTCTTTCATCGAACAATTCCTCGGCCCGGTAACTTTTCATCCAGCTCTCAAGCTGCTTGACATGCTCGGGGTGCCCGGAGTCCACGAGAATCGGCACCTGGTGCGCTCGGAAGGTGCCCTCGACCTGCAGGCCGTCGACGACTTTCGGTCCCGTCCAGCCCTTGGGCGACTTGAGGACGATCATTGGCCAGCGGGCTCGGGTGGTGTCGTTCTTCCTCCGTGCATTGCTTTGGATTTGCCGGATGTCCTCGATGGCCTTATCCAAGGTGCTGGCCATCAGTTGGTGCATCGTTTCCGGTTCGTCGCCTTCCACAAAGTACGGCGTCCAGCCGCAGCCTCGGAAAAACTGCTCCAATTCCTCATGCTCGATCCGTGCCAGGACGGTCGGATTGCTGATCTTGTAGCCATTAAGGTGCAGGATCGGCAGCACGGCTCCGTCGGTGATGGGGTCAAGAAATTTGTTGGACTGCCATGCGGTCGCCAAGGGGCCCGTTTCCGCTTCACCGTCGCCGACGACGCAAGCGACGATCAGACCGGGATTGTCGAACGCCGCTCCGAAAGCATGGCTGACCGAGTACCCCAGTTCGCCGCCTTCGTGAATCGACCCCGGCGTCGTCGGCGCAACATGGCTGGAAATTCCGCCGGGGAAGGAGAACTGCTTGAACAGCTTCTTGAGCCCGGCTTCGTCCTGGGTGACGTTCGGATAAACTTCACTCCAGGTACCTTCGAGGTAAACGTTGCCGACAATCGCCGGGCCGCCGTGACCGGGACCGGCTATGTAGAACATCTCCAGGTCATACTTTTTGATTACCCGGTTCAAGTGCACATAGATGAAGTTCTGGCCGGGCGTGGTGCCCCAATGGCCGACCACCAGGGGCTTTACATGCGACAGTTTCAGCGGCTCCTTTAGCAGCGGGTTGTCGTAAAGATAAATCTGGCCCACCGATAGGTAGTTGGCGGCACGCCAGTAAGCATCCATCTTGTGGAGCAGTTCCGGAGTGAGGGTGTTGGCTTTCATGGTTGGCTTTTTTTCGTTGACCGGATCGGGTTTCTCGATGAGCGGTTCAGGAGTCAGTGCCTCTATTTGTGTTTTCATGTTTTGCACCTAAAATCACAACTTTACGTTTCTCAGCCGCAATGCATTGCCGATGACCGAGACGGAACTCAGGCTCATCGCGGTCCCGGCAATCATCGGGCTAAGCAGCAAACCAAAGAACGGGTAGAGCACCCCTGCCGCCAAAGGAATACCCAGCGCGTTGTAGAGAAAGGCGAATAACAGGTTCTGCCGGATGTTCCGCATGGTGGCCCGACTGAGGCGGATGGCCTTGGCAATGCCGCGGAGGTCGCCTCTCACGAGCGTGATGCCCGCGCTTTCGATCGCCACATCGGTACCGGTGCCCATTGCAATGCCGACTTCAGCTTCGCTGAGGGCAGGTGCGTCGTTGATGCCGTCGCCAGCCATCGCAACATCCTTGCCCTCCGCGCGGAGTTTCTTCACATGGGCGACCTTTCCGGCTGGTTCGATCTCCGCTTCCACCCCATCGAGATTAAGTTGCTTAGCCACCGCCGCGGCGGTACGTCGGTTGTCTCCAGTGAGCATGACGACTTCCAACCCAAGCGCGTGGAGTTCGCCGATGGCTTCGAGCGTCGTGGATTTGACCGGGTCGGGGACGGCGAGGATTCCGGCTGGCTTGCCATCTATGGCGACGAACATCGCGGTCTTGCCCTCCTCTTGAAGTTTCACGGCCGAGCCTTCCAGGGCCTCCAAGCCGGTGATCTTCTCCTTCCGCAGAAACTCTGGCTTGCCGATCATCACCGTGCGGCCACCGATGGCGCCGGCAACACCGCCCGCCGTCACTGAGCGGAAGTCTTTCACGGCATCGAGAACGATGCTTTGTTCCTTCGCGCCACACACAATCGCGGCAGCGAGTGGGTGTTCGCTGTTCTGCTCCAGTGAGGCGGCGAGGCGCAGGAACTCCTTCTTGTCGAAATTGCCGGCGGGCAGGACATCCAGTAGCTTGGGTTTGCCCTCCGTGAGGGTGCCGGTCTTGTCCACGACGAGCGTGGTGACCTTCTCCAGCCGTTCGAGCGCCTCGGCATGTTTTACGAGGACGCCTTCCCGCGCACCGCGTCCGATCCCGACCATGATGGACATAGGAGTTGCCAGGCCAAGTGCGCACGGACAGGCTATGATGAGGACCGCGACAGCGCAGACGATAGCGTGTGCGAGTGTTGGCGCCGGCCCAAGCCACATCCACAAGACAAAGGTGAGCGCCGAAACGGCCAGCACCACCGGCACGAAGATGCCCGCGACCTTGTCGGCGAGACCTTGAATGGGCGCGCGGCTACGCTGAGCCTCGGCGACCATGTTCACGATCTGCCCAAGCAACGTCTCGCTGCCAATTCGCTCGGCGCGCATGACGAAACTGCCGGGGCCATTGACAGTGCCACCCGTCACCTTGTCGCCGACGGTCTTTTCCACCGGGAGCGGTTCGCCGGTGATCATGGACTCTTCTACGCTGGAGTGACCTTCGACCACCGCGCCGTCAACGGGCACCCTGTCACCGGGAACCACGCGCAGCCAATCGCCGACTTTCACCTGGTCGAGCGGGACCTCATGATCGCCCCCCGGTGCGACCTGCCGCGCAGTGGCCGGCGCAAGGTTTAGCATCGCTTTGATGGCGCTGCCCGTGCGGCTGCGGGCTCTGAGTTCGAGCATCTGACCGAGGAGCACCAGCACAACAATCACCGCCGCGGATTCAAAGTAGATGGCCACCTTTCCCGCGTGTTGCATCATGGAAGGGAATATGACGGGCATGAGCATTGCGACGGCGCTAAAGACGAATGCCGCACCCACACCAATGGAGATTAGCGTGAACATGTTCAAGTGACGCGTCACGATGGACCGCCAGCCACGGTGCAATAACGGCCAGCCTGCCCATCCGACCACGAGTGTGGCGAGCGCAAATTGCACCCAGCGTGAGACGCTGCTATTCACCCAAGACTGTCTGGCCAGTGCGGGGATCAAGTGAGCCATCGCCAGGCCAAACACCGGCAACGCCATCGCGGCGCCGAACCAGAAGCGCTTCGTCATGTCGCTCAGTTCGGCGCTCTCGTCGTCATCGCGACCCGCCGTCACCGTCTTCGGCTCGAGCGTCATGCCGCATTTGGGACACGCGCCGGGATGGTTCTGCTGGACTTCCGGGTGCATGGGGCACGTGTAGACGGGGTTGGCCGTGGAGGATTCAACCTTCCCTGTCGAGCGGTTGCCGTGCTCCACTCTACTCGCGGATTCGTCGGTGGATGATTTGACCGGCATCAGGCTTTCCTTCCTGCTGAACCGTTGCCATCTCGGGCGGGTCGCAAACGCACGATCATTTGTAAGACACCTTATTAATCACGAGGACCAGCAGGAGCACCACCACTACGACAATCACGGTCCATGTCCACATTCCTCCGCCAGTCCATCCGCCCATCCATCCGTAACCGTGGCTCATCATAAGGTCCCTTTCGTCTCGCTCTTGGCGCTGGCCATGCCAAGGCCGAGAATTCGGCACACCGATCGCGCAATCATCAGATCTTCGTTCGTTCGAATGACGCGAACCGTGGTTCGGCTGGCGTCCGTAGAAATCACTTTCGCAGTTTCCGCATTGCGCGACTCACTCAGCGCGATGCCGAGGAAGCCCAGTCCGTCGCAGATGCGCGCGCGGACGAGTGGCGCGTTTTCGCCGATGCCTCCAGCGAAGACGAGCGTGTCCAAATCGCCCAGCGCAGCGGCGAAAGCACCGATCCACTTTTTCGCCTGATAACAGAACAGTGCAACGGCTTCCGCGGCGCGGAGATCATGGGCTTCCTGCGCCAGCAAGTCTCGCATGTCGGAACTCGTCTCCGAGACGCCGAGCAGGCCGGAATGGTGGTTGACCATTACGGAAAACTGTTTTGTGGTCATCTGTTCGGTTCGCGCGAAATAGGGGAACAGACTGGGGTCCAGATCGCCGGAGCGGGTGCTCATCACCAATCCCGCCGTGGGTGTGAAACTCATGCTGGTGTCGATGCTCTTGCCGTTACGCACCGCGGCCATGCTGGCGCCGTTGCCCAGATGAGCGAGAATGACGCGGCCAGTCGTGGCAGCCGGGTCGCCCAGGCGCGCGAGTTCTTCCATCAGATAGGCATAGGACAGACCGTGGAAACCGTAACGTTGCACTCCCTTCGCGTCGTACCGGCGCGGAATAGGAAGCAGCTTGGCAACCCGCGGCATGGTGCAGTGAAATGCCGTGTCAAAACAAGCCACCTGGGGCAGCTTCGGATTCCGCTGGCGAAACACCTCGATCAGTTCGATCTCGCTGGGCAGATGGTCCGGGTCGTACGGGCTGATGCGATGCAGTTCCTCCAACAACTCCTGGGTGACCGGTTCGGGCGCGGTGTGGTGCATGCCGTGCACCACGCGGTGTCCAACTGCCCGGACCGATTCGAAACCACGCCACTCTTCGAGCCAATCCATCAGAAAAGTCGCTGCAGATTTGTGGTCGGAGGCGTCGAGTTTGCGGCTGTCATGCTGATTTGTGCTCGGGAGTTGGAACGTCAGATTCGTCCCGCTCATGCCGATGCGATCAACCGTTCCATGAAGGCTTCGATTCAGGGGTTCACCAAGCTGGTACATCGCGAATTTGATGCTCGATGAGCCGCCATTGATCGTCAGGATGGATGGGTTAGCGGGTTTCATGTAGGGCTCCTTCGTTTGGCAATCCGAACGAAGCCAATTTCGCGCAGGTGGACTTGTAATCCGTGTGGAGGATGCTTGGAATGCCTAGACCTTCGGCGACCTGGACGAACATCGGAGTGTTCTCGACGTAGAGGACCTTCCGGGCCGCCGTTTGCGCGACGTCCAGCGCAAGCCGAAAGATGTCCACGTCTGGCTTGCGGACCCGGACGAAGCAGGAGGAGATAAAGAAATCCACGAACTCGTCCAGCTTGAACTTGTGAATCCGATAATCGTTCACGACGTGCGCTTCGTTGCTGACGACGGCGATCTTCAGCCCGTGCCGGGTCTTAAGCTGAGTGAACAACTCGATCATCTCGGGGTAAGGCTTCGATTGGGCGCACATGAAACTTCGAAACTGAGCGCGGGTGAACGGCCGCTTTTGGTAGAAGACCACGAGGCCTAAATACTCTTCGAAAGTAAGCTTTCCTTCTTCGTGGGTTTCGAAGGTCAGGGCATGCCGCTCCTCCATCTCGGCCCACTCCAGCATGAAGTGCTTCGCCACCTTTCTGCGGGCAATGTGGTCCCACCCGTTGTTGAGCAGGACACCGCCGACGTCCAGGAACAAGGTCGTGATCGGCATTCTTAGTTCCCCAGTTCCTGCCACGTGCACAGAAAAGTGACGATGGCTTCCCGGTTCAGTGTGCCGCAGACCTGGTTATATGAATTCTCATCTGTCATCGGTTCGCCTCCATCTGCATTTCCCGTTCCGCCTGGAGCCAATCCTGAACGGTCTGGCCGTTCTGGCGTCCTCGTCGTTCGTACAGTTCATAAGCCCGCTTCGCGATCTGTGGCGCCGGGTCATTTCTCTGGCACCGAGGAGTTGGGCGGTGCTCGCCAGTCGTCAGGCGCCCACACGTTCCGGTTTTGTCTCGCAGCCTTTGCGCGAGTTCCTGGGTCAGCGCGCCATCCCGCAGGCGCCATTGCCAGTTTCCTTTCGCAGTTCCGGGAAAATTCATCCGCGCCTCCGACGCCAGCTCCAGAAGGTCTTGTGCTGGAATTATGGCTGTGTCGGCCTTGGACGCCAGCGCCTCGCCGATCATGGCCCAGACAACCTCCCGGCCGTTTGCTCTCAGGCGTCTTTGCAGGGCTTTGCGTTGCGTGTCTTGCAATTTCCGGTACCAGCCTGCCGTTGTGTCGTTATCGTGGGTTCCTGTATAGACCACCGATTTGACAGGATGCCGTTCTGGCGGAACTGAATTGGCTTCGAAATCAAAGCCAAACTCGAATTGGAGTACCCGTGTGCCCGGAATCTGGAGTCTATTCAGCAGAGCCATCACTTCGGGTGTTGCAGCACCAAGATCGTCCGCGATCAACGGCAATATCCCGAGATCTCGGCGGCCCGCTTCGAAGAAAGCGTCGCCTCCGCCAGGTTGGTACTGCCCGTTTACAGCCGTCTTGGCTTGTGCAGGCACTTCATAGGTGCGGACAAAGCCGATGAAATGATCTAGCCGAGTGAGATCGAACCGTCCAAAAGCCGTCCGAAGGCGTTCGATCCACCAAGAGTAGTTCTGCTGTCGAAGTGCCTCCCAGCAATACACGGGGACACCCCACATCTGCCCGGTTTTGGAGAAATAGTCGGGAGGGACTCCGGCTACCACCGTCGGGTTTCCATTGGCATCCAGTTTGAAAAGCCCGGGATGAGCCCAGACATCGGCGCTTTGGTGGGCCACAAACAAAGGGACATCGCCGATCAGCCGGATACCTTTGGAAGTGCAATAGGCCCTTAGCGCTTTCCACTGCACTGAGAACTGCCACTGGACGAACTGATGGAATCGAATGTCACTTGCAAAGTGCTTTTGTGCGCGAATGACGGCGTCTGGCTGGCGCGTTCGCAGTTCTTGGTTCCAACGGGTCCAATCCGAAGTGCCCTCGCCAGCCTGGATGGCGGAGAACAGCGAAAACTCCTCAAGCCAGAAAGACTCCGCCTGTGCAAATGCTTTCAACTCAGATTGCCTGCCATCGTGACTGTTCTTTTCGAAATGTTCGAATGCCGTTTTTAGCAAGCGCACCTTTAGGCGTGCCGCCGCGGGATAGTTCACCTTTCCCTCGCGCCCAGAGATAGGAATCTCGATATCCTGGCGGCCAAGGAATCCCTGCTCCACCAACCGATCAGGACTCACCAGGAGCGGATTCCCCGCAAAGGCAGATGGTGACTTGTACGGCGAATCGTCTTCGCCTGTTGGACCGATGGGAAGCATCTGCCACCAGCGCTGTCCACTCTGGACCATGAAATCCACGAAGGCCGCTGCTGCCGGCCCCAGATCGCCTATGGGATATCGGTTGGAAAGGGAAGTTAGATGAAGCAGTATCCCGGAGGATCGTGGATTCATTTCGCACCCCCTTCCGAGGCGGATCTCCGTTTCCGGGCCAGAAGGATCGCGCTGGAGCGCGCCGCTACCCGGTACGTCTTCGATTCGTCCCAAATCGCTTCTTCCCCGGGGGCGAACAAGTCTTGCGGCGCCAAACGAGACGAATCGACTGCCAGATGCCAGCCGAAGCCTCGCGCCAGCGGAGGCAACCCAAAGCCGGTCTCCACCATGCCCGCGTTGAACATCAGGAAAAGCATGTTCTGCCCGTCTTCATGGATAAGGCAGGCGAGCGCTTTGCACCTTGGGTCTGCCCAGGTGGGCGGTTCCTGGCGCGGACCAAGCCAATGAATCCCGGCGTCGGTGTAGAATTGCTCCTTGCTTAGCACCGGATGCGCAGCGCGGAATGCGATCATGCCACGAGCGAACCGGTGGATCTCCTGGTGCCGTTCCAGACAGGTCCAGTCAATCCAACTGGTTTCATTGTCCTGGCAGTAAGCGTTGTTATTGCCGCCCTGCGTACGGCGGAATTCGTCGCCGCCCAAGAGCATCGGTACGCCACGCGAGATCAGCAGGGTCAGAAGGAGGTTCTTAATCTGGCGCTTCCGCAAGGTCTCGATTCCGGTATCCGTCGTTTCGCCTTCGGAGCCGTAGTTCTCGCCGAAGTTGGCGTCGGTACCGTCATGGTTGTTTTCTCCGTTTGCTTCATTATGCTTACAGCGATAACTCACCACGTCGTTCAGAGTAAAGCCGTCGTGGCAGGTGACGAAGTTGATGCTGCCTTCGGGGCCTTTGCCCGACTTGGTATAGATGTCGGCACTGCCGCAGATGCGGCTGGCAAACAAACCGAGCATGCCATCGTCGCCGCGCCAGAAGCGCCGGACATCATCCCGGTATCGGCCGTTCCACTCCGCCCAACGGCGCTCCGAAAAACTACCCACTTGGTATGCACCGGCGGCATCCCACGCCTCGGCGATGATTTTCACGTCTCTCAAGATCGGGTCCTCGGCGATCCGTTCGAGAAGCGGGGCGTTGGCGAGCAACCTGCCGGCGCCGTCCCGGCCGAGAACCGACGCCAGGTCAAACCGGAATCCATCTACATGCATTTCAACCATCCAATAACGGAGAGCGGCCAGGATGTGGTCCCGCACCACGGGATGGTTGGCGTTGACGGTATTGCCGGTGCCTGCGTAATCCTTGTAGTAACGCTTGTCGTCCGCCAGGGAGTAAAAAATCGCGTTGTCCAGCCCGCGGAAACAGAGCGTCGGACCCAGTTGGTTTCCCTCCGCCGTGTGATTGAACACCACGTCCAGAATCACTTCGATGCCGGCCTTGTGAAAAGCCTGGACCATTTCCTTGAACTCCAGCTTCTGCTGGCCCAAACCTCCCGAACTGCTGTAGGATGCTTTGGGCGCAAAGAAAGCCACGGAATCGTATCCCCAATAATTCTTGAGCGGTTGGTTGGTTTGCGGATTCTTGCGCGTCACAGAAGTTTCATTGAACTCCTGGACGGGCATCAACTCGACGGCGGTCACACCCAGAGTCTTAAGATAGGGAATCTTTTCCATCAGACCCCGGTAGGTTCCCGGATGGTCCACCCCCGACTTGGGGTGAATGGTAAAGCCACGAACATGCGTTTCGTAAATGATGGTCTTCGACCACGGGTGCCGGGGTGGCTGGTCCCCAGCCCAATTGAAGGGATCGTTGACAAAGACGCACTTGGGCATCGAGCCGGCATTGTCCAGCTTCGAGAGAACCAAGTCTTGTTCCGGCGCCGACGGGTCGTATCCAAGCGCTGACGCGAAGTCCCACGGGGGCGAACTCGCAATCGCGGTGGCAAAGGGATCGAGGAGCAGCCGGTTGAAATTGAAGCGGTGTCCTTTGCCGGGCTCGTAGGGACCATCCA
>Ga0265323_10001080_pt1 | contig 14105 bp, 13 predicted proteins | sample 41225metaG_FD_193580 | JGI IMG/M metagenome (GOLD analysis project Ga0265323, IMG submission 193580) | Rhizosphere microbial communities from Carex aquatilis grown in University of Washington, Seatle, WA, United States - 4-12-25 metaG | ecosystem: Host-associated > Plants > Roots > Rhizosphere... | reverse complement strand
CCAACATGAGAAAAACTCTTTTCAGGTGGTCAATTTGCTCCGGCGCAGGGTGGTCAATTTAGTCCGGCCAGAGGTGGTCAGTTTGCACCGGCGCGAGGTGGTCAATTTGTCCGGATTTTCCAATCAATTGCGGTAACATTAATAATGTATTTGCCAGTACCTGCTGGTATACCTGAGAAAGTTTTATTGTCGGTATTAAAATGAAGCCATGAAGGGCAAGTTATTTCATTGTCCAACTTGGCAGTTATCGTAGCAGTATAAGTCAGTGTGTTATTTCCATCATCATCAATAAATATGCTGTCAGGAACTGAAAAACTAAATAAATGACCGGGAGAGCCTGTTTGGTCTTTTATTTGATTCTTTAAATAAGGAACAAAATTAGTATGCTTTAAGCTATCAATTAAGTCATCTATCCTTACCCAGCATATTCTATTATTTGGTAAAGACGGAAATTTTGAAAAAAACAAGTAACGATTATCATTTGTAACAAATGGACCCCATAAATATTTTGCATCTTGGTTATTAATCTTATTTCCCAATGATTTTGGATTTGTCCAACTACCGTCACTTTTATGATAGCTAATAGACAATGCCGAAGAACTCCATGCTAATATCATGAAAGACTCATCCTTGGATATAAAAAAATCATAATTCCCCTTTTTAGGGTTTAAAGGTGCTCCTAATATTATAGTGTCTATTCCATTAATAAATATCATGCAATAATCTTTACCATCATTGCCTTTGTCAGGTTTTGATAATATATAATAATGGTTTTTATTTGCTGCCTGAAAATAATGCGCAGAAAGAAGAAATCTTTTTGGATTACTCCATCCATTATCTTTTTTAACTGATAAAGAATTTTCCAGATACATTGTATCTTCAGTAAATGATAATGCTGGTGCACAAAAACCTTCAAATAAATTTATAGGCCCTGTCCACTTGTTATTAACATAGCTATAATATTTTAATCTTGAAGTAGAGGAAAAAGTATAACCATTTATTTCTCCATAATAAATATTTTTACCATCGTTAGATATTGTTAACCTTTCTGATGCAAAGAATCCTGGAGTTACAGACAAGCTAAATATTTTTGGAGAATCAGAAGGAGGAGTTTGTCCCAGATATAAACTATCTGCTGGGATTGTTTGTGCAAATCCTAAGTTTAACAATAACAAAATAAATATTGAAATGATAATTATCTTCATTATTTTTTTCTTAAAATTTACTAGGACATATCAATATACGTTTCGCAACCTTGTTCGTTAAGGGAGATAGTTTACAAAGTTTTTATTTTTTATTCAAATATTCTTTTATATTATCTGCTAATTCAAAAGGATATGGTGGACATCCTTTAATTTGAATCATTTTCCTATCAGCTTTGGAACAATTTCCAAATGCAATATTTAATTTTTGCATATCTCTCTTTTTTGAATCCATTTTTCCTATGTAAATATTTGCTTCAGGCATATCCATATCCTTTAAGAACTTACAAGACAAAAGAAATGCATTTTCGCATGCACTGCAAACATTTTTCTTAATTATTTTAAATTCTTTGGGAATTATATTATCCAAATTTACCTTGGCAAAATTGTACCTAATATCTTCAACTTTTTCACCTAATGTCTTAATATTATCTAAATGTTGGGTTTGAATATTATTTGACATTAAATATTCATTTAAATGTCCAATTTCGTTAATTGAATAATTCATCACTTTACTGCCAATATAATCTACTTCCCATGAATTTTGTCCAGCAATGATAAGGTTTAAATCGATCAATTCTCCATCATGAGGCCCAATTTTTTCCATGCACGTCAGTCCATCAACAATGTTTAAAGAAGGTCTTATTGAATTATTCAAATCCGCAATTGCTTTATCTAACCCAATTTCGTGAAAATATTTTTTAAATCTCGGTGACAATAATCCCTTTAAATTCTTTAACGACAAAGATATTCCTGTCGCATAATGCACTTTCATTACAGGTATATTAATCATTTTATCAAAATGAAAATATTCCTCTGCTATTTCTAATGAATTTAAAATTAAAGGTCTATAGACTTGTACACGAATTGGTTTAGATCTATTAAAGTTAATCAACGGTATATTATAACGTTTTGACAAATCAACATATCCAGAATCATTGAAGAAAGTATCGGTAAGTTGATAGTTTCCAAATGATGATTCTCCGATCGAAACGCTTTTTACATTATTATCAAAAAGTAATTGAATTAATGATTCAACCAAATCGATGTTTGTCGTCAAACTTAACCCATTAATATTTGGTTTTAATAATACTTTTTCATCCTTATTTATAATTCCTTTAATCCCACCAATTAATTCTATAGCTTTATTCAAACTCTCTTTAAGATTACTGGAGGTATGCTTTATTATAGATACACAACCCATTTATATCATTTATTTATAGGATTCTAATCCCATTATTAATTTTCCTATCTGGTTGCAGTAATATAATTTTGTTATCAATATCAACAGCTCCTAAAACTAAACATTCGGATATAAAATTTGCAATCTGTTTTTGGGGAAAGTTTAATACCGCAATAACTTGTCTATTTAAAAGTTCATCCTTGTTATAAAGTTTAGTTATTTGTGCGCTGGATTTTTTTATTCCTAAATTTCCAAAATCAATTATCAGTTTATAAGCAGGCTTTTTAGCTTCAGGGAACTCTTGAGCATCAATTATTGTTCCTACTCGCATTTCAATTTTACTAAAGTCATCCCATGATATAATAATATTCCTTCTATTTGTGGGTTCTGGTCTCGAAAAATTTTGCATAAAACGTTCGCGGCTACTGCCTGTGCGGGATTTATCCTGCGAATAAATCCCGCTAAACAAAAATAATTAGAAAGCACTGAACTACAAAACCAATTAAAGCCACAATATAGTTCAGGTTTATAACCTGTGCTTCTATTTCCAAAAACCCTCTTTAAATGCCAGGCACAAGTTACAGCTTTGGTTAATATTGCGCCATTAAGTATATTTATATTGCCCTTTCAATTGATTTTTAAGAAATACATATACGTACCAACTTATATTGCAATTAATTTCAAGAACATCGGAACGTTTTTGCAAAGCATCAAACGCATTTTTAATTTTTTCATAACTAAATTTAGTGAATTCTTTAACTATTTCAAGAGCCATATAGTCATCTAACCTGGTATTCTCTATAAGATTATCAAACAAATATTTGCCTTTAGGAGTGGTCAACTTGTAATAATCAGCCCTAAAATGAATGGTTCTATGAACAAATGTTTTGTATTCCTCTAAATTCATCGACATAACTAATTTATATTATATTCGTTTCAATCTCCTTTGCAATATATGATCCGTATGCTTGTAATTCCCTGCCCGGCAATATTTATTCACCCGTGTTCGCGGGTTCATGAAAAAAGTTATAATTTAGCTTGAAAACAAAACCCTTGTATGGCATAATGTCCCGGTTTAGTCGTCTTTCTTTTTTACCTCCGGCAATTTCATCTTCTTTTCTTTTATGTATTAATACCATAACCCGCCAAAGACGGGACTATACTATGCCGAGCTGGGGGTCAATTCGATTTTAAAATCATTCATTTTGCTTTATCTATAAATGTAATACTGCACATAATACTAATTAGGATCATTCCTACAAAAAATATGAACAATCCTAATTTACTTTTTGAATTTATCCTACTAACCCTAAAAAGTAAATATCCTACAAGCAAATTAAATAATGCCCATAAAACATTAGTCAAAGGAGATGAAAGTCCTTGACCTGGCGGATTAGCAAATGGTGTCGGAAAAGCGTTTCCTGAAATACCATTAACAAAATGTGGAACCACATTCGTTAAAAATACTCCTGCAAAAAATCCTGTAATGTAATGATACCATTTCATTGGTTCTTCTAACAATTTGTCTGTTTTTGTCATAGTTGTAAAAGTTTATTTGTTTTTCTTCTTTATGTTTTTTCCTTGTTCACCGTTTATAATATAGTCAGCGGGTTTTATATTTTTTCTTGATCAAATGTATAATGTAATTTGTTATTAATCTCATTATCATCCTTTCTTAAACTAACCCATAACTTTCCTAGGCTATGTAAAGTGCTGGATTTACTTGCAGGATAAATCCCGCTAAACAAATATAATTAGAAAGCACTGAACTTGCAAACCCGCTACAACCCGCATTATATATAGCCTGTGTTAGCAAACGTATTTATATAATATTTATCATTTTATGAAATCCAACCATCCTTCAGCAATTTGACGATTGGGAAACCATGATGTAATTTCAGATTGTTGATTATCCGAATCTGGAATAATTTGTCGTGAAGAAATTACTCCAATATATCCTTTTGAAGCTATTTTTTTTAATGTACAATTAGCATTTGTAGAATCAGAAAAAATGCGTAATGGAATAATTTTATCAAAAAAGCATTGGGCAAATACCTCTGATTTTTTGAATTCATGTACTACTCCCGGATCCTCAGCAAATACCCATTTTGCACCAAACCTCCGGTTGATTGAAAAAATACCTTTTATTATATTGTTTCTATAAGGAGAATCCTTTTCACCTATTATGAAAATACCCGGTACTTCCCAAGAAGCAACAGGGGCCAAGGATGAATAATATATTCCTCCTTTATTTACAACAAAAGCAATTATTCTCTCTGGTTTCCAACATAGAAATTCATAATTAAACTCCCCACCTGCTGATGTTCCCCATAATGCTAATGGCGCACAATCCAATTCAATATGCTGCGAACGTTTAGAAAATTTCAAGATAATATCTAATAAAGCTTGCCCACTTCCTTTTTTTACATCAACATAATTTTCGATATCCATGTGATCATGGAGCTTATCTTTATAATAACATCCTAACAATGCAAAATTGTGTTTCATAGCTAAATTCTGCCATGCTGTGTCATAAATCAATTTCCTATCATCGTAATTTGAACCAGGCATAAGTATAATTATTCCATGGATTTTTTTAATTTCACTTTTATACCATAAACTAAATGCAGCCTTTTCGTAATTATTGCCACTCATAAGGCTATCATCTAATACTATTTGTCCACCTATGGATAATAGAAAAAAAGATTCGAAAACTAGTATATAAAAGATATGAAAACTTCTTTTTTTAAATATGTCGTATTGCATTTGCATGTAGTTTAATTTATAATATGTTTGCTAAACGGTCGCGGCTACTAATAGTGCGTGGGTGCGGGGCGTGTCATTGTCCGATTGCAATGCTGATGTATGCGTGCCACTGTGCTTGCAAACCTTCTGAAACCCGCATTGGGTATGAGTCGCCGTTGGGCAAAGTTTTTATTCAGTGCCTATTGGTTTAATGTTTTTCATTTTTAAACAATCTAATTCTGATAAAAGCTTTTCCTTTTCTTTGCTTAATTTTTCACTTTTCAGACGATTACTCCAAATTGTATATAATTCTATAAGATTATTAAATGATTTATCATTATCGTCTTCCAAACTATATGCAATATCAAAATATAGCTTTTTAACAACAAAACAATAAGTTCGGCCAATTGAAGAATAAGCAATTTCTTCATCAGCAACTCCTTTAGTAAAATAGATTGCAAATGCCTCCATTGCATTTAATATATCTAATGCATCTAAAGTAAATTGAAATCTTTTATTAACGATTTCAAGATATTTATTATCGCCCAATTTATTTTTTAAGTAATTATTTCTAAATTCACCAACTTCAATATCTAAATCAGGAATTTTCATTTCGGCTTGTTTTGCAAATAATCGGTTTTGCATATTGATTATTTTATCGCAATATATCTCAATTTGGCTGGCAGCTAGATTTGCAGCTGCCCTTTTTGAATTAACTCTTAATGTCTTTTTGGTCAATATTATTTGAATAATACCAAAAACAATTGATAATGCCAATATTACGCCACTTAGAAAATACAAATTTTCTATTATACTTTTTGTGGGATCAAAGAAACTCATGTTTATCTATTTTTAATTATTTAAATATTCTCTAATCATATGACACATCAAATTTAAAACTTAGTCAAATATTTTTTTAAAATTTCGCCAAACAAGTCCATAACTCTATTCATGACTATCATTAATTCCCCATCGTAGGCGGGTTATAGTGCAAGTACTTTTTCCTTCTGTATTCCACAAAATACTTTTACTAATTCAAAATAAATTTATAACATTTTTTATCTCATAAAAAATTCTTTTTCATGATACTTATTTTACAAAACAATATATATAAAGAATAGGGTTTCTTCTTTTATTAGTATTAATGCTTCAAAATCCAAAAAAGTAACCTTCATTTTAAAGATATTTTTAAGCAGGGTTTAAAAATGAGGTAGATAAAGGTTCGTAGGGAAAAATTTGAACTGTTGCCTATTTGCGTATTTACAAGTTTAATTCTTAATTCGCATTATTCAATAATTTTTAATGTATGTCAACTGCAATCTATTAATTTTGGTATTATAAAAAGAAAGTTTTGACTGAAAGAGAAAAATATGTCGAAACCCCTTTAATGAAGCAGTATTTTAATATTAAGGGGAAATATCCCGATGCAATACTATTGTTTCGGGTAGGCGATTTTTATGAAACTTTTGGTGAAGATGCAATCAAACCTTCTGATCCGCCGCGATTGACCGCTTTTTTTTTGAGCTGCTGTTTCTACCAGTGTATTTGTCTTCTTTTTATTAATTTTTCAAGGCTTAATATTTTATCATAAGTTTTTTTATTAATGATATAAATATTGATCCTGAATTAGAATGAGAATAAGTAATTTTGTTATATTATCCTATAGATTTCCATTATATTTTTAAGAATATGGTCAAAATCTATTTTTAAATCGATCAGTTTACCGGAGTGAACATCAAAAACCCAGCCATGAACAGTAATATTTCTGTCTTTATAAGCTTTTTGGACATCCGAAGTTTTAATAACATTTACACATTGTTCCTGGACATTAAGTTCAACAAGGCGTTTATACTTCAGTTCATCGTCTTCTATTGAATCGAGTATACATCTGTGCAGACGATATACATCACGAATATTTCTCAACCAGGGGTTAAGAATACCCAAATCAGCCGACTGCATTGCTGCTTTTACCCCATTACAATAATAATGCCCGCACACGACAATATGTTTAACTTTTAGATGTGTCACGGCATACGTTATAACAGACATTGAACTCAAGTCTGTATTAGGTACCATGTTTGCAATGTTCCTGTGTACAAAAACTTCTCCTGGATTTACACCCATTAATTCTTCGGCGCTTACCCTGCTATCGGAACAACCAATATATAATATTTCAGGACTCTGCCCCAATGACAATTTTTTAAAATAATCAACATCAGTTTTAAGTTTTTTGGCTATCCATTCCTGGTTGTTACTAAAAATTTGTTCTATGTTCATATCGAATTTAAATACAATTCATTTGGTCAAAATAAGTTATCCTGTAAACCCAATTGCAGCTGCAATAGCATTTACACAATGTAACAATTCAAAAAGAACCTTGTCAGCTTCTTTAATATTACCTTCCTCGGTATATTTTCTCCAATTACTTAAAAGATGTACCTGATGTTCATGCAGAGGCTCCAATGCCTCAGCCCTTAAAAGTGTGGAATAATAATGATTTTCACGCCTTTGTGATAAAGGAATATCCAGAATATAATCAATCATTTTTCTCGTACGCGCAAGTTCATCAGTAAGTTGCACAGCAAATTCTTTACTTTGTGGAACATCTGAGGCAAGTCGGGCATAATTATTAAAAATTATTTCATCGGATGATGCAAGGCTTGAGTCTATATTTGTGAGAACATACCTTATAAATGGGTCGGTTTGTAAAGCTATTTTAAACCTTTCAAATTTGTCGGAATCATGTTTGTACATTACTTCCAGCGTTGTTCCTACACCATACCAACCAGTAATGTTGAACCTGCATTGGCTCCAACTAAAAACCCATGGTATTGCCCTTAAATCTGATAGAGTCCTTGTTCCGGTTCTTCGGGTAGGACGACTTCCAATTTTGCTTTGCTCAATGGCATCAATAGGTGTTGCTTTTTCATAGAATTTTATAAATCCCGACTTTTGCATAAGATCTTTATAAACCAGCATACTTTTACATGCCAGGTAATTCAATTCAGAAGCAAGCTCATGTTCATTCGAACGATTATTGTTTTGGATCATTGTAGCTGCAAGGGTACCGGCAGTTAGTAATTCAATATTGTAAACAGCATTAATTTTATTTGCATATTTTCGTTCAATAGTTTCACCCTGTTCTGTTAGACGAATATCACCATTTATTGAACCGGAAGGCAATGCTTTTAGAAACCAATGTGTAGGGCCAGCTCCCCGGCTGATAGAACCTCCTTTACCATGAAAAAATCTTATTTTAACATTATGGTTTTTACCTGTTTCAATTAGTTTTGATTGCGCTTCGTATAAATACCACTGACTTGCAAAAATTCCACCATCCTTGTTACTATCGCTATAACCTATCATTACCTGTTGTATCAAAACATCAGACTGATTCATTTTTTGCTGCAATTTCAGGCTATTTTTTGTTACAGGATGTGAAAGAAATTCATCAAGGATATAGTGACTTTGAATTAAATCATCAATAGTTTCGAAGAGTGGAACAACTTGTACTAGCGAAGCTAAGCCTTCTGAAGTATTTACCATTAATCCGGCTTCTCTTTCTAAAAGGTAAACAACCAGCAAATCGGATACATTGCGTGTCATGCTTACAATTATAGAGCCCAATGCTTCAGCACCATAATTTTTAATATGTTCGCTAACAATCCGGAAAGTTTCTATTGTGGCTGTTGCCTCAATACCATATTGAACACTTGGATGTGCAAAAGGCCTGCTGGAATTCAATTCGTAAATAATAAATTTAAGCTTATCAGATAAACCCCAATTCAGGAATTCGTTGCCATTTAGTTGGGCTGCATCCATAAGTTGAGATAAAGCCAATTCGTGGTATTGGCTGTTTTGTCGTATGTCTAGTTTGGCAAGATGAAACCCGAAAATATTTACAATTCGAATAGCTTCGTTGACATCCGAATATGCAATTTCCGCTGCACCATAATCAATAAGGCCTTTATGCAAAACTTTTAAATCAGAAATAAGGTCTGTCGGAAATTTATAACTTATATGTTCTGTTTTAAGATCAAGAACCTGACTATCAAAAACAAGTACCGGGATTTTTAAAAGAATAAATTCCAAAAATTGTTTGAAAGGCTCATTATTATATAAAAATTTAAAATTACCTAAATGCTCATTTAATTCATTTTGCAAACTTCTGAAACGTTTCTTAAAATTTACAGATAACTGATTAGAGGTGGCATTGAAACTTAGATTTGTTTGTAATTCTTTTAGTTCTTTATTTATTAACTCAAATGCTTTCAACCTGAGTTTTATTAGTGTTGTGCGGGTTATATCAGCAGTTACAAGTGGATGGCCATCTCTGTCGCCTCCAACCCAATTGCCAAAAGTTATTTTTGGAAATTGATCTATTTCCCGGAGCAAATTTGAATTAAATCCGGCTTCCTGCCAGGCCTGAATAAGTCTCCTGTCGTGGAGTTTAATAACTTCGGGAAATACTTGTGTTAAATAATGCATTATATTGTCAAGCTCGGAAGTAACATCAGGTTTTTCTGTATAAACATCTGAAATCCTCCAGATTCGGTGCAATGCTATTTTGATACTTTTTCGGATTTCATTTTGCTCAAGTTTACTATACATTTGGTTTTCCCTTTTTACAACCAGCAAATACAGGTTGCGCAGGTGCTCGAGCATAGCTATCCGTTTGGCTTCCGTTGGATGAGCAGTCAATACAGGCTCCACATGAATTTTGGACAATGTTGCAACTATTTCTTCCGGTTTGAATCCTTTCTCAATCAATAAATGTAAGTTATAAGACCACAAACCGTTAATTTCTGACATAGATTTCTGGTCTTCTTTCTTACGCCTGTTTTGAACTGCACCATTGACTTCAACAATATTAAGCAATTGAAAACAGGTTGAATAAAGTCGAAGATGCTTCTCGGTAAAAACTTTATCATGAAAATCGGATGATGAAATAATCCAGGGAATATCATTAGCAAGTTCAATTTCACCTGATTCAACCATTACTTCTTTTAGACAAATCAAAAGAAATTCAAGGTCTTCGTAAGGCTTTGCTAATTTATTTTTGACTATTTCTAATGTATTCATGTTTTACAATTAGAACAATTCAATTCTATGTTTGTTTTTGAGCATATGAAAAGTCCATGCAATAATGTTGCATTAATACGAATGAACAAATATGGATGTTTCATCCGATATTTTCTCTAAAATGTGTAATTATAAATATCATATTATTAATTAATTAAATTTTATACAATTGAAAAAAAAGTTAAATCTGCATTTTACATTGGTGGCAAACGCTTGCGGTTATTAACAATGCGGGGGTGCGGGGCGAGTCCTTGTCCACTGACAATGCCGTCGCACGCGTGCCACTGTGCTTGCGAACCTTCTGAACTATCTCACGACCTTAGGGAGTAAACCCGCATTGTTTGTGAGCTACCGATGTTAGTCAACGTTAATTTTTATTTTCATATTTTTCGTAATCATTAATTCGATTTCCTTTAAATCAATCTTAAAGCCTTGGGTGACTCCCCATTATATCTTTATAAATATTTTAAAAATAGAAATATGACTATTAAATTTTTATAGTTTTTAAAGAATAATTATCTAAGGAACAAATTCCCAAACTTCATTTGACACATCATTACTAATCACTCCACCAACAACGTATGCTTTGTTATTTATGACAAAAGATGATGAGTATCCCAAGGAATTACTTGGAAAATTAGTTTTTCTAATCCAGGTATTTGTTAGTGGATTATACTCCCAAAACTGCTTAAATGAACCATTAGAATTTCCAACATATCCTTTACCATTTAAAGAAAATCCAACTGCCTCATATCCTCTAAATATTCCATTTAAATCAGCTTTTCTACTCCACTCATCATAAACTGGATCATATTCCCATAGATCTCTTAAATCTGGAGAACCTCCACTATTACCGCCAAAAATATAACCTTTATTACCAATAACAAATCCAGACGCAGAAGATCGCGATACTCCCGGGAAGTCTTTCTTCTTTGTCCAAATATTATTTTGTGGATTATATTCTAAAACTTCATTCGAATAATCGCCCGTAATTATATAACCTTTCCCATTAATTGAAAGGCCCACCGCATTGTCTAAATAAATACCAGGATCAGCTTTTCGAACCCACGTTTCTCCTGATGAGTCATATTCGTAAAAGTCATTTGCTTCAGAAAATGTTTGAGTATTAGTTCCACAACCAACATAGGCTTTCCCTGATATTACAAAACTCACAGCCTCTCGACGTAGACCTCCCTGAAAATTACTTTTTTTAGTCCAAGTGTCTTTTAATGGATCAAATCCCCAAAAATCCTGCAGGTAATCACTGTATCCTGTACCTGTACCAATATATCCATTATTACCTAAAGAAAATCCAACTGCTTCAAAGCGGCCAATAGGTATCGATGTTTTTTGATGCCAACGACCTGTAACAACATAAAATATATTTTTACTTGTATCAGATTTGGAATATACTTGTACGGCAATTAATCCAGTTGTGGCATTTTCAGGAATTATTACCATTAATGTATCATTAGATGAATAATAGGGTGTGGCCTCAGTTGCATTAAATACAACGATATTATTTTTATTGACTTTACTAAAATTTAAACCAATAATGGTAAGTGTTGCACCAATTGTATCTGCATCATTATAAAAGTAATTTATAACAGGATTATCAAGTTTCTCTATATTATCAACCTTTTTGCATGCAAATAAATTGATGATAATTACAAATAAGAATAATATTTTTTTCATTGTTTTCTTATTAAGAGTCAATTTTTGTTTTTCTCTTCTATTCCAGAACATTATTGTTGCCTTGTTGCTGTATGGTTCCTCGGCTATGTAAAGTGCGGGATTTACTCGCAGGATAAATCCCGCCAAACAAATATAATTAGAAAGCATTGAACTACAAAACCAATTAAAGCCCTTTTAAAGCATCAGTAGTTTGTAACTACACAAATAAGAATTAACTATAGGTATGCCACTTTGTTGTTATTATCTCAACATCCAACATACCTTTTTCACCAGCATAATTTCTTGCGCCCGAATAGATATAATATTCAGGTTTTTCAACTATGTCTGATCTTACCGGGTTGATATGAATGTACTCTAATTTATCCCTGACAAACGAATCTGTGTAAATTTGTATACAATGGTTCTCATGTGTCCAAACCTGGAAATCTTTATTGCGTTTGGTCTTTGATGCAGCAGTTCTAAAAATATTCAACATCCAGTCCCTGCGACTTTCTCGATCGCTTTGAATATATTCAATAATTGCTTTACTTGTATGCTTTTTGAAATCCCTGATAAATCCACTTATATTGCCTGCTTTACTTTGTCCTAATAAATGAATATGATTACTCATTATGACCCATGCGTATAAAACCAAGCCCTTATTCTGTTGACAATATTTTAAACTATTAACAACAATATCTTTTATACCTTGCCTTGAAAATATATCAACCCACTCTATTACCTGAAAAGTTAAATAATGCAAACCTTCCTGATCTTCTATCTGAAATCCTTTTGGCATATTGTCCTCTTGACTGCTAATGTAATATTTTTTTCATAGGTGCAGTTAAAAACTGCATTTTATAAAAGCATAGTTACAAACTATGTTTAGCAGAGGGGATAATGACAGTTTAAAACTGTCGGTAAAGATTTGGCGTAGTTATCCCGCAATTGCGGGATAACTACGCCGAGCGTGGGGGCCAACTTTTTTTTAAAATTTTAGAGTTGTACAACAGCTACCGTTGTTAGCAAAAGTGCATTTTTTAATAATTTGATATTAGCGATTCATAAGGTATTTTCAATTTCTCATGAAGATTTCTTATCATCTTAAGGGTTAGTTTTCTTTTGTGATTAAATATCTCTGAAACCCTGCTCTTATATCCAATTACATTCGCTAAATCATTATTATCCATATCCATTTGCTCCATACGAAACTTAATTGCTTCAATTGGATCTGGTGAATCTATTGGATAATGTTCATCCTCATAATTTTCAATCAAGATGGTCAATAATTCTGCTTCATCTCCTTCTTTTGAATCAGACGGAGCATCAAATATTACTTCAAGTCTCTTTAAGGCTTGATTATAATCTTCTTCTGTTTTAAGAACTTTTATTTTCATTTCAATTAAATTTTATCTGCATTAATCTTATCATACTCCTCGTGTGTCCCAATAAATCTAATAAAAACCCACTGCCTTAAATAATTAATATGCACAATCAATCTATACTTGTTACCACAAATATTAAAGACTACTCTTCCGTTTTTTAGTATACTTGCTTTTGGATACTCAGATTTTAAATCAGATGGAGAAGTCCATTTAGCATTTGATGATTCTTTATACCAGGTCTTCAGTTGTTCTTTTGAATCAGTTTGCCTCTCCCAAAATTCTCTAAGTATCTTTTTAGCAATTAATCTCATTAAATTGTCTATAATTACTACAAAGTTAATAAAAAGTTACCATTTTGGTAATATTTTGTAAATTTTAATTTTAACTGGAATGCTGATGCATTTTTGCCAACGTTCCTCGACTATGTAAAGTACAGTCAGCCGCGGCAGACCGCATTTTATTTAGCCGACGTTAGTTGCAGAGCTTATTTCTTTCTATTCTTTATTTTTTCAGGATTCTGCCGGGTATCAAAAACGTCAGTAATATAAATTTTATGATTGTATATTTTATAAATTATCTTGTAGTTGCCTCGTAAAATATATCTATGACCCTCATCTAAATCAATCAATAATTCTTCAATTTGACCAGAATGAAATTGCTTTTCCAACTGTCTTGAACTTGAAAGTACACTATCTTTAATATTTTGGGAAATTGTCAGACTGGAAAATCCGGACAAATTGACCACCTCGCGCCGGTGCAAACTGACCACCTCTGGCCGGACTAAATTGACCACCCTGCGCCGGAGCAAATTGACCACCTGAAAAGAGTTTTTCT
>Ga0265323_10001079_pt1 | contig 14117 bp, 13 predicted proteins | sample 41225metaG_FD_193580 | JGI IMG/M metagenome (GOLD analysis project Ga0265323, IMG submission 193580) | Rhizosphere microbial communities from Carex aquatilis grown in University of Washington, Seatle, WA, United States - 4-12-25 metaG | ecosystem: Host-associated > Plants > Roots > Rhizosphere... | reverse complement strand
CACCACGCTCTGCGCCGTCACGCGCGACAAGGAATACCTGGGCGGGATCATCACGCCCGGCATCCACACGTCGATGGCGGCTCTGGAGGCGAACACGGCGCGGCTGCCGGTGGTGGAGATCGTGCGTCCGCCCGAGGTGCTGGGCCGCTCGACGGTGGAGAGCATTCAGTCCGGCCTGTACTACGGCACGCTGGCGGCCGTGCGCACGCTGATCGGTGCGGTCGCCGAGCGGCATTTCGCGGGGGATAAGCCGGTGGTGGTGGGCACGGGCGGTTTCGGGCGCCTGTTCGAGGAGGAGCGAATCTTCGATGCGTTCGTGCCCGAATTGCCGCTCATCGGCCTGGCGCGCGCCGTGGAACTGGCGCAGGGGTGAGCGCCGGCGCTAGTCCTTCAAACGGAAATTGACCTGGACCTGCGCCAGCACATTGACCGGCTTTTCATCCCTCATGGCCGGCTTGAACCGCCACGTGAGCACGGTTTCGATCGCCTTCTCATCCAGGCCCAGCGCGGCACCCTCCAGGACGCGAAGGCGCGTGGGATGGCCGGTGGAGTCGATGACCATCTGGAGCATCACGCCGCCCTGGATCTTCGCCGCGCGCGCTTCCTCGGAGTACTGTGGCTCGGGCCTGAAGGTTGCCGCCGGAGGTGAGACACCGTTGCCCACCCGGGAGACCTTCATCTCGGGAGAAGGCAGGGGAGAGGTGCCACACTCGAACTCGATCAGCGCGCCGGCTTCCCTCGGCTCGCCGTTGGCCGTTCCCGGCCGAAACTGCCACGATTCGATGGCCTTGGCGGCGGCCTCGCCCACCGGGTCGCCGGGGTGCAGGGGTTTGATATCGCGCGGGCGGCCGTCTTCGCCGATCGAAAGGGCTACGGTCGCGCTGCCGCCATCGGCCGGGCAGGCCGCCGCGTCCGGACCCGCATACCGCGCCAGAACCGGCTTCACCAGCGCCGCGCGGGCCTTATCGGCCACGCGGTAGGCGGCTTGCCGCACCCGCCAGGGGCCGGCGCCCTCGAGCGTGAACTGAACGACGGCGGATTGCTCCACCCGCTCCGGCAGCCCCTCCCTGATGCCCGGCTTGAATCGCCACCGCTTGACGGCTTCCACCGCGCTCTCATCCAGGTCCAGCCCCAGGCCGTGCATCACGTGGACATTCTCGGGCGTGCCTTCGGGATTGACCTCCAGGTACAGATAGACCGTTCCCTGAAGCCTCGCCGCGCGGGCTTCCGGCGGATACGCGGCATCGGCCTTATCGATCAGGACGGGATCGGAGGAAGGCAGCTTGGCCGCCGGGGGAGTTTGGGCGAGCGCGAGGGAGCAGCCGCAGGCGAGCAGACACAGCAGGGTCTTCATCAGGCTCAGTATAGGCACCGGCAGCAGGCAGGGGCAACCCGACCCGTGCGGCTATCTCCCCAGCGAGAGCCGGTCGGCCAGAATCGAGGGCAACCCGGCTTCGTGAATCTGCCTCTGCGCGGCCTCGACGTCGTAGGCGGTGCGGCGGAAGGTCACCTGCTGGGCGTCGGAATCGTAGAGCACGCTGGCGGCGCGGGGGTCGCCGTCGCGCGGTTGGCCCACGCTGCCGGGATTGATGAGGTAGGCGCACTCCGCGTCGATCTGGATGGTCTGCGCGAGGCTGCGCAGCGGCGTGCGGGAAATGCTCTCGACGCGCGAGCGGTTCCAGATGAAACCGCCCTGCACGTGGGTATGGCCGAAGAAAACCAGGCGCCGCTCCAGGTACCCGAACGCCTGCGCGGCCTCATCGGAACCCATCACGTAGTCGTCTTCGTCGTAGGGAGCGCCGTGCACCAGCTCGAAGGATTCCACCAGCACCGGGCCCTGCGGCAGGGAGCGGATGTAGTCCGCATTGGCGGCGGTGAGGGCGCGCTGGGTCCAGAGCGCGGCCAGGCGGGCCACGGGGTTGAACCACTCCAGTCCGTCCAGGCCGGTGCAGGAGCGGTCGTGATTGCCGCGCACCACCTGGGCGCAATGCGCGCGCGCCCATTCGGCAACGGCGTTGGGGTCGCCGCCGTAGCCCACCAGGTCTCCGCAGCAGAGCACCTGGTCGTACTGCCCCTCGGCCGAGCGCACCACGGCCTCCAGCGCGTGCCAGTTGCCGTGCAGATCGCTCAGTATCAGGTAGCGCACCGTTCCCGGATTATGCCTTTCTCAGTCTCGCCACGGTAATCTCCGGCAGTGCGCCGATGCGCGCCGGAATGCCAATGGTACCAATGCCGCGCGTCACGTAGGCGGCCGCCCTTCCCAGGCGGTACAGTCCGTGGACATAGGGCGTGAAGAAACGCGCGGGGTTGAGCGTCTGCTCCAGGATTTCGACGGTCACCTGCCCGCCGTGCGTATGGCCCGCCAGCAGCAGGTCGTAGCCCTGCCGGGCCGCTACCGGGAACACGTCGGGATTGTGGGAGAGCAGCACGTTCAGCGCGCCGGGCACCACCAGCCGCCCGGCGCCGCGCAGGTAGCTGGCCTGTTGCGCCTTGGATTGATAATCCACGCCGGCCAGGTTCAGCGTGGCGCCGCCGAAGCGCAGGGCGTAGGCCTCGCCGCGCAGGAAGCGGATGCCGAAGCGCGCGGCGGCCTCTCTGACGTAGGCCTCGCCGCCGGCGTAGCGCTCGTGGTTTCCCATGCAGCCGAAAGTGCCCGCATCGGTTTTCAGGCGCGCCAGTTGGCGGATGCAGGCGTCCAGCGGGTCGCCAATGCCGGAGATCAGGTCGCCGGTGACCACGGCCAGGTTGGCGCGCAAACCGTTCGAGGCGTCGATGACGCGCGCGAGTTGGCGCTCGCTCAGGAACGCGCTCAGGTGGATGTCGCTGAGGTGCAGGATGCGCAAGCCGTCGAGGGCCGCAGGCAGCCCGGGGACGGGCACAACGATCTCGCGTACGTGAAAATGGGTGCGCTCGACGAACCCGCCGGCCAGGACGGCGATGGGCGAGGCCATGAGGACGTTGCCGGCGGCGTTGAGAACGCGGCGGCGGCCCGCGTCCATGGGGCGGTCGAGCCGGCGGCGGATGGGCCGCAGGACGAAGGCGACCGCCATCGCGCCCCCGGTGACGATGAAGTAAGTCAGGGCAACCGCGGTGGAGAGCAGATGAAACGTACCGGGAAGCGGCGGAAAGCCCAGCCCTTCCGGCATGCCGAGCAGGAAGCCCAAGACCACAAGCACGCCGAAAGCCAGGATGGCGGCGCGGGCGGCAATCAGGGCGCGGCCCGCCAAACGCCGCCGGGCGAAGCCGAAGAGGATGCGCGTGACCCGCCACTGCACCGAGAGCAGCGCCACCAGGACTACGAGATCGCTCAACCGCCAAACCGTTCGATCCGACCAGGGTCCCACAGCTCCATTGTAAAGGGGCGGTTACCCGGCCAGCCAGGCCGCCATGACGATCCCCATCGCCGCCACCGCCGCGGTTTCCGCGCGCAGGATGCCGGGCCCGAGCGATGCCGCCCGCCAGCCCGCCTCGGCTGCCAGCTCGCGCTCCGCCGCCGTCCAGCCGCCTTCGGGACCGACCAGCAGGGCCACCTGGTCGGTCGCCGCCCGCCCCGCCGGCAGGACGGCGAGAAACGGCGGCGCGGCGGCTTCCTCCAGGAAATAGCGTTGGCCGGCCTCGACCGCCAGGCATCGCTCGAAGCGGGCGGCGGGCAGGATCTCAGGCAGGCAGGTGCGTCGCGACTGCTGGCTGGCTTCGCGGGCGATGCGCACCCAGCGCTCGCGGCGCTTCACCGAGGCCTCGAAAAGTCCCTTATCGGAGCGGGCCGTGTTGACCGGCAGCAGGCGTTCCACGCCCAACTCGGTGGCCTTCTCGACGATCCACTCGAAGGCGTCGAACTTGACGAGCGCGGCACAGAGCGTCAGGCGGACCGGCGGAGCCGCGGATGCGAGCGGCTCGACCAGGCGGAACACGACGCGGTCCCCGCGGGCCTCCTCGACGCGGGCGAGCCAGGCGGCGCGGTTGTCGGAAATCTCGTATACCTGGCCCTGTTCGGCGCGCAGGACGCGGCCCAGATGGCGGGCTTCCTCGCCGCGCAGTTCCGCGGTTTCGCCCTGCACCGAATCGACGAAGAATCTGCGGCGTGCCAAGAGACTATTGTAGTGGGCGGCGGGGCGGATCTAGCGGGCCTGAGGCAGGTAGAAAACCTTCTGCCGTTCGCCGCGCTGGAGGTCCCAGAGTTCCACCGTGCCGTCCGCGCGGCCAACCACAAGCGGGCCATCCGGGGAGGAGAACACAATGTTGCTTGAGGGCTGAACGCCCGCCACCGCGTAGTGGAGGTTGGTTTCCGGGTTCCACACGCGCAGCGTCCTGCCGATGCCGGCGTAGGCGACCAGACCGCTGGGTTCCTGGACGGCAATCGTATCCACCCAATCCGGAGACCGGGGCGGCCCGGCGGCGCTGCGGCGGGCTGGCAGGCGCCAAACGCGGATTCCCCCATCCTGGCTCCCCATCAGCACGTCGCCGCCCCGGAAGGCGATTGGGCCAAGCAACATGAATTCCCTTTCGCGCGCCAGCGGGGCCACCAGCTTTCCGGAGCGCGCATCCCACAGGCGGGGCCGGTGGCCCGCACTCACGAAGTGCGCGCCGTCCGGGCTGAAGGCCACGCCGCCGCCAATCGTGGAGCAGCACGCGCTGGCGACGGCGTTGCCGGTGACCGCGTTGAGAAGCTCCATGGTCCCGCCGCCGGTGACCGTCAACAGCGTCTCCCCGTCCGGACTGAAGCTCACGGTGCCGTAATTCCTGCCGTCATTGCGGAGGACCTGCGCCGCGTGGAGGTGTTCTACCGGCAACAGCGTCAAATCCCGATTGGCGATGGCGAGCCAGCCTTCATCCGGGCTGAACTGGAGGTCATTCAACGCGCCGCGGCCGGCTCGGATCCGTTCCGGCAGCGGCGCGCCGCCGGACCTCCAGACAGCGATGCGCCCGGCCGCGGTGCCGGCGGCAAGCCAGTTTCCCGACCGGCTCGCGGCCACGCAGACGATCTTGAAGTCTCCGGCTTCCCTGTTGCGGCCCGGCCACAGAAACCAGCCCAGCAGGGCGGCACACGCGCCGAGCACGGATGCTGCACCGGCGATGGTGTGAACCCGTTCACGCGGCATTGGATCGTCTATTAGACTACGCCATGGCTGGCTTTGTTCCGGAGCCTTCGGCGCCAGGATACTACTGAAGCGGGGTAGCGGGGCGGATCCAGTACCGTGACCGTGTGAAACGGTGCTGCCACGACACCGCTCCCTCACGGTCGCGGCTCCGTTCAGAGCCACGACCGTGAGGGAGTGGTTGGCCGGATAAGACACCAAATCACGCGGTCACTAGTCCTCTGACCATGCGGTTCGGTGCCATCCCGGGTCTAACTGCGGCCGGCTTCCGAGCACGCGCGCCGCCCCACGCCGCACTACAATACAGACTGATGATCGCTTTGCTGCGGGGAATCCTCATCGAGAAGCATCCCAACCAGGCCATCGTGGAAACCGGCGGCGTGGGCTACGACGTGGCCATTCCGGTGTCCACCTTCACCCGGCTGCCGGATGCGGGCGCGGAGGTGCGGCTGCGCATCCATACCCACGTGCGGGAGGACGCGCTGGCGCTTTACGGTTTCCTCACGCAGGACGAGAAGGCACTGTTCGAGAAGCTGATCGGCGTGGGCGGGATCGGCCCCACGCTCGCGGTGAAGATCCTGTCGGGTCTGGCGGCGGTGGACCTGATCCACGCCATACGGCGCGGCGAAGTGGAGAAGCTGGTGCGCATCCCCGGTGTGGGCAAGAAGACCGCCGAGCGCATGGTGCTGGAACTGCGCGACAAGCTGCCGGCGCCGGCCGGAGAGGAAGCGGCGGCGGCCGCGCCGGAGACGCTTTCGCTGGTGGACCAGGACGTGCTGTCGGCCCTGCTCAACCTGGGTTGCGCGCGTCCGCACGCTGAAGCCGCCGTGCGCAAGGCCAAGGCGGCCGGCGCTGCAGCCGAGTTCGAGCCGCTCTTCCGGCGCGCGCTGGACCTGTTACGGTAAGCTGGTAATCGCATGCCCGAGCGGGGACTGATTTCCGGCAGCCAGCAACCGGAGGAGGCGCAGTTCGAAGCCGGACTCCGGCCGCGCCGCCTGGCCGATTTCACCGGACAGGCCAAGCTCAAGGAGAACCTCGACATCGCCATCCAGGCCGCCCGCATGCGCGGCGAGGCCATGGACCATGTGCTGCTCTACGGGCCGCCGGGCCTCGGCAAAACCACGCTGGCCGCCATCATCGCCGAAGAGCTGGGCGTCGAGTTCAACGCGACCAGCGGGCCGGTGCTGCAGAAGAAGCTCGACCTCACCGGCATCCTCAGCAACATCCGCGCGCGGCAGGTTTTCTTCATCGACGAAATCCACGGCCTGTTCAAGGACGTGGAGGAGATGCTGTACGCGGCGCTGGAGGATTTCCGGGTGGATATCCTGGTGGGCACCGGGCCGGGCGCGCGCACGGTATCGCTGCCCATGCCGCGATTCACGGCCATCGGCGCCACCACGCGGCAGGGCAAGGTGAGCGCGCCCCTGCGCGGACGCTTCGGCCTGGTGCTGCGGCTCGACCCGTACCAGGTGGGCGAGTTGAAGACCATCGTGCAGCGTTCGGCGCGGCTGCTGGCGGTGGAGATCGAGGACGCCGCGGCCGAGGAGATCGCACGCCGCTGCCGCGGGACGCCGCGCATCGCCAACCGGCTGCTGCGGCGGGTGCGGGACTACGCCCAGGTGCGCGCCGACGGTCGCGTCACGCCCGCCGTGGCGCAGACCGCGCTCAACCTGCTGGATGTGGACCGCTACGGGCTGGACGAAATCGACCAGAAGATCATGCTGACGATTCTCGAAAAGTATCGCGGCGGGCCGGTGGGCGTGGGTACCATTGCCGCGTCGATTTCCGAGGAGCCCGAGACCATCGAGGAAGTCTACGAACCGTACCTGATCCAGCTCGGCTTCCTGAACCGCACGCCGCGCGTCCGCACCGCGACCGAGCTGGCCTACGACTATTTCAAGGTGCCGTTACGCCGCGACACCAGCCAGCCGGGGCTGTTTTGAAGACCGTATACCTGGGCCTGGGATCGAACGTCGGGGACCGCGAGGGGCACTTGCGCGCGGCGCTCGAGCGGCTGGCGGCGGCCGATCTGCGCGTGCTGCGGGTGTCGCCGGTGTATGAGACCGAGCCGCTGGAGTTGCGGGACCAGCGCTGGTTTCTGAACCAGGTCGCGGAGGCGGAAACCAGCCTGTTTCCCAGGCAGTTGCTGGCGCGCGTGGGTCGCATCGAGCGCGCCCTCGGGCGGGTGCGCGCGGTGCCCAACGGGCCGCGGACCATCGACATCGACATCCTGCTATACGGGTCCGCGGTGGTGCGCACGGCGGGTTTGGAGATTCCGCATCCGCGCATGGGGGCGCGGCGATTTGTGCTGGCGCCATTGGCGGACCTGGCTCCGGAGCTGCGCCACCCCGTGACGCGCAAAACTGTCCGCGAGATGCTGGACGCGGCGCCTAAGCAGGCGGTGCGGAGAGTTGGCGGGGCCGGGTGCTGAGCCGGCCTTCGCGCCAGATCCTCGCGACGCACAAAGAGATCGCATGGCCGATTTCGCCGCCCACCGATTCGTCAGTGGTGAGACGGTTTGTTGCAGCCCGCCAACCCGCGGCTGGCAGGCCCACTCCCGCGCCGATTCAACGCACCTCCCCAGCGAGCTGGCGCGCGGCAGCCGGCATCCTCGCATCGAACCGCCAGGAAGGCCGGTCGTAGCTGCCCGTTCCGATGGGGACTGCACCGGCGGGATCCCAACAGCTCCCGGTTACAGGTCCCGGCTGTCAGAGAGTGACTCGACCCCATGCGGCGACGGGCGCACCCCCGCGAGTGACCGGCGCTGGTACGATTGAAGAGGGGCCGATCATGACCGTCACGCTTAAATTGCCCGAGGAGTTCGAAGCCCGGCTACTTGCAGAAGCCGAGGCCAGGGGTGTCGCGGTCGGCGAGTTGGTCACGGAGTATCTGTACCGAACCGTTCCGGCACCCGGTCAGCGACAGATAACGGCGGCAGAGATCGAAAGAGGTTTCGAGGAGATTGCCGATCTCCTGCCTTCTGATATCCCTCTGTTGTCCGACGCCGCAACCAGCCGCGACAGCATCTACACGCGCGAGGACGACTGGAATCGCGAGTGGAAGTCCTAGTCGACACCAACGTCATTTTGCGCGCGAGTCAACGCGGCCATCCCCAACAGCTTGCGGCCCGCGGGGCGATCGCCCGGCTCCGCCAAGAGGGGAACCGCCCGTGCGTGGCGTCCCAGAACCTCGTTGAACTCTGGACGGTTATCACCAGGCCGATTGCGAACAACGGATTTGGGCTTGGCCCCGCCCAGGCCGATCGGATTCTGGCGCGGGTCGAGAGACTGGTTGGACGGCTCCCGGAATCCGATGACGTCTACGCGGAATGGCGCCGCCTCGTCGTGTCATATGGGGTTTCCGGAAAGGAGACGCACGACGCCAGGCTCGTTGCGGCCATGATAATCCACGGAATCAAGCGCATCTTGACCTTCGACCGGGCCGACTTCGCCCGCTACCAGGAGATCGAAGTGCTCCACCCGGACCAGCCGACGCGCGCTGAAGGCTGATTCCCCGCGCGCTGTCCCCGGCCGGGCGCCGGGATGTCGTACCCTAGAAGAACAAGCTCTCAAAACATATGGCTGAATCTCCTATCACTCCGCGCGGCCAGGATTTTGCCGCCTGGTATCAAGATGTCGTCCTCTCGGGGGACATGGCGGAACCCGCCGAAATCGTCAAGGGCTGCATGGTCATCAAGGCCAACGGCTACGCCGTTTGGGAAGTGCTGCAACGCGAGCTCGACGCGCGCTTCAAGGCCACCGGCCATCAGAACGTTTACTTCCCGCTGCTGATCCCGCAGAGTTTCCTGCACAAGGAAGCCGAGCACGTGGAAGGGTTCTCGCCCGAACTGGCGGTGGTGACCATCGCCGGCGGCAAGGAACTGGAAGAGCCGTACGTAATCCGTCCCACGTCGGAAACCATCGTCGGGCACTTCTTTTCCAAGTGGATCCAGAGCTGGCGCGACCTGCCCATGCTGCTCAACCAGTGGGCCAACGTGGTGCGCTGGGAATTGCGCACGCGGCTGTTCCTGCGCACCACCGAGTTCCTGTGGCAGGAGGGCCATACGGCCCACTCGAATCACGAGGAATCGCTGGCCGAAGTGCTGCGCATGCTCGACGTGTACGCCGACGTGGCCGAGAACATCATGGCCATGCCGGTGGTCAAGGGCGTGAAAACCCAGTCCGAAAAGTTCGCGGGCGCGCTGAAGAGCTACTCCATCGAAGCCATGATGCAGAACGGCCTGGCGCTGCAGGCCGGCACCAGCCACGATCTGGGGCAGAATTTCGGCAAGGCCTTCGACGTGAAATTCCAGAACAAGGACGGGCAACTGGACTACGTCTGGCAGACAAGCTGGGGCGTGAGCACGCGGCTGATCGGCGGGCTCATCATGACGCACTCCGACGACAAGGGGCTGGTGCTGCCGCCCAAACTGGCGCCGACGCCCACCGTGCTGGTGCCGATCTACCGCAAGGACGCCGAGCGCGCGCAGGTGCTGGAAGCGGCCCACCGCATCGCCGCCGATGTGGGCGCCAAGGTGGACGACCGCGAAGCCGCCAGCCCCGGCGCCAAGTTCTTCCATTGGGAGCGGCGCGGCGTGCCGGTGGTGCTGGAACTGGGGCCGCGCGATCTGGCGTCGGGCAAGATCGTGATGAAGCGCCGCGATACCGGCGTCAAGGAGCCCATCGCCCAGGAGGAGCTGGCGGCGCGCCTCGCTGCCACGCTCGACGCCATGCAGACCGGTCTGCTGGCCTCCGCCCGCCAGCGGCTGAAGGACAACACGGTGCTGGCGAACTCCCTGGAGGAGGTGGAATCCATCCTCTCCGGCGTGAGCGCCGAAAAGGGCGGCGGCCGTTTCGTGATGGCCCACATCAAGGACGATCCGCAGTGCGACGCGCGCATTCGCGAGTTCAAAGCCACGGTGCGAAACATCCCGCTGGTGGACGCCTTCGACGGGCCGGGCAAGTGCATCGTCACCGGCGAGCCGGTGGACCGGCGCGCGGTGATCGCCAAAGCGTACTAAGTCTCCGGCCGCCGCGGCATAGGTGTGGAATCACCCGGCCGGGGGCGGCCGTCATAAGAGTTTACAACTCGAATAGTTACCACCCGGTATACAATCCCTCAGAGGTGTATTGAAATGAGGGGTGATTGTACGTTCAGTTCTACTCTGGGCGCATTCACGCGGCTTCGCGTGGTGCAATCGCTGGCTCTGGCAACTGCGGCCTGGTTAGTTTTGTTGGATGTGGGTTGCACGGCTCCGGGTGACGAGTGGGCCAGAGTAGTGGAAAAGCTGCCCGAGTACGGCATTAAACCAATTGACGTAAAATTCTCGTCCACCCAGACGATCAATGGGGCGGGCCAGGTGAGCGGGACTTCCACGCCGCCGTCGGGATCGGCCTCGGGCTCGGTGGCGGATGTCTCGTCCACCACAGTATCCTTCACCACCGTTCCAATCAAGGACCCTCCCGTCGCCGTGAAATTCGGCATCGAATCCGTCAGTCCCAGCGCTGATGCGGGCGTGCTGCTCGTGGTGAATGGAAATCCCGTGAGCATGGTCAACGATCCGGCCTCCGCTCAGTCCCTGGCCACCGCCTATCGTGGAAACTGGCACGTGTTCAAGCCGGCCGCTCCGGTTACCGTGGGCGTGCCGGCCGGGAAGCGGGATCGGGTATACCTGGAACTCAGCCGGTCCGATACGCTTCCGATGCCGCCCGCGGGAACCCCGCTGCCGGCCAAGGGCACCACCCGCGTAGCCGTTCAGTTCGAAACCGGACAATGGATCGTGGTGCCGGCCGACGATCCCATCCAGTCCGACAATGTCGTGATCAGTCCCGCGTTGCCGTCGCCGTTGCGAGTCAGGCAAGGGACGCCCACCGTGGTTCCCGAAGTGCTGGTCAAGAACGCCTCGCCGAATCCGTTGAATGTCGCGCTGACGGCCCAGTTCACGCAGAACCAGACCGTGCGGGCCAGCGCAAATCTGGGCGCGGTGGCCCTGGGACGGTACGATTTGAAAGCACTGAGCAAGGTATCCCTGCCCACCCAGGGCTTGCCGCCGGGGTTCTATACGCTGCTGATCGCGGGCATGAGCGGAACCGTGAGAGAGGGTTCCACGCAGATTGTCGTCGAGGTTACCCGCTGACCGTCTACCAGCCCGCCGGGGCGTCGTTCATATCCCAGGTGTCCACGATGCGGCCGCCCGCCATGCGGACGAACACCACCCCGTGGAACTGGACGGGCGCGCCCTCGCGGGTGCCCTGAATGGTGATGCGGGCGGCAACTTTGTCCGCCTCGGCGATCATGTCGTCCACGGTGACGCGCAGATCCGGCAGCAGCGAGCGGAGGCGCGCGTCTTCGTCCGCGCCGAACTCCGCCGCGGCGTTCTCGTGGTGGCCGTTCCACACGCGATCGAACCAGTGGGTGACGATTGCCTTGTTGGCCTCGGTGAGCAGGGGCGCGAGCAATGCGTGGGCCTGTTCGGCGTGAGATGACGGGACCAGCAGCCGGCCGAGGCCGAAGGAAGCCATCAGGTAGGGGAGGATGTCCGCCATGTGCTCATCGGGTGCGAGGCAGGGAATCTCGGCCGATTCCAGGATGCCCCGCGCGATGTTGAGATCCTGCTTGAGGACGAAGGCGGCGACGCAGACCAACTGGTCGACCGGCTCGGCCGGCGGCGCCTCGGGCTTCGGGAGCGAACGGCTGGCCAATTCCTCGTCGTAACACTGGCGCGCGGATTCGATCAATTCGTCCCGGTTGACGGCAAGCAGTTCGTCGTCGGGCAGGCCGTGGAATTTCCGTTTGAACTCTTCGATGTTGCCGTGCATATGACGCCTCCTGGCACTGTCAATCTAGCAGGGTGCGGAGCCGGGGTAAAGGCGGCGCGGGCCGGCAGGGGGCACCTGACTACGGTTAACTATCAATTCGCGTTGCGCTGGGTTAGACTCGCGGTCTGACCTATGGGCTCACAGTCCACACCAAAACCGCCCGGCGCAAAGCTGCTCTGGCTGCTCTGGGCACTCACGATCGCGGCCATCGCGGGATCGGTACTCTCGATCGGGCGCCCCAGCCCCAAGGCTACGGCGTTCCGCCAGACAGCGCAGGGATGGAAGGCGCTCCCTGAGCCCGGCACCCGGGCCCGCCGCCTCCGCATCTCCGGTGGGGGCGTGGCATGGCTGCAGAACCCGGAAGGATTGAGCCGCCTGGAAGGGACGAGGTGGCATGCTTTCACGGCTTTCGACTTCGGCACCTCCGGCGGCGATCTTCCCGGCGGGTTCGTGCTGGATGGCGAAGAGGTCTGGGGCGCCGGCTCCAGCGGCGTGATTCACTTCGACGGGAAGCGATGGCAGCACTACCCGGGCTCGCTCGCCAGCGGCAACGTCACTTCGATTGCGGCGGCCCGCGGGCAGGTTTGGGCAATCGACAGCCTGGGCAACCTGTCGCACTTCGACGGCCACGCCTGGGCCGTTCACAAGCTCGACCTGCCGGGCGTGCGCTGGACCTCGGCGGAGGATGACGATCCCAAACTGGCGACGGCGTCGGACGGCTCGCTGTGGCTGGTGTTTCAGGGGCTGTGGCGATACGACGGCGCCTCCTGGACGCCCGTCCCCGCCGTCAGCAGCCAGGCCTGGTTGCTGGGCACGACCCAGGCGGGATCGTACACCTGGAAAGGCAAGAAGACCGAAACGCGCGGCGGCGTGTGGGTGTTCGACGGCGGCAAGGCAGTGGGGTTCGACGTCGATGGAAGCCGGAAGATGGCGTACTCGATGCAAGATCTGGGCCTGCTCGACGCCGCCACTCTCTACGCGGTTGCCGGACGGCCGCCGGTTTTCGTAATCGCCAGTTCCCAGGGCCTGACCTGGTTCGATGGCAGCCAGTGGCATGGCGAACAGATCAGGAGCTTGGGCGTGGCGACGGTATCGAACGTCGATGTGGCGCCGGATGGGAGCATTTGGGGCATCGGGTACCGCCGCTTCTCGTTCGCCTACTCCCGCTCCAAGGCTATCTGGGCTCTGAGCACCCTGTTCCTGCTCGCCATCGCCGTCCTGTATTCCATCTGGTTCAGCGCGCGCAAGGACCATTACCAGCGGGAAGCCGCACGGGAAGCCATCCTGCACGCCACCGGCACGCTGCCCGAGCACCTGAAAAAACCCGATCCATCCCCCGCGAAAACGTCCGCCGGCGTGGTGGCGGTTCTGGTTCTCGGCATAGGCGGCTACTGGGCGGTCAGGCGGCACTGGCCGGGTGCGCCGATATGGCTGCTTCCGGTGTTCGTCCTGGGGGTCCACGTAATCGGAATCGTGGCGGACTCGCTGAAGAAACGCAAGCCGCTGCCGTCGGATCCGATCGAACCGGGCGGCCCGCCGCGCTACGACTGGGGGAAGTCGATCACCCCGATGCTCGGCAGTCTGGCGGTGCTGGTGCTGCTTTACGGCGGCGTGATTGCCCGCCACTTCAATATCCGGTGGCTGGCGGCAGTGCCCGGCGTGGCGTTTCTCTTCGGGGGCCGGTTCCTGTTCCACGGCTACGAGGTATTCCGCGGCCGCCAAGTGGAACGCGAAATCAAGCAGTGCCGCTACGGGAAGGCTCTGGAGTTGCTCGACGGGCCGCTGGGCTGGCTGGCCACGTTCCGCATCAAGCTGTTGCGGGTGGACGCGTTGCTGCTCTCCGGCCGCGCCGGCGAGGCCGAGCCCATCCTGCGCGAACTGGTGGAAAGCCACCGGGGCACTTCCGGCAAGACGCTGGCGTTCGAGCATCTGGGCCGCGTGCTGCTGGCGCTGCGCCGCTTCGGGGATGCCCGCCGCGCCTTTGAAGCCGCCGCCAGGCTGACGCCCACCCGGCCGGCGGCCTATGCCGGGCTCGCCGAGGTGGGTTTGCGCGAAGCCTCGGATCCGGCTGCGGCGCTGGCGGACGCCGCGCGCGCGCTGGAACTCCATCGCAAGTCGCTGCTCGGGCGGAAGACAGCCCGCGAGCGCCTGGCGAGCATTCGCGGCAACCAGGCGTGGGCACTGTCGGCGCTCGGCCGCGGCG
>Ga0265323_10001077_pt1 | contig 14125 bp, 27 predicted proteins | sample 41225metaG_FD_193580 | JGI IMG/M metagenome (GOLD analysis project Ga0265323, IMG submission 193580) | Rhizosphere microbial communities from Carex aquatilis grown in University of Washington, Seatle, WA, United States - 4-12-25 metaG | ecosystem: Host-associated > Plants > Roots > Rhizosphere... | reverse complement strand
CTTCGTATCTCATCATTTGCCCTTCGGGGCCGATCCTGGTCGTCCACTGTTCCTCAAAGTCCTTGTCGATGACGTTGAGACCCGGTATCTCCCTGGTCCACTCCTTGGGCATTCTTATCTTGTTTATGTCCTTCGGCGCATGCTGCGGCTTCCAGACGATGTCGTACATCAGCCCCGGTTCGGCTGTATCCTGTTTGACCGCCTCCGCGACTATGGCTTGGTTGGCCCAGTGGCGGATGTCGAGCCAAACACGTTCCGGAACTCCGAGCTGGTCGGGGTCGTTCGCGACGATTGTTGGTCCTATAATCTGGTAATACATCTTCATTTTATCGCCACTTGGGTTATCTTCTTTTTCCCGAATTTGGGTGACCTCACTACAATGTAGTTTATATCACCCAGATCAAACTTCTTTGCCAACAATTCCTCCAATTCCTCTCCTGATTTCCATGGTGCAGTTATAGTGACCATATAGGCTCCTTCCTTATTGTAGGAGATGACGGCAACATAAGTTGTTTTCATTTACCTCGTCTCCTTGCGGCGTACTCATACGCCCACTCTTCAAGTTCGTTGCACTGCGTGCGAGTGAGATTTATCGAACGCTTGTCCGTGTCGAAACGAATAATTCCTTTGCTCATACTACTTGCAAACATCATTTTCTCCCTCTTATTCCAAATGGCAATGTATATGCCATTGCTAGGTGTTTTTTCCACATTTCGCTACCAACAAGATGAACAACCGGGTGTCCATATCTGTTGATGCAAGTGCACTGGTAATTCAATGGTACTTTTCTCATATCAATCACATTCCTCAACTATACTTTCTTTGAATTTAGTGTACGAGTACCCATACACCTTCCTTTGTTCAGGAGTCAATTTGTTCCAAAATCCAAGTTTTTGTCTTTCCGTCCATTTTACCATATCAATGCCTCTTGAATCCTACATTACACCCTCTTCCTTTCTGGCTCGCGCACAGCCGGCATTTCGCGCAGGTCATCCCGTCCACGCGCTGGGCTCCGCACGGGACGAAGCCGGCAGGGCACGCAGCTGTCTTGTCGTACACGCGCGCAACTCCATCATACTTCCCATAGTCCCCAGTCCAAATCCCCTTGTCATCGGATATCCGCACAAGGAAGTTCATGGGTCGGTGGCTCCAGTCCAGGTGGAAGGCCTTCGTGTACGCGTAGAACAGGATGTTCGGATTCAGGCGCGCGAGTTCGTTCGCCTTGTCCAGATACTCCTGCGAATAGAAATCACCGGCTACGTGCCACCTGAAGACGCCGACCTTCTGGATCTTCTTGGACGCCTTGATATCCTGATCCATGAAAGCTACAAACATCGGGTCTCTGGTCAACTTCAGATTCATCATATATCTCGCGACCACGTTTGGATAGATCTCCACATGGCGCCTGGCATAACAGCGTTTCTTGCAGTCCTGAAGTGCAGGCCCCGGGATCATATCGCACGACTGTGTGCTGATGCTGAACGATGGAATTTCGCCGACCTTTGCGTTGCCATAGCTGATCATTCCCATTTACTCCACCTTCTTCCTGAACTGTCTCAGGAGTGGGAGGAATCGTGGGTATGTCGCACAAATCGACGCGAACGTGGTCGGGCACTGGCTGCAGCTCGTCTTTACCCATGCTCTTGTTTCGTGCGCGAATTTGTAGATCATCCCAAAATCAGCCCAATAGCCGTAGTTCGGATGTTGCCATTCCAGGACAACGATCTTTGTAGTCTCGGTCGACTTGTCGATCGCCCTGTAGCCGTATTCATCCTCAAAGTATTGTATTTTTCGCATAGTTTTACCTCAAATAGTTCAACGCGTCCTCGCGCCGTGCGGCAATCCACTTCCCACAGGCCATACACGCATAGGTCTTCTCTTTCTGGGCGTGATCCCTTGAGAAGCTGAACTTGCCGTTCTTCCTGGTTATGAGCACCTTGTGCTGGACTGTCGTAACCTGCACGATCGCATTGCAGCGTGCGTTGCACAAAGGGCACGTCATCTCGCTAAAAACTGCTGCAGCACGGGTCGCCATGGTAAAGATGCAAACACCTCGGGCACTCCCTGTACGTCTTCGGGTAATCCCGGATGACGATCGCGCAGCTCGAGCAGTCCTCGGCGCGCCTTTCTGGTGACCAGTTGAACCAGCTCACGGTCTCCACCTCAGTAGATGATGTAGTTCACGAATTCGTAGCCATCCTTCTTGGCAATCTCGAAGTCGTGGTCTATGTTCTTGAGGGATTTCTTCTCGGCATCCTTCATCTCGGGCTCGCTCTGCTTGATGAGCTTCAGCTCGATCTGCGTGATCCGGATGTATCCCCACCTGTCTGCATCACCTATATTCAGGTGCTGGGTGATGTTTTTGTCCTCAAAAACATCAAAAGTCGGCTTCAAGGCCGACTCGAAGACTTCCTCCAGGACTCCCTTTCCCGTATCCTTCTTGAGGACACGGGACAGTATTGCGTATGCCATTGTTCCGCTCATGTTCACACCTCTCCTAAGAGCGCGCTATGTCGATCATGATAGCTACGCGCTTCCTTACCTGCTTGGACTGCACCGGCAGTCTTGAGAGAATTAGGTTTGCGAGATCCTCTTTCGCGACCTGTGGGTTGGCCTTTACAAACTTGCCTCCAGCCATGCCAAGGTATTTCTTATAGGTAATGCGGTTCTGCTTGTCCATCATCGCGCTTCCGCCCCATATCTTTCGGGAGTGGCGCTTGTACGTGGTCTTCTTTGTCGGTGCACTCATTATCTTGTTTGGTGCCGACATCGATTTGATAGCCTTGAGTACATTCTTCTGTTGATCAGGATCTAGGTTCACTTCGTGCCCAACCTGCATTGCACCCAAAAGGCTCTTCATAACCTTGCGGTCACCTTGTTCGTCGTTCAGTTCTATTGTCATTTTCATACCCATCTCCTCCTCGAGGATACAACATCTCGTGCTATAGTCCTCATATACTCTATATTATATATACCTAAAGGTTTATAAGACTTTCTTAGACTTTGAGTCTAAAACTTACACACATTGCCGGGCACTCCTGCGCGAGCCCGTGGACGCTCAACCCGCATCTCGGGCCGGTCACCTGCAACGTCGGCTGATTCTTGCCGATCGGCAGGTTGCATAGCCAGCATTTCGCCCTTCCGGTTCCCAATTTGGCATTGATTGAAAGGATGCCCATTAGATCACCTTCGAGAGTGTCATCGCGTCTTTCAGCTCTTCTAGTGACGTTCCATAGACGTTCTTGATAAGGTCAGTTGCCTCCCGTTCGTATCCCTTCAGAACCTCCTCAACTTCCGTCTGTTTGTCGGTTTGGCATTGTTTTCTGCGCAGCTCGCCCTGGAACGCATGCATTATCGACGCTTCCGCGAGCCTCTGGAGCTCTTTCACTTCACCTGCAAGGTTCGCGGTGCTGATGGACGGAACAACCATATTCTTTAGTTCTAGGTCATAGGTTGTGAACTTCAGAGTTTTTGTCTCGTCGTCAATGTCGTGGTTGCACTGCAGCTGGAGATCTCCAATGTTCTTGTGTTCAATGGTGAATTCAGTGTAGTTTTCGCTTACATTGATGTCCCCCATCTTATATCCTGCCAGCACTATAGAGGTTTGTAGCCCGTTCTTGAAGTGTTGGTCAACTGCCCTTTTGCCTACCTCATCGTATCCGTCCTCAAGTGATTGCCACTTCTCCTTTTTCAAGCTTATGAAAAGTTCGTCGATTTTCTTTGCGAGCTCTTTGGCTTCCGGAGCGATCGGCTTGCCGTATGAACCCGCGGCATCCAGGATATCCTGGAAATACGCCGGCTCGTAGGTGAAGCTCGACTCATGTTCCCGCCTCCCGGGACCGTTTCTTGAATACTGCCCGCCGTCCCTTGTACCGCTTTGAATGCTCGACCTGAGGTCAATCTTGTTCCCTGCAATGCGGATGTACATATACGGCGTGTTGAGAATGCGCCGCTTCGATTCCACCATTGCGTGCAGGCATGCATACATCGGAAACCCAAACGGGTGTATCCCGGTAGCCAGATCAGGAATCGCCTGATACAGCTCCGCATATATTTTCTCTTGGAAATATCCTCTCATTGTGTCATCACCATAGCTCATATATTCACCTTACATATCGTTTGGATCCCTAAACCCCAAAAAGACGGGGAATCGGGGCAGATCCTTTTCTCCCGATTTCTGCGACTTATACTTGATTATTTTGCCGATGTACTTCTTCTGATGAGCCCACACCTCCGCGCGCAGCTCATCGTCCATCCCAGATCCGATCGAGAACTCGACCGAGCTCTTCATGTCCTTGACCACGAACGCGCCGAGCGTGCCCTTCGGCACCATGCCGGCCTTCGCACTTGAGCGTTCGCCGTGCCCCAGCGCGTTCTTGATCTTCACGTTGGTGTTTTCCATCTGTTCAGTGAGCCCGAGCACGACCGCTTCTGAATCCGTGAATCGCTTGAGCTTCACCAGATAGCCTTCTCGCACACTGCTACTGCCGAACTTATATGGTCCATCTCCAGTGCGGAGCATCACACCCTCATAGCCTTCCGCAAGGCATTTCTCTTCATATGCCATCAGCTCCTCTTCAGTTGAAATACATACTGGAAGCAGCTTTGTCACCCATTTTGGCGTTGATGTTGTCTTCAGCTTCGCCATCCGGTCAGTGTATCCTTCATCCTTCGTCAGATAGTCAAACACCATGTACGTGAATTCAGGCTCGCCCTCGTGTGCGCCGATCAGGTGCATGATCTCGTTGAACTTCAGCTTGCCGACCACGATTTCCCCGTCGAATCCTTCAGGCAACGTGCTGACCAATTTGCGCACGTGTTTGTTCGGGAACGGCTTGAAGTTCCTTGAGACGGCAACTCCGTCCACAACCAGGCACCTCATCCCGTCCAGTTTTGGCGTGCACCAGCACGGGTATTGCACGTCTTTTTCATCTTTCAGCGTATCTGCGAGCATTGGTTTCTTTATGTTTCCCATATCTTTACCTCGTTTATGCAGCTTTCGCGTTTCCATGTTTAAGGCAAAATATCTGATCTCGGTTAGGACGCTCGTCAGAGTATGAGCTTATCCAACCAACATGTTTCTTACACTTATAACAGTTTAATTTGTACATGTTTACCTCGTTTTTATGTGGAATACCTTGCCGAATGGGAACGCCATCTCCGGTTGGTTGCAGACCCACCAGACGCGCGTGCCCTTTGCCGGCAGCTCCACGCTATCCTGATCACCATAGCCGTCCGTGAAAACGATAACTTCCTTGACCTTCTCCTCCTTTGCATGCTCGAAGAGGTCGATATATGAAGTTCCGCCTCTCCCACTGGCTTTGGTGATCTTCTTCATATCATCAAGCTTATCCAGCTTGAACGTATCCGTGATTTTGGTATCGAAGAATGCGACTTCCACCTCAGCTCCGAAGCTCGACATCAGGAACCTGATCTCGGACAGGAACTCGTTGATGTTGTCGTCGCTTATGCTTCCCGATACGTCTATGCCGATCAATGCCTTCAGGATCGGGCGCTTCTTCTTTCCTTTGAACAGTACCGATATTCCCATATTATCACTTCACTATCTTCTCCATTTGCTTTATTTCGGCGTATTTGCCGAAGTTCGGCTGTATCTGCGTGAAGACAAGCTCCTCAGCCGTGTGGAACGGCATGTCGCTTATCTTGCGCACGTAGGTCATGAACTTCCTGAATCCAGTCGGGGTGTAATAGTCAGAGCCATCGGGGCTCATTGTGTCATTCAGAGCCATCAAATATTGGGCATTTTCGTTTGTTATGATACCCAGGAAACGGCGCCCCGGCCACGTCGACCCGTTTAGGGTGTTGTTCTTTATGAAATCAATGAGATATCGCCCATATGCGGTGTTCTTGTCGACCCCAATCGAATCTCCATCGTTCATTCCGAATTCAATGCTCATGTAATTGCACGATGCATCCACTTTTACTGCTGTGTAGTCTTGAATCACATTATCCCTCCGGTACATATTTGACGAGACGCACTTCAGAGCGCAGTTTTGCTTCCTGCTCTGGTGTTAGATTCATGTAGTTGAGAGCCAACGATAAGCTTTGTTTCGCCAGGCGTTCTGTACGAAATGCCTTGCTCCATCCTGGAAATCGTGGAATTTCCGCGACTTCGGGGTTTTGCCCCCAGTTGCCTGTGACGGGATCTTTGATGTACGTCTTATACTCCCAAAGCGGGACTCCCTTGAAATGGTAGACAAAACATTCTCGCCCCATCATATCACCTGCTGCAGTTGGTTTGCATTCTTGAGCATGTCTATCGGTCCCTTGCAGTGCTTGGCATAGAATGCATCCAGAGCCGCCTCCAGAGCTGCCTCATCCTGCTTGAATGCCGCTTCCGACTGTGCTGCCTGTCCTCCGGTCAGGCTGCCGATGAGAGTGGCTGCGTATGCCTCGAAGGCGGTTTTCCTGACTGCCATGAAGTTGAGAGCTTCGTCCAGCTCAGCCTGCACGTCGACCGCAAACCGCGCCATTATGGCGGTTGCGGGTTGTTTGGCAAGCAGCTCCTTGAGCAGGACGGTTATTTCCACCCCGCCTGTCTTGTGCTCCAGATTCAGCTGAAGCATCCCGGGGCGTATCGATAGGCGTTCGTTCTTCAGGCACGGGAACGCGTTTTGCGGCGTTGTCGCTATCGCTGCACTGATGGCCTCGTACCCCATCGCATCCGCGACGCCGTCGTACTTTATCACCAAATTCTGGGTGGCGACGACTACCGCATCGAAGTCCGTTTTGGCTGATGGGTAGAGCTTTGCGACCAACGGCGCAACCAACTCCATGTATTCTCTCCATGCCCTGAATGTTGGTCTCGGTTGCATGGCGAGGTTCATCTTCGAGCCCGGGTAGATGCTCGGTCCCCATGCCTTTGACAGCTTTCCGTTGCTGATTTCAAATTCAAAGCAACTGTCCTTCACCTGCTTCCGGCTACCCTGCACCATTGCCGCTATCAGCGCATAATATGGGATGCCGTATGGCGTGTATTTCTCGGAGATTGGGTCTCCGGCTATTTTCTTGAATTCCACGATCGCTTTGTCGTAGTTCCATGTCGATGCCAATGACATCATATCACCTTTCCTAATTCCTCAGAGCCAGCTATATCGCGCATGGCTTTGTAGGCTATCGTGTACGTCTTGTCGATGAATTCATCGCGCAGCCTCTCCTTGTTCTTTGCAAGGAATTTTGCCCAGTACGGGCGCATCAGTGTTTTATTGCCCGACAGATACATAGCCAGAAGGCTGTCTCCATTGTAGCTGTTTTCATAGATCCTGCTGATGAACAGAACGTCCGGAAGCAGATCTAGAGCCACATATTCACTGATTCTGGTTATATTCTTGTTTGGAAATTTTTCAGTGTACGCTATCGTATGAGCCAAGTATTTGTCAAGTCCTCTTGGTAGATACTCATTCTGTCCATAGTAATAGGTCTCTGAAGACATTACGTTGGACGTCGCCACATTCATGATGCAATCATCGAAGATGCTCCTGACTGTGTTGATGTCGCCATATTGCCCATCCGAGAACGACGCCATGCACAGGACGTATGAATCAAGGAGCTTTTGTGCCCCGATCGCAATTTCCGGCGGTGCCTCAATGTCCTCCCCATTGACTGACGTTTTATACAGGTACTTGAGTTCCTGTGGCTGGAATTGTGCGTTGCTCCAAAGGGCGAGCATATTTGAGCCAAACGAGTAGTGTGTGCTTCCCGCGTGGTGCATTGTCACGGTATTCTCCCTTCTTGGGTTGAGGGAGAACATCTTGCCGCTCTTTTCCGGGCTTTGGACTTTAACTGGTATGTTGCTATCTGGCGATATGTATTCCCTGTACAGCGTCATCACAAGCGCACGGATATGTTTCGATTGGTTGTCGGAATTCCACCCTTGCTCTTTGCATAACGTCATGAAGTTCGGACGACTTTTCATTATGACCTCGTGCGCCGTCATGAGGGTCTTTTTGATGTGACCCTCCAGCTCTGCGTCCGTCATGCTGGAGGTGTCTTGGTCTAAAAGTTCGTTCATCATATCATCACGTTATGTAGTACGTCTTCTTGTGGAAGCGAGACCACGTCTTCTCGCGCCTGAAGCGGCTTAGCACCGCTTGCGCTATGATGCGGGCCCACGGGACTTGCGGATTGAGCCAGAGCTCCTCGAGCTCGGACTCAAGACTGCCTCCCGATGTTCCGCGCATCTTGGCTGCCTGGATGCTCGCGGCGATCTTCGTTTCAACGTCTCGTTTGATGTCGTCGTTGAAGCTGCTGCCGAGCGCACCAGCGCCTTCCATCAGGACGTCTTCACCAAGCTCTATTGGCTTGATCATATAGGGCTTGAGTGCATTGAACGCTCTGATCGTGTCGGTCAGCTGAACATCCTTGAGCGCATCCTCCCAGCCTTTGCGCATGCTGGGGGCGATGATCTTGCAGACATTCTCGAGCGTCACGATGCCGGTCTTTGAGATCTTCTCCCACTCCTTGCTTGAGAAGTTGATCCTGTGATGTGCCTGCTCGTTGATCTTGGCATCGGTCAGGACGTTGTAGAGGCTGTGTTCCCAATCGTTTGCCATAACTGCCCTGAACATAGGCAGATGCCCGAACGCGATGTGCCACATCTCGTGGTAAATCGCGAGTACGTCGCCCCGGGGCATTTTCTTGACGAACGCATCAGAGATATAGATCCTTTTCCCGTCGGTGAAGCACATCTTCCCGTCGGTGAATATGATCTCTATCTGGGAGAGGAACTGTGCAAGCATCGGCTCGAACATCTGTACTGCACGCCTTGCTGCAATCCTGTTCCTCGTCCGTTCGTCGGTATTCGGGAGGGGCATCCCGTGTGGCGGCTGTTTAGCTACCATTGTTATCACCTCTTTCCTTTTCGAGTAATGCTGCGCCCACACCGCATATGAACTCGTTTGTTTGTTTTCGCCACGCCAATTTGCGCTTGCGGTTTTCAGATGGCATGTTTTCACCTCACGCTGTCTGTATTACTCCGCTTGCCGCGTACTTGTACTTGGAGATGACGTTGTTGAGTATCGTCTTCTTCGGCGCAGGCAGCTTGATCAGCACATCGGAAAGGCTCGCCTTCTTCTTTGTCAGGTAGAACCTGATGACATCCAGGATTGTGTTCGCCTGTATGTCGGAGTCCATTCCGATGAACTTCTCTTCCAGCACCTCGAAGCAGCGATCCTCATACTTCGCATCGCTCTGCAGCATCGACATTACCGCAGCATAGACAGCCCACTGGTCGCCAATGTCGCTGGGCAGTTTCTTCTTGCCTTCCACGAACTGGTCGACGTCCCTGAACATCTCCACCTTCTTGACGAACTGTTCGAACGACACGAAGGTCGCAGGAGGCATGATTGTCTTGACAAGGTCGAGGTCGTCAAGGTTCTTGATAACCTGTTCCCATCTCCTTGGAGTCATCAGCACACGCCCATTCTCGGGTTTGAGAATGAATACGTCCTGGTGGAACTTGAGATACGATGTCACCAGAGATCCATGCTTGTAGTTCAGGTTCGGGATGTATCCATCAGCCCAGTCCTTGAAGTCGGCTACGACCTTCATCCTGTATGTGAACCTGTCGAACAGCGGCCCCTCCAAATCCTCGGTCGTTGCGTCCGAAGAATCGTTGCTGATTGCCACCATTACAGTGCCAGGAGGCACCAAATATGTGCCCAGTCTCTTGTCCTGGAGCAACTGATAGCAACCGCGCCTTACATCCTCCGCACCGTGCCTGAACTCATCCAGGCGGATGAGGTTGTTCGGGGATATCGGGAAACGTGCAAGCACAATCTCCACGATCTTGGTGTGCTCAGTGTTCGGCAGTTTCATGACCATGTCCGAGGCGTCCGCCATCTGTCCAATGCGGATGTCGCACTCGTTTATGTTCAACTCTGCCGCAACTGCACTCACTATCTGCGACTTACCGATTCCAGGACCTCCTTCGAGCTCCACGGTTTCGATGGTCTGGTTTTTGATTGCCGCTTCCGTGATTTTCTTGATGATTCGCTTAGCTTCCGCTATCGTCACAACGGAGCGTTCCTCATCCATTACTCTTGTTTGTTTTGCCATATCTTCACGTCCTTACTCAAACATTGCGTGGACTTCCTTGAACAGCGTGATCATCGATGCGATGTCCGCCGCCCTCAGAAGATCCTTGCTTCCGACCCGTGCCCTTTCAGCCTCTGCAAGAGCCATCATCTGCCCAAGGTCAATCCTGTCGGTCAGGGTGAACTTGGTCGGTGCTATCCCGTGTTGGGGTAGGCTCGTCTGTCCTTGCAGTGCAGGTGCCGGCGTGAGAACTTTCGTGCTCACCGCGTTGCGATATCCGTTGTTCGTGTAGTAATCGATTTCAACGGTGTCGCCTGCCTTGCATTCGGGCCTGAACGAGCTGATTACGATGCCGTTTATCAGGACATCATAGGCAGTCGACGGCCCGGATTTCGTATTGACCGGCCTTGGAGTGACTGACGTCACTAGACCAGTTGTTTTTTCATTCACCATCTTCTCTCCTCCACAGTCTATACGTTATATAGACATAGTTATTAAGGCTTTCGGTACGACGATCTCCTGCACGCATTTGCAGTTGTTGTCGAGATCGTACACCCGTTCCACTAACTCCTTTCCGTCGCGTTCCAGCTTGACCTCAAGTCCGCACAACGGGAGCAGATCTTCAGGCACTATGTCGGTCCCTCGCAGACGTGAGACCGCCATTGAGAGTCTTTTGTTTGTCTTCATATTTCCACTTCCCTCATGGGCATATGCCCTAATGAGAATGATTTATTGCTGATCCAGAAAGTCCGCCAATGCTCTGACATCTTTCTTGTATTGCTGAAAGCCAGGGTCGGTCTTCAGATATTTACTGACTTCTGCTTCAGCCATTGTTTCGAGCTTCTTGTTGCATTTTGCGCAGCTACGCACACGGTGGTTCGTTGGTGGCGTCATCGCCCCCGCAATATACACAGGGTTTGAGTTTTGCCATTGTTTCACCTCAATTCTTCGAGTCCTTTGAATCTCCTCACCTCAATCAACGGCGTCATCCAATACTCAAAGATATATCCTTTGAACCGCCCACTGTTCGGGTAGACGCCGTGGCCAAGAGCAAGGCGAGGCCAGAGCATGATTGCCCATTGTCCGTGGTTGATATGGCCTAGGTACATTGTTTCACCTCAACACTTCATAACGAACTGGAAGCGGTTGAGAACAATACCTAAAACTCCACTATGATGAAGCGCAGTAGCCGGCGTAATGCAAATATAGCAGTCTTCACGCCCATGATATGTGTTCATGATTTTCTCAATCCGTTTCAGTGCTGTTTTTCGAAGTATTTTCTTCATTGTTTCACCCCTGAAACTCGGCTTTAGCTATTTCCCTTTTGACAAGACGGGATACAACGGCGCTGGCGTTCGGCTTTTTGCCAGCGGCTAGAATCTTGGCAACCAGTGCCTTGATTCGCGCCCTTTCCCTGATCTCATCTCGCTTCATCTTTGCTTGGACTTTGGGGTCGTCTATATTCTCTAGCATACCGTTTTGTTGCATGCCGTTGATGACACCGGCAATCCCCTGTAGGGCCTCTTTATCTGTCATTATATCCCTCTCTTGCCGCTTCTGCCCCATCGCCCGCTTGTTCCATGGCGCTATCATACGTCATGAGCTCCAGCTTCTCTTGGGCATACTCCGCCACAAGATCGGTAGGCAGTGAAGCCAGTATTTTGTATACCAGCTCACGCAGGTCGTTCTGCTTGCATGCCTTACATGCCAGGTCTCTGAAGGCATTTGCTACTTGTTTGTTGCGTTTTTTACTCATTCCTTCACCTCATCAGGATTCACTACCATACCCAGCCGTTCGGCATCGGCAAACTCCTTGACTGGCTTGATGTGCTTGCATGGCCGGCTTCCTCGGATGATGAAGTCCGGGCATGTGCAGAGCGGCTCCTTTAGGCTGGGGATACTATCCTCCAACTGCACCAGATACGACGCGCCCTTCAGGGTCTGCGAGTCTATCCGGTAGATGCCCTGCTTGATCCTCTTTACGGTCATGGGCAGGTGTTTGGTTCGTCTTGTTTCAGGCATTGCGTTCACCTCGTTTGATCTATCCTCTTCTTGACTATTTCCAGCTCCTCCTGGTCATGCTCAATCTGGGTTTCCAGCCGAAGAACATGCTGGGCATTCCTCATTATGTTCAGCTCCAACTCCCTCATTTTGATGAAGTCGTTCTGAAAGTTGCTCAGTGTTCTTAGCTCGTCGTTCTGCTTTTCTTCTTCTTTCAATTCCCGCTTGAGGGATTTTATTTCGGCTTGTAGTTTTCCCATCTGTTCACCCCGTCATGTTCTTGCATGTTACATCCTGCAGATGCATACCGTTCGATATCCAGTGGCAGTCCAGATCGGGTTGCACTACACCAATCCTGTCGTCAGGCAGAACCATGTCTCCTCTGCCGCCGTAGAATTCCACGGACATGAAGCACGGCATGAGAAACTCACACACGGTGCTTACGGATGACACTTTGCCCGTGTGGTCGTAGTGCCCGAAGCCAAGATAGCCCGGGATCAGGAAGAGATACGTGACGCCGTATATCAATACCCCGCTTACTGCCACGATTGCAGCAAGTCCCAGTATACACGATACTACTATTCCGACTATATCTTCGACTATTCCCATTGTTTCACCTCGCAATTCCTTTCTTGGTTCCGAGTTCGGCTACATACACGGTGAGTAAACAGAGAGATATAATCATCATGTTTTCAAACCCAACCCAGGATTTCACAAGAAAGAAAAATCCTATTGGAATGATGGTTCGCACGAGTAACCCTAGCAAAAACTTGAAGGAATAGTATTGCCAGCCTTCCTTCAGGTCAATGTTGATTGACCAGTGCTGTCGTATTGTTTTCGCGCCCATATCTTCACCTCTTCTGCATCATCGCCAAGTGTTGAGCCTTTATTTCAAGGCCTCGCTCGTGCGATACTCTGCGGTCGTGCTTCAACGCCTCGACGATCTTCCACGTGTCGTACGACTCGGTCAGCTTCTTTTCCTGTGGCAGGAACACGTTCAGATGCGTCTTGTCCTTGGCTTGCTTGATCTCTGCAACAGTTCCAAGACTGTAGCTGTTGAAGACGTTCAATGTTTGTCCTTTCATTCCATTCACCTCTTGTTGTATATTTCCATGCTTATCGATCCTGGCAGTCTGTCCCGTCTTTGCGGTCTGGGAAACTTCGGTGCCAGATCGCCCGGGATTATGCCTGCAGACACAAGGCGGCTGCTCGCACTCTTCAGTATTCCATTCATATATCCTCACCTCGAGGTTTTCTTCTTCATCAGGAAGGGATGTGATTTCCAATCTTCCCGTGAGTATGATTTCGGTTTCTTCGTGTGATCACCCGAACAGGCTGGCGAGACCTTCGCTGGCATCGCGTGCCACATCGTCTTTGACCCACTCGCCTTCTTTGCCGGCAATCACTTCTTTGATCGGCGTGCCATTGATTAGTTTGACCATTTCCTCATGTCGGGTGCACATCTGGAAGACAGCCAATTGATATGCTAGATCTCTTTTTTGTTCGTCACTGTGCTTCATATCTTCGAGACATTTGCCGAAGTGGCAAAGAGCCAATCGATACCCACCATCAAAGGCCACATCGAATGCATGGACGTGGGTTTGATGGATATGCAGTCTTAGTTCTTCCATCACGGCATGTGTATCTTTGTCTATTCTTGCTGGACTCACCATACTTCTCACCTCAATATTTTCTTTATTCTTGTCTTCTAGCCTAACCACCTCCATACTCGTTTGTGTCCTCGGTCAAAATCAACAATAAGACACAACAATCCTTTCTACCACACCAGGTACCTTGTATGTTACGCGCCGACCAGAACCTTTATAAACTCTATATACAATATAATAGACGTTATAGGGTGGTATGAGTGTGGCAGGACAAAATTCGCTATACCGCGCCGTTGTGCCCGGTTTGCGGGAACTGGGACTATGGTCCCGGGCTTTGCATGCACGACCACGACTACGCGACCAACGCGCCGCGCCGCGAACAGCGTGATTGAATGACGCCCGACCTCCCATTGCACGAGTTCTGCTACGCCTGCGGTAAGCCCGTGAGCGGCTTCCAGGCG
>Ga0265323_10001076_pt1 | contig 14126 bp, 17 predicted proteins | sample 41225metaG_FD_193580 | JGI IMG/M metagenome (GOLD analysis project Ga0265323, IMG submission 193580) | Rhizosphere microbial communities from Carex aquatilis grown in University of Washington, Seatle, WA, United States - 4-12-25 metaG | ecosystem: Host-associated > Plants > Roots > Rhizosphere... | reverse complement strand
ATAAGTTGTCGCCTTGACCTGCGTCGCAGCGTCTCCTATGAGAAATATGTCTTCCTTGCCTTTGCGCAATTTCTGTTTAGGATCATATAATGGTATAAGCCCTGACTGGGGCTCTATCATCTCTGCACCCTTTATCAAAGTCTTATAGTCTTCCCTAAGTTTAGGGCTATTCACGCCGATGACGCCTATTCTGGCAATCTTGTCAGTCTCAGGGACAATCCATGAGAATTCTCCGAGGCCCATATGTATTATGGTCGTACCTTCCTCTAAATCAGGATATTTTGCGCGTATCTGAAAGCCCTGTATGAACTTTCGTTCACGAAATATCCCAGCGCTCTTTGCGACAGGGCTCATCGGCCCGTCGCTGCCAACAATCATGTCAGTCTCATAAGAATTCTTGTCTGTCAAAAGCTTATATCTGCCTTTCCCTAAATTGCTGAATCCTAGGAATCTCTCACCTAGATGGACATTCGCCCCTGCATCAACAGCCTTGTCGAATAAATACTTGTCAAACAATGCCCTGTCGACGACCTTATTCGTCCTATTCAAGTCTATATATATCGACTTGCCGTTAGGAGCGATTATCTTGAAACGGTTTATCCTGCTCACGACAACTTCATCAGGTATCTTGACGATGTTATCGACACTATCAGTGAGAATGCCCGTGCATGCTACAGGCCTGCCTACAGCAGTATGCTCTTCAAACAGGTGAACTTCAGAATTCTTCGCAGCCAAACCCGCATAATGGCTTCCTGCAGGACCTGCACCTATTACTGATATCATAAAGCGACTTCATATGCAAGGTATTATAAATTTTATTAAAGAATGATTCGGACAACAAGATAGGCACAAAATAGAAAAATTTAAATATAGGGTGATAATACCATAGTTATATGGTGATAATACCATAAAGAGATGCTAACATGAGAAATAAAGATGTCTTGGTCATCAGATACCTTATCGAGAACAAGAGAGAGGAGCTGAACATCAGCAATATCTCGAGCGATCTAAAGATAGACTATAAAAACACTTATGCAATCATAAAGAGATTAGAGTTCGAATCGCTCATCAAAATAGAATCCTTCGGGCAGTCGAGCAGGATAAAACTTGTCTCCAAGATGCATCCTCTGATCTTTGAAGCAGAATATGACAGAAGAAAAGAATCATTAAAAGACAAGAACCTTGCTGTGATGCTTAGTAGCTTCAAAAAATCATTGAAATCCAGACAATACATATTATTATTATTCGGATCGTATGCCAAAAGAAAACAGACGAAAAATTCAGACATAGACCTGATGTTCATTGTTCCTGACGGATTAGAGGAAATAAATGAGAAAGAGGTCCATCGCATAGCAAGATCATTGCCTCTGCCGATACATCATCTGGTATTTTCCGAAAAACAGTTTTTAGAGATGATCAATGCTAAAGAACCTAATGTAGGGCATGAAGCCATAAAAGACAATATTATATTATATGGTATAGAAACATATTATGAGATGATATGAATGATTGATAAAGGAAGAAAAAAAGAGGCTGAAAAGAACTTTGCGCAATATCTGCGCGATGGACTGATAAAGAAGGATGATAATGAGACTGCAAAAGCGATGTACATAAAAAATGCAGAATTGTCATTGAATCTTGCTGAAGAATGCATGAACAGCACTCTAAAACCGCACATCTGGGTTGTCGTGATATCATATTATTCTATGTTTTACATCGCAAATGCCGTCCTATTAGAATTAGGATACAAAACTGGCGAAAGAATAGTGCACAAAGTGACTAATGATGCATTGATAGTGCTTGTATTGAATAAGATAGCTAAGGGACTGCTCGATGAATACGAGAACGCTAAAGTAGATGCCTTAGAGATAGCCTCAATAAAGTCTGATGAGATAATAACGTTCTACAGTCTAGAGCTTGATAAAAGGTCAAGATTCCAGTATAACATGACTGAATCCATACAAGAGCAGAAAGCGAACACTTCACTGAAAAGAGCAAGACAATTCATGTTCGAGATGAAGAAGTTATTGCCGACATATGGAAAACAATAGATATGGATAAATTTTATTAATTATGGATTTTATCAAACAAGAAGCTATGTCGATATCATTGTTCGCAAAGCCACCGCCTAGCGAACCTTGAGATTCTATAATACTACTACAATGAACTCGGTTGAAAATTAGACTTAAAGTTCTGTTGTGAGCGTGGTGGCTTGCTCACTGTTGCCGACTCGCAGCTTGAGTATTCATCTTATGGTGCTGTGTTCCCGTATGGAGCGACCCCTCACAACGCACTAGATTAATTTGTATTATTGCTGCTCATAAATTGGCAACTATCATGATATCGACACAGCTCAAACAAGAACAAACATTTAAAAACTGCGTCGTTTCCTGTATTGATATGAACTTCCAGGACCTGCAGTCGATATATGATTCTAAGTATTACTTAGATCAGGCTTTCAAGAGATCCAAACTGCATGGAGACCATGTCTATGCAAGGACTTCTAGCGAACAGATAAACAGGATCAGAAAAACTGAGTCTGAAAAACTTAAGATGTTCTCAAAGACGCTTAATGAGTACATGGACAATATAGTCAAGAAATTTCCCAATATAGACAATCTTCCTGAAGTATATACTGAACTAATAAGACTCACTCTTGATTATGATACATTGAAGAAATCATTAGGGTCGCTCACATGGGTGACTAAAAGGATCGATGAACTCTCAAAGAACTGCTACAATTCCCTTAAAGGATGCGAAAACGCTTCGGACATAAAGAGCGTCATGAACGGATTCTATGGACGCGCAGGATCGCTCATGAGGCAGATAGACAAGAGCCTCAAATATGTAGAGGATGCGCGCAAGACGATGAAGAATTATCCTACGCTGAAAACTGACCTATTTACCGTAGCTATCACAGGATTTCCTAACATCGGGAAGAGCACATTGCTCTCTAAACTGACTCCTGCAAGGCCTGAGATAAAGGATTATTCATTCACGACAAAACAGATAAACCAAGGGTATGCGATGTTCGGCCTCAAGAAGGTTCAGTTCGTAGATACGCCCGGAGTGCTTGATCGAGACAAGATGAACAATATAGAATTGCAGGCATATCTTGTTCTGAAATATCTTGTGAACCTTATAGTATATGTGGTCGATCTGACTGAACCATATCCTATAAAGAAGCAGGAAGAACTGCTCAAAAAATTAAAGGATTACGACAAGCCAATAATAGTATATCTGAGCAAGACAGACATCCTATCAAAAGAAGTGTATGAGAAGGCAAGAAAGAAATATAAGGCAGTGGCGACTATTGAAGATTTGAAGAAGAGGATAGAGAAAGGGATGAAGGAACATTATTTCGAATGATTCTCGGAAATGGCTAATTTAAGGAACTTCAATCCGTTCAACAGTTCATATTTATTATCTGCGAACTTATCCATACGGACAGGATTCTTGATTAAATCTTTTCTCAGATGGTGTATTTTTTTCAATACAAGATTATCATGTCCATTGTAATAATTATAGCTTATATTTCTCAAAGAATTCAGAAAACTTCTCTTTGTCAGGACATTTCCGAATGTAACATCATCACATATGCAAGCAAGCTTACCAAGAGCCCGTTCTATAGCATATTGATCCTCGACAATCCATACTGTATCAAAAGTATCGCCAACATAGACTTTCTTGTATCCTGTGACATCTCCTACTCCTAATGGCGCAGAATATCCATTGACGAACATGGCTCTGGCATTGATTGTCATGACAGGACCACCTAATGGACTGAACCCTACAATAGTGCCTAAAGTGTCTGAAGGAGTATCCTTGATAGTCATGCCTTGATTAATATCTCGTCCATTACTGGATCCAGATAGGAAATAATCCACTTTCTCATCAATAGAAGGCTTGAGCGCAGTCGAATAACCTCTAATAGAAATATCTAAAGTACCTAACTTTACAAGAGGATGACCACTATTAGTGTAATCAAAGACCTTGCCAGTAAAGATTTTATAATCAATTTTGAAATCCATAAAGAAAAAGGACTACAACAGAATTTAAAAAGCTATTGAAAAGTAGTAAAAATATATTTGTTTAGCAGGCTCGTATCACTTCTTTAGTCATCTGCTAATCCGAGTTACAAAAAAATTGTTTTACAATTTTTTGTTCCAAAAATGCACATTTTTGTTAATTGTAGTAAAATTATATACTCAATGACTCGCTAGCATGTCGGAAATGCCGTTGCATTTCTGAGCATGATCAAAAACAGCAGGATTATATTTCCATTAGCAGTTTTTGACAGCTAAACAAATACGTAAAAATCAGTTCTTTGACTGCAATATCTGGCACTTGCATGGAAGCTTGTTCTTGCACTTGATTAAGGCTTCCTTTGCTAGACCAAGATTCTTCTTGTCGACGCGAGCGATAAATATCGTATCATTCTTCTTGATCTGCGCTGCAAGACCAGTAACTTTACCATAAGAACCAGCCATACCTGTACTCATACGGTCAGCTCCAGCTCCTGATGCCAAGACATTCTCTCTTAACATATGATGCGGATGCTTCCTTAACTGGAAGAAATATTCCGACTTGCCAGCCTTAGTCTCAAGATGCTTATTACCAGACATCCTAGCAGACTCCAAAGCATTATGCCTTATCTGCAATTCCTTCTTTGATATTAGAGTCAGAGTGTATTCGAAAGTCTTGTTAGGATTACCCATGATATATCTGACGACCTTGCTATGAGGCGCTGCACGGATGAAATTCTTAGACCTATACTTGGACTTTCTAGTGTATGGTCTCTTCAAGACCTGATTATAAGCTGAACCTTTCCTTAACTTAGCCATTTTAAACCTCTAAATAATATGTAATTAATATTACAGAGAAAAAACGTATTATTTATAAAGCTAACCATTTTTCCACAATCGGTGTCGGCTACACAAATTATTATATAGCCTCGTAGCCCGCGAAACCTTTTACAAAAAGTTTTACCAAAAGTGATGGTTCAACTTCATTGAAGCCATCGAGAACTATTAAATCACATTCAACAGCCTCGTAGTGTAGCGGTCAATCATTCAGCCCTCTGGATAGCAGAAATGTTCCATTTCTGGAATTTCTTCTGCAAGAAGAAAGGCTGAGACCCCAGTTCGAATCTGGGCGAGGCTATTTTCTGATTTTTATTGTCGCTTTGCGACCTTTTTAGCGCAGGTTTTGCAGTAGCAAAAAGTGCAGGAGAATCTGGGCGAGGCTACTATAAATTTTCTTTAAAGATAAAGACTATAAATATAACACATTTCGATACATTTAAATAATTAGGTATTTTTTTGAGGTATAATTTATAAGGAGGATAAAATGACTGTTCCAATACAAAATTTAACTATTCTGATGATTTGTAAAGCCAGAAGCGAGATGTATAATAAACCTTTATTTCTGACAAGAGTAGAATTCTCGGATAACACATACTTGTTTACAGAAATGGATTGTGATTCCATAATGGAGTTTACAAGACAAGGCGCTAAACATAACTCACAACAATTTATTAATATAGAAAATGAAGATGCTTTGAAAATATTTGAAGAAATAATGCAAAAAGAAAATCCTTCTGGATTAAACGAGTTTAAAGCATTTGTAAAATCAGGATATGTATTACTTAAAAAACATCAACTGAGAAGATATTTGGAGTAAATTTATAAACTAAATTCAAGTGTTCATAGTGTGGGGGAATCACGATGGAACTTGAAAAGAACGAAAAACTACTCTTTGAAGGGAAACCTAAACGAGCTGTACTGGTCGTTTGGTTCTTTACCAAAGTAATATTTACAACTATCATCTGTCTGTTTCTAGTATTCTGGGCAACGGGATTTTTCACAGGGATATATTTGACAGTCACTCATCCACTTGTAGATAATTCATCAATAGATACCTTCTTCAGTGTTGGAAGATTAGGGTTTGTACTTGTTGGAGTGGTATATTTCATCTGTGCACTAATCTACATCTTCTATCTAGTAAGAACGTATCACTATTACATCACCAATCAAAGAATCATTTTTGAAGGCGGCATCATAATAAGAAAGAAAAGAAATATCCCGTTTCATAAGATAACAGACCTCACCGTCTCACAAAACATTCTCGAAAGAATGCTAAACATTTCTAGTCTAGACTTGTATACTGCGAGTACTCGACAAAAACGCGCAGAAGTATCTTTTGTCGGACTAGAAGATGCAGAAATCCCACAACGACTAATCAATAAAGAGCTAAAATCATTAAAATCAACAGGAGAGTAAGAGTCGATGAAGTCATTTATACAAGAACGTACGGATGCATTTCTTGATGCACACTTGAAATTTAGCATGGTGATGTGATTTTTGCTGTCGACGATACCAAAAATATTTCTTTTAGGTCGTCTCCGAATGTGAAATTGGGCTGTTTTTTCTCTCAGTACATCTTTTTAGTTCTCCGAAGGTAGAAATATCCTGTACTGGACTGTTTTATGCTGTTTTTTAGACGATTTCAGGTATATATCTTAAGAATAACTTTAAACTTGTGTGTTTCTATGGGCTTATTGGATGGTAAAATACCCTGACTTATATCGTCTGGAATCTCTTGTTTATACATCTATTTTTTGGATCTAGAGCCCCAAAATTTATCCGCTTCCTTTTCCAGCTTTTCTAATCTATCGTAGTAATCTGGGAATTCATTTAGGTGTGCTAAAGCAATTTTTCCTGTGACCAGCGGCTTATCATTTGAAACATTAGTATCTGTGTGTATTTTTCCATGTTCTAATTCGACATTGAGTCCTCTTCTGAACTGATCAACATCAAATTTACTCCAGTTTATTCCGAGTTTCAAGCCGATTATTTTTGCCTCTTCCACTAGAAATTTTTTTCCAACAATCATGAGTACTACCTCGAACGTTATTAAAAAAAGAAGATAATCACATATAAATAGTTATGGTAGAGATTATCAATTATAATAACAATAATCAACGTTATTTATCAATCAAAAAATAAAGGACAAAGAACAAATTCCGACCGTAACATATATTCTAATAATTCTTAGTCGATATTAAAATTCAGAAGCACATTTGATATCATCAATATTGGATGTCAATGGTACTAAAAAATATAATAAAAAAGATTGTGCCTTCACAATGTTTATATAATGAATTATAATCCTGATGATATAATCAAAAATAAAATCTTATTGATTATTCTTAAGATATTAATTTGAAATATGGAGGCGAAAGTATGGAACATGAAAATAAGAGAACAGATAATCGTGAAATAAAAAGAGACACAGGTGTAGACACAAATGATGAAATGAACCGAGATGTAAAGAATGACACCACAAATAAAGGGATAAAAAGAGATATGAACGTAAAAGCAAATGATGAAATGAACCGAGATGTAAAGAATGACACCAAAAATAGCAAAGATGCAGTGGCAGGTATCGAAGATAGCAAAGATACAAAATCAGACATCAAGGATATCAGCTCTCAAGAACTGGATTCCTTCGTACACAAGGTGCATTACCCTGCAAAGAAACAAGAAATAATCGATACAGCGAAAAGAGACGGAAGCAGCGATAAGATAACATACGCATTGCAGATGATAAAAGAAAAGTATTACTCGTCAGCGGATGAACTCACTCGTGAGATAACGGCTGTTGCATAAGAGAAATAAGTGATCTTAATATCAGGCAGGTGAAAACCTGCCCGAATTTTTTCGTTTAATTTTTAAAGTACTATAACCATAACATTCTCAAATCAAGGTGATATTATGGTATGGTATGTTTATATCGCGTATTTCTTTGCAGGAGCATTTCTTGCGAATAGTGTACCGCATTTTGTCTCTGGCATGTCTGGAAGAAAATTTCCTACACCCTTTGCGCATCCTCCAGGACGTGGGCTATCAACACCATTGGCGAATGTGTTATGGGGATTTGCAAATTTTGTCATAGGGTATATACTATTGACAGCTGTCGGATCGTTTGCTATTGGACTAACATTTGATAGTCTAGCACTACTATTAGGTATGATTCTTATCGCAGTGCAATCATCCATAACATTTGGAAGGCTAAAGAATGATTGAATATGGTTTTCTTAATAGTGCCTAGACACTTTTGTAGTATGTGTAGAACGGACTATTTTTATAATTATATTTACGTTATTGTTTTAGACTCTTATAGATCCTCTGAATCCCCTGACGCCGTAGTAAGAGTCTGCGCCGTTGTGATATGTGAAGACTTTGCTGTATCTGCGGTCGCAAAAGAGTGCTCCACCTAGTTTTCTGATGTCAGGAGGTGTTTTTATCCAACTTGACGTTTTCGTATCGAAATTTCCAAGTTTCTGCAACTCTTTATATTGTTCTTCTGTCAAGATCTCAATACCTATAGCATTTGCCATATCAATAGCATCATTTTTTGGCTTGAATTGTTTCCTAGACACCAGCGCTTCATGGTCGTAACATAGATTCCTGCGACCTAGAGGACTTTCAGATGAGCAATCATAAAAGATGTATTCGCCAGTCTTTTTATCATAACCGACTACATCCGGTTCACCGCCAGTCCTTTCCATTTCATAAAGCGACCAGAGCTTTTTATCCAGTCTCGCCTGCACATTACTCCATTTGAGACCTTTATGGCGCCCCATGTTCTTCTCAAAACGATTTTTCAATACTCTAAGTAGTTCTTGACGTTGTTCTGGCGACAACTTCTTTTTTGTTTCGCTTGACATGGTTTCACCCATATTGTTTCTACCATAAGCATATAAAAATATTATGCATAATAAATCGTTTTTTGAAATTAGGTGGAAGAAAACTCTTCTATAAATAACAAAAACTTGCTGCTTTCTTTTAACAATACAACATCTTTTTATATCTTAAATAATTTCTGTTATCATGGATATGACTATTTATGAGATGGGTACGAATTATAGGAGAGAGAACGTCATCGATGCACCTTTTAATCATCTCCCTAAAAAGATTGTTGATAAGGCATGCGACCTGTTTGTTGCCGATCCGAGAAGATCCATAGATTACATTCTCAATGCATTTTATGTATATCGTGGCTGCTGTTGCGGTCTTGACGCGCCACATTATCTGATTGATGGAGCATACGAATGGCCTGTTCCCAGATATTTTGATTGGGATGATCCAGAATCTGTATTTTTATGGGGTAAGACTTTACATACTCCTGTCAATCAAGTAACTATTTCTACCATTGAGAATGGAACAGTAATCAACAAAGGTATTGATGGTAAAGTCATTGATGTGGAAGTCTTATCCAACAAGCATCAACTCGACAGGACTTTCAAGTATATTATTGATGATGTCAACCATATAGCTAATCTGATGAGCAACATATGGCAGCTGCATTCATTAAAGACATACATCAATCCATTGTCTCATCTATCGCTGGATAAGAATTTCGATAGCGTCAATCTTGATGAAATTCATTCATCCATCAAGAATATAAACAATATAGAGTGGGATGATTGATAAATATCTTTTAAAGGCATTCAATCAACTTTTTATACCCTCAATCACTCCTCTTTCTCATGGGTAGACGAGCATTATATAGCAGGCAGGGTATTCTTGAGTCATTACTGGAAGTGTATGATTCTGGCATCCCGTTGCGTGTCAATGATCTCAAATCAGCAGGCAAGGAGGGATTGCTCTCAGCGATAAACAGGAAGAAGAATATTTCCAAGCAATTAGTGTTCTTTGATGGCCTCAAGGATGCCCGCAAACAGCTTGCAGTCTATGTCTCCAAAGAGGATCCTGCCAAGGCAGAACTTATCCGCGATTTCAATAAGCCCCCGCGTCGTGAGAAATATAATAGGCGTGCTATAAAGCAGGGCTTACTAGAGCATTTTGATGCAGGAGAATCTCTTGATGGAGATTCTATCAAGAATACATGGATGCATAATGCCATCTATTACAAGTGGAATGGTAAATTTAAGACATACGGTTCATTAATCACAGCAAGAGAAGATCTTGCAACACTTCTTGAGAAGAAGAACCGTTTTGATGATGCAGCACGTGTCAGGCAATACAACCAGCCGCCTGAGCGTAAGATGCCTGAATCTGAAAGGGAACTTCGCAGAAAGAATCTCATAAACCAATTATATCGCAAGATAGAGGATGGCGAGGATCTTGGCCTTCGCGCGCAGAGGAAGATTGACAGGACATTTGCTAATGGATGCAGTTATTACTTCGGAACATATTCCAAGATATTTTCTGCCGCCGACCTTAAGTATCAGGATTTCGCCAACAGGCCGCTTAACAAGTCCCGCGAAGAATATTTTATTGAATTCCTGGACCTTATAGAATCCGAAGACACTTTGCAAAGAGCAGTGTTCGAGAAAAAATATTATAACTTCATGGGCAGGATCAATAAATACGAGAATGGATATTTCCAGGCACTCGGGAAAGCGCGTCTATATTATTCTGGAAAGTCGGACTTTGATATGGTACGCTATATCGATGATTTCCTCGTATCTGATGAGAAATCTCCACGGGATATCATCTCCAAAGAGAATGCAAAAAGGCGCGAAGAACTGAAGAATTCCATAAGGTCATACGATAAGAAGATGTCATATGATGTTTCAGCACTATTCCCTGATGTTAAGGAGAGGCTGTCAGGGATAGAGATAATGCGTAAGGCGCAGGCCTCGGGCGAATGGCTCGAGACAGTGCCATTCTCAAAAATACTGCATATGGAGCGTTCCAATATCAAGAACCTATTCCACGTTTATCCTGACAGGATACTGAAATTCCTGTTCGGAAAGACGCAAAAATACTTATTTCACAAGAGCATAATCGATAATAGGATATCACGTGGAGAAGTATTCGATAATATAGTGGACAGGGAACTTGACACGATCGCAAGGAGTCCTACTGAAAGATCATACTTCAGCAAGATAATCAAGCCAAAACTGGATATTTATATAAAAGACAAGCCTAAACTATCAACAGATGAGATAAAGAGGGCATTCTATGAATTTGCAGGAGTCCGTGCCATAGAGAACTATATCACAAGCCATATCAGGGATATGCCTGCAAAGGATAAGCAAATCGCAGTTGAAGGCATGCAGGACCTATGCAGGGATTACATGAGAAACAATGTGGAGAATGTATTTGCAAGATTGCAGGAAATAGTCAAGAGACCATCCTGAAAGGAATTTACAACAGGATATTCACATCATCTCAATCACGACTTTCCCTTTCGTGTGCCCCTTCTCGAAATACCTGAATGCATCCTTCAACTCTGAGAACTTGAAGATTTTTCCTATCCTCAACTTTATCTTTCGGCCATCGACAAGTTTTGAGAGCGAATTCAACTGTTCGCGGCTCACATCAGTCATGATGTTGACTACGCCGACGCCGTGTTCAATCGCAATCTTTTGGTCTGGCGGTCCTGCAATCGACACCAAAATTCCACCCTTCTTTATTATATTGAACAATTTATCAGTATCGTTTGCACGTGCAGTCTCGAACACCCCATCATAATCCTTAAGGATTCTTGCGACATCTCTCTCTTTATAATCATATACTTCATCTGCGCCTAGGCTCATCGCATATGCCTTATCATCACCTGAGACTGTCGTCGCGACGTATGCGCCTTTTAATTTTGCGAGCTGGATGGCGATAGAGCCTATTCCTCCACCGCCTCCCCGAATAAGCACCTTCTGTCCCTTCTTGATCTTTAACATCTCGATAGCCTGAATTGCGCTTGAACCCACAAGCGGCAGTGCAGCAGATTCAGTGAAATTCAATGATTTAGGCTTGCGTGCAACATTTGTGCTGCCCGCGACAACAAATTCTGCAAATGATCCTGAGCCTTTCTTGAATGGACCGGCGTTGCCGAATACTTCATCGCCTACTTTCAAATCGGTAACTCCAATGCCTATTTCAGTGATCGTTCCTGAGAAATCTATGCCTAACGTCACTGGCAGATTAAGAGGCATCATCTTCTGGATGTATCCTTCGCGTATAGCGACATCTACAGGATTGATGCTCACTGAATGCACTTTCACGAGAACCTGTCCTTGTGCAGGAGCAGGCTTTTTGATGTCGACAATCTCTATCACATCGACATTCCCAAATTTTTTTATCTGCGCCGCCTTCATATCACCTAGATAGATAAATGGTTATAAATCATTTATGAAAGTCAAATCCTGATTATCCCAAGGCTTATTATGCATATATGTATCTGTCCTAAATATTTATGTTTCACAATTTTTCATCAACTTTATATAATTCTGATATAATCATCCATCATGGCCAACTGCAATCTATGCGAAAAAGTGATCAATAGATATGATGCAAAGCTCCACCATCTGAAGATTGATGAATCTCATTCTATCGATATCTGCCCTGAATGCCTTGATAAGATCGTGAAGTGGCAGGGAAGCATATATGCGAACCTATTCCCGACTAAGACTTTGAAGAAGAGGTTCGGGAAATAATTACGATAAAAAAATCCATTAGTCCCCGATTATAAAAATAAACTGTATTTGTTTAGCAGGCTCGCATAGATGTTGAGTCAACTGCTCAACCGAGTTCATTGTAGAAACAATATGACTCTCAGAACTCGCTAGCAGCTAAACAAATCCAATAAACTTTATAAATATTATGATGAATATCTGGTCTATCATCATATACTAGGGGGCAAAAATGAAAGAATCTAAAGTCTTGAGGAATATTCTTATCGGTGTCGGGTCATTCGTATTATTGGTCGTATTGGTCCTAGGATACCTAGGATTCATGCCTGGAGTATCGGCATTATTCGGTTCAAGCACTCCAAAGGATCTAGGAGTGACTTATACCGCCCAAGATTTCGCTTCTGCGCATGCAAAGATGGGAAGCATGATGCAGGAATCGACTGCCACGTCCATAAAAGACAGCATAAAATATTCAGGGTCAAAGCAGGTCAGCGCAAGCTTCACGAATGAAGAATTGACTGCAACAGCAAACAGCGGCAAATGGAAGTATAGGCCAGTAAAAGATGTGCAGATAAAAGTGTCGCCTAATGGCACTGTAGAAGTGTCTGGAAAGATAATCAAGGATAACATTGACAAAGTCGCGCAGGTCTATGGCTATACTGATGAGGATATAAAGAAGGGAGAGGATATCATAGGATTCATCCCTGGAAACCCTACATTCTATGCAAAGGGAAAAGCTACAGTGACCAATAATCAGGTCAATATGGATATAGAAGAATTGCAGATAGGACGTATAGATGCGAAGAATATTATCTCTGAAAGCGATGCGCAATCGATAATCAATAGCGGAATTTCGCAAGTTCCTGGCCTCAATGTGAAATCCTTGACATTCAGCGACGGCAAGATGAATTTTGACGGGACAGTCCCTGCGAGCATATCCCGAGTCGTGAAATGATCCGCTAGAAAGGACCAGATATGGCAGGATAAACAATATTCGGCAATATTGACAGTATTATTTAATTATGATTAATGATATATATAATTCCTGAAATCTTGCATCATTCCCTATTCTCAAGTCAATAAATTCCTGCCATCTTTTCAGAAAAGTATTTAAATATAGTATATAAAAGTATATCATGGCTGATTTCAAGGAAGAGGTTACAGGTCTTCTAGGGAAGTTTTTCAGTGATGAACTGCTTCATGACATAAAGAAGTATTATGACAATGAACATCCGGAAGAATTGGTCGATCTCGCGAATAATATGCTTTCAGGACTTTTAGGGGATGATATGGCGCATAAATCTCTTCAACCTATACTGAGCAAATACCATCTGGATAAATGAGGGACTATATGATGAATAATAAGAAACCTATCTTTTGGACTCTTGCAATAATATATATACTGACGCTTGTAATGATCTATTCTACCAAGGCAGTAAATGAAGCAAGCAGATTGGATGTTCAGGAGATGGTATTTCTAATCGCTCCGCTCTTTGCAGTCATAACAGGATTCATCGCGTTCAAAAAATTCGGCCTGAAGACTGCCCAAGGAAAAGCCATCCTTCTCTTGACTCTAGGTTTCTTATCCTCGCTTCTTGCAGAGATGATATGGGACTACTTTGAGATTGTGCTGAAGATCTCTCCTACACCCTCAATAGCGGATTTCTTCTACCTGCTCGCGTAT
>Ga0265323_10001075_pt1 | contig 14128 bp, 12 predicted proteins | sample 41225metaG_FD_193580 | JGI IMG/M metagenome (GOLD analysis project Ga0265323, IMG submission 193580) | Rhizosphere microbial communities from Carex aquatilis grown in University of Washington, Seatle, WA, United States - 4-12-25 metaG | ecosystem: Host-associated > Plants > Roots > Rhizosphere... | reverse complement strand
CAGGGCCTGCAGGTGGGCACGGTCATCATGAGCGCGGAGCTTAAAGGGCATCAGCAGCGCAACCTGGAGGAAGCGTTCACGGTGAAGACGCTGGACCGCACCAACCTCATCCTCGATATCTTTGCCCGGCGGGCTTCCAGTCAGGAGGGCAAGCTGCAGGTCGAGCTGGCACAGCTGGAGTACCGCCTGCCGCGCCTGGCCGGACATTACGACGCGCTTTCGCGTCCGGGCGGCGGGATCGGCACCATCGGTCCCGGCGAGACCAAGCTCGAGGTCGATCGCCGGCGCATCATGCAACGCATCGACCGGGTCAGAAAAGATCTCACGGACATCACCAAGAGCCGCGGCGTCAAGCGCAAAAAGCGTGTGGGGCAGCACGTCCCGCTCATCTCGATCGTGGGTTACACCAACGCCGGGAAGTCGACGCTCCTCAACACGCTGACCGACAGCCACCAGGAGACCAAAGAAGGGCTGTTCACGACCCTGGATTCGCTCGCCCGGCAGTGCTCGCTCCCGAACAAACAGAAGGTCGTTTTTTCTGATACGGTCGGGTTCATGCATGACCTGCCGCATAATCTGATCGAGGCCTTCAAGGCGACCTTGGAGGAGGTGCAGAACGCGGATCTGCTTCTGCATGTCGTGGATGTCAGTAACCCGAATTATGTGAACCATAAGTCATCGGTCGACAAGGTCCTCAAGGAACTGGGCGTCCTGGAGAGACCGACGATCATGGTCCTCAACAAGGTCGACAAGATCGCCGAAGAGGAGACCGCCATGGCCGGCCGGAAGTACAAGAACAGCGTTGCCATTTCCGCGCTGGGCAAGCTGAATATCGGCGCGCTGTTATTGAAAGTGGAAGAAGCTCTCGCGCAGCTTATCATCGCGGTCGATGTCCGGTTGCCATTGAACCGCATGGATCTGGTACATCTTGCGCACAAGGAGGGTGAGGTCGTAGCCGAGAATTATGATGAAGATGGCGTCCATGTTCATGCGCGCGTTCCCGTGCATCTCGCCGGGCTGTTCCATCAAGCCGCCATCAGCGTTGGCGAGTAATTAGATAATCTAACCGTGATAGATAGAAAGTCTTGACAAGTTGGATAGGTTATGCTATCCTTCTAATCAGTGAGGGGGAGAGCATATGGGACCTAAATCCTCCAAGGGAAAAAGCGTCCAAGATTTTGATGTGACGATCGACCCGCAGGCACCGTTGTTCATTATTGGCGTGGCGTCTTCCATTGTCCGTATGCCGATATGGACGCTCAGGAAACTTGATACTATGGGCGTGGTCTGCCCAAAACGGGTCGGCGTCCGGACCAGGTGTTACTCACAGCAGCAGATCAAGACCCTGAGCTATGTCAGGTATCTTATTGAGGAAAAGAGCGTGAATATCAGCGGCGTTAAGGTGATCCTGGAGCTGGGGGATAGAAAAGAATAAACAATATTTTTTTGGCATAATGTTGGCACTCTTGTTTGGCGAGTGACAAGAATAAGATTGAAGTGAGATGGGGCACTCAGATATAAGCCGAATATTTTAGTAAGCGCCGCGTGTCAGGGTGAAGGATGGGGAATATGCAAATGCAACCAGAACAGCAACAACAGGAACCGCTGGAACTTTTCGGAAGGGATCTCACCGCTTTGGCCGCGCAGGGCAAACTGGACCCGGTGATCGGCCGGGACGAGGAGATCCGCCGGGTGGTCCAGGTCCTTTCCCGCCGCACCAAGAACAATCCGGTGTTGATCGGCGAACCGGGCGTGGGCAAGACTGCGATCGTCGAGGGGCTGGCCCAGCGCATTATTGCCGGCGATATCCCGGAGGGCCTGAAGGGCAAGCGCGTCATTACCCTGGATATGGGGGCTTTGCTGGCGGGTTCCAAATTCCGCGGCGAGTTCGAGGAGCGCCTGCGCGCGGTCCTCAAGGACATCGAGTCCAAGGAAGGCCAGATCATCTTGTTCATTGACGAGCTCCACACGATCATCGGTGCGGGCAAGGTCGACGGCGCGCTGGATGCCTCGAACATGCTGAAGCCCGCCTTGTCGCGCGGCACGCTCAAGTGCGTGGGCGCGACCACGCTGGACGAGTATCGGGAATATATCGAGAAGGACGCAGCGTTGGAGCGGCGTTTTCAGCCGGTCCTGGTGAACGAGCCCTCGGTCGAGGACACGATCACGATCCTGCGGGGTCTGAAGGAACGCTATGAGGTCCATCACGGCGTGCGGATCCTCGACAGCGCGATCATCGCGGCCGCGGTCATGAGCAACCGTTACATCGCCGAGCGGTTCCTGCCGGACAAGGCCATTGACCTGATCGATGAAGCGGCCTCGCGCCTCAGGATTGAGATCGACAGCATGCCGCAGGAACTGGACCAGAACGAGCGGCAGATCCGGACGCTCGAGATCGAGCGCCAGGCTTTGAAAAAAGAGACCGACGCCGCGTCGAAAGAACGGCTCAAGAAGCTCGAGGAGCAACTGACTCTGCTCAAGGAGCAGAATAAATCTTTGAAAGAGCGCTGGCAGAGCGAGAAGTCTGTGATCAGCAAGATCCGCCAGATCAAGTCACGCTCGGAGGAGCTGAAGCTTGAAGAGGCCCGGGCCGAGCGGGTCGGCGATCTGGGCAAGGCGGCGGAGATCCGTTACGGCAAGCTGGTCGAGCTCGGTAAAGAGTTGGAGGCCCGGAACAAAGAACTTTTGAAGATCCAGAAGGGCCGGCCGCTCCTTAAGGAAGAAGTGGATGACGAGGATATCGCCTCTGTCATCTCGCGCTGGACCAAGATCCCGCTCTCCCGGCTGGTCCAGGGCGAGGCCGAGAAACTGGTCCATATCGAGGAGCGGTTGAACCAGCGGGTCGTGGGCCAGGATGATGGCCGTGGAACTCGTGGCCTCGTGTGTCCGGCGCTCGCGGGCCGGGCTGCAGGACCCCAACCGGCCCATGGGCTCGTTCATTTTTGTCGGGCCCACAGGCGTGGGGAAGACCGAGCTCACCAAGGCCCTGGCCGAGTTCCTGTTCGACGACGAGAATGCCCTGGTCAGGATCGACATGAGCGAATATATGGAGAAGCATGCGGTCGCGCGCCTGATCGGCGCTCCGCCGGGCTACATCGGCTATGAAGAGGGCGGACAGCTGACCGAAGCGGTGCGCCGTAGGCCTTACAGTGTCGTGCTCTTTGATGAGATCGAGAAGGCGCATCCGGACGTGTTCAACGTCCTTTTGCAGCTGTTGGATGACGGACGGCTCACGGACAGCCAGGGCCGGGTCGTGAACTTCAAGAACACGATCGTGGTCATGACCTCGAACGTCGGGACCGAATACACGCTCGAGAACGAGGACAAGAATAAGATCCGGGACAAGATCCAGCTCGCTTTGCGCGAGCATTTCCGTCCGGAATTCCTGAACCGCATTGATGAGGTCATTGTCTTTAACCGGTTGCAGAAAGAGGATGTGGTCCGGATCGTGGATATCCAGCTCATGATCCTGGTGAAACGCCTGGCCGAGCGTAAGATCGGCCTTAAAGTGAATGATAAGGCCCGCTTCTGGCTGGCTGAACACGGTTATGATCCCATGTTCGGCGCGCGGCCCTTGAAGCGTCTTATCCAGCGGGCGGTCCAGGACCCCATCGCCCTTCGTATCCTGAAGGGCGAGGTTAAGGACGGCCAGACGATCAACGTGTCCGCGGAGTCCGGAGAGATCGTAATTGAGGTGAAAGGTTAGTGTAGTCTCCTCAGATTGTTCTTTGACATGATTGAATAATCCCGCTGGTTTGTTAGAATATGGATGCTATGAAACGAATGTCGCTTCTTCTGACAGCCTGCCTCATTCTGTTGATGCCAGGCATAACCTACGGTGGTCAGCTTCCCAACAAGGACGGCTGGTACGATGACTTCAATGAACAAGGCATTCTGGTCCGCACTGCCGAGTTCCAGTCAGGCGTCCCGCATGGCCGGTTCCGGACGTTCTATCCGAACGGCCTTCTGGAGAGCGTCGGGCGTAACCTTAATGGCAAGCTTGATGGCGAGCTCTTGGAGTATTATGAAAGCGGTAAGCCAAAGCAGAAATCTTTTTACCGCGCCGGTAAGCTTCACGGGGTGGTAACGACCTACTATCCAGCCGGGTATCTCAAATCCGAAACGCCGTATATCGATGGCTGGAAGGAAGGCGTGGGCCGGGAATACCGCGAGGAAGGCGGCGTCACGTTCGCGCGCGAGTACCGGCATAACCAGGAAGACGGAACAACGCGGGAATATGCTCCGACCGGCGCGCTTTTTCGTGAGTATGAATATCACAACGGCGTACAGCACGGCAAGATCCGGGAGTTCTATGACGGCGGGATGGTGCGGGGTGTTTACGATGGAGAGAATGGCAAGCGTTACGGCGTAGGGCGCGAGTTCTATATCACGGGCGAAGCACGCCTGGAGGGGTTCTTTGAGAACGACCAGTTGGCCGGGCAGGCCAAGTTCTTATACCGCAACGGAGCGGTCCGTTTCAAGGCGGATTACGATAATGGCAAGCTGAACGACGAAGCCTTCCGCGAGTATTATGAGACCGGCGAGCTCATGATGGTCGTTCCGGTCAGGGACGGCCTCAAGCAGGGTCAGTCCAAGGAATATTATGCGAGCGGCCAGTTGAAATCTGAGGGTCTTTTTAAGGACGACCGGCGCATAGGCACTTGGAAGCTGTACGAACCATCCGGCGTGTTGGCATCCGAAGAAGAGTATGTCAACGGGGACCTAGTCAAGCGGACCGATCTTTCCCCGGACGGCAAAGAAACATCAGTACAGGTTTTTTATTGGAAGGGTGGTAAAGCCCAGCCGCCGGCCAAGGGACCAACCGTCCCGCCAGTCAAGGATTGATCGATCAATGACCTTTGAAACACATTGACACGGTAATGTGTTTTTTTTATAATGCGCGCCTGGCAAACGGGCTTTGAGAGTGCTAACTTTTTTGCCTGGCGGTATATTGATTTAATATATTAGAGGTGCCCCATGCGAATGGATCCGCAACACAGAAAAGACATTGTCCTGGGAATGGTCGTCCAGCACTACATCCATACGATCGAGCCAGTGAGCTCGGCTTTCGTGGCGGATGAATATGAAGAGGGCATCAGCTCGGCGACCATCAGGAATATCCTGGCCGAGCTGGAGGATGATGGCTACCTGACGCATCCGCATACCTCATCCGGCCGGGTCCCGACCCAGAGGGGATACCGTTATTTTGTTGATTTCCTCATGAAGGAGATCCAGCTTTTGGAAGAGGAGCGCCTGCGCATACAGCAGGAATATGATGCCGGGATCGCCGAGTTCAGTCAGCTCCTGGAAAGGACGACCGAGATCGTTTCGGACCTCACGCATTGCACGAGTATTGTGACTCTCGACAGCGCACCGGGCACGTATTTTTATCGCGGGACGAATTATCTGGCTGAGCAGGTCGGGTCGCAGAACATCCAGAAGATGGCGGAGATCCTGCGCGCGCTCGAGGCCAAGGAAATGGTCATTGAGCTGATCCGGCGCGACATTGACCGGAAGATCAAAATTTACATCGGCCAGGAAACGGCTTGCAACGAGTTCGCGGATTGTGCGGTCGCCGTGTCCCGGTTCCAGACGCGACAGGGGCCTTCGGGCCGCATCGCGGTCGTTGGGCCGACTAGGATGGATTATGAACGGGTCGTTTCCGCCCTTGAGTACGTTTCAGCGGTATTAAAAGAAGTGGTGTAAGAACGAATATCACGAGCATAAAGGATTGTGATGGCAGACGATAAGCAGATGAATGATAACGAACTGAACGGCACAGGCGATATCGCTAAGCCGGTCGATGAGCTTGCGAAGCTCCAGGCGGAGGTCGCGGAGTTAAAGGACCGGAATCTTCGGCTGTTCGCCGAATTTGAGAACATGCGCAAGCGCAACGAACGCGAGCGCCAGGAGCTTATCCGTTACGCGCATGAAGAGGTCATTGTCGAGCTCCTGGGTTTTTATGAGGATTTCGAGCGCTGTGTCGAGGCGGCGCGCAAGAATCCCGGGGAGCATTCGGGCCTGTTGAAGGGCGTTGAGATGACCTTGAAGCGCATGAAGGAGCTGTTGAAGAAATATGATGTGAAGCCGATCGACGCGGTGGGGAAGAAGTTCGACCACAACCTGCACGAGGCGCTCATGACGGCTGACAGCAATGAACATGAGGATCAGACGGTCCTGGAAGTGTTCCAAAAAGGATACATGTTGGGCGATCGGGTCGTTCGCCCGGCGAAGGTGAAGGTTTCGAAGAAAACTGAAGAAAAAGAAAACAAAGAAGAAATTTAGACACTAAAGAACTTAGGAGGGTCAAATGGCTAAATATATTGGAATAGACCTGGGAACATCAAATTCGGCCGCGGCGGTCATGGAAGGTGGCCGGCCGGTCATCATCCCGTCGGCGGAAGGTGCGGGCGTGGCCTCCGGCAAGGCTTTCCCGTCCTTCGTGGCGTTCACGAAAGACGGACAGCGCTTAGTCGGTGAGCCGGCACGGCGGCAGGCTGCGATCAACTCCGAAGGCACGATCTACGCCGCCAAGCGCAAGATGGGCAGTGATTACAAGTTCAATGTGTTCGGCAAGGAATACACCCCGCAGCAGGTGTCCGCGTTCATCCTGCAGAAGATCAAGGACGATGCTGAGAAGTATCTGGGGGACACGGTCGAAGGTGTCGTGATCACGGTCCCGGCCTACTTTAATGACAACCAGCGGCAGGCCACCAAGGACGCGGGTGAGATCGCGGGGCTGAAGGTCCTGCGGATCATCAACGAGCCCACGGCCGCGTGCCTGGCTTACGGCCTGGACAAGGCCGGCAAGGAACAGAAGATCATGGTTTTTGACCTGGGCGGCGGTACGCTGGACGTCACCATTCTTGAAATGGGCGAAGGCGGCACCTTCGAGGTCCTTTCAACGAGCGGGGACAATCTCCTGGGCGGCACGGATATGGACAATGCGCTGATCGCCTATATTACTGATCAGTTCAAGAAGGAGAGTGGTATTGACCTCTCCAAGGACAAGATGGCTTTTCAGCGTTTGCGTGAGGCGGCGGAGAAGGCCAAGGTCGAGCTGTCCTCGACGATCCAGACCGAGGTCAACCTGCCGTTCATCACTGCGGACGCAGCGGGGCCCAAACATATGCAGCTGACCATCGACCGCGCGAAGCTGGAGAGCCTGGTCGGTCCGATCGTCGAGCGCTGCCGTAACCCGATCCGCCAGGCGATCAAGGATGCATCGTCCAAGATCGGTTCCGAGATCAAGGTCGACAAGATCATCATGGTCGGTGGGCCCACCCGCATGCCCATCGTGCAGAACTTTGTCGAGAAAGAGGTCGGCCAGAAGATCGAGCGCGGAGTGGACCCCATGGAGTGTGTGGCCCTGGGCGCAGCGGTGCAGTCCGGCATCATCAAGGGGGATGTCAAGGACGTGCTTTTGCTCGACGTGACGCCGCTGGCGCTCGGCATCGAGACCATGGGCGGGGTTTTCACCAAGATCATCGAGCGCAACACGACCATCCCGACCAAAAAGACGCAGGTCTTTTCCACGGCTGATGACAATCAGCCGGCGGTCACGATCCGGGTCCTGCAGGGTGAGCGCCAGATGGCGAATGATAATACCGAGCTCGGCCGTTTTGACCTGGTCGGTATCCCGCCGGCACCGAGAGGCGTTCCGCAGATCGAGGTCACCTTTGACATCGACGTGAACGGCATCGTGCATGTGCATGCCAAGGACAAGGCCACGGGCAAGGAACAGTCCATCCGCATCACTTCTCCCAAGAAGCTTTCCGAGGAGGAGATCAAGAAGTTCGTCCAGGAGGCCGAGAAGTTCGCGGAAGAGGACAAGAAGCGCAAGGAAGAGGCGGAAGCCCTCAACCAGGCCAATACCCTGGTCTACGCGACGGAAAAGGCGCTCAAGGATTACGGCGACAAGGTCCCGCAGGCCGAGCGCGACAACATTCTCAAGGAACTGGAATCACTGAAGCTCGCGATCAAGGATAAGGCGTTGGACCGGATCAAGTCCGGGATGGAAACGCTCCAAAAGGCGAGCCACAAGCTGGCCGAAGAGATCTATAAGGCATCGTCAGCGCAGCCGGATGCCGGCGCGCAGGGCGGCCCGCAGGGGGCCGGTGCCGGGCCGCAGGCTGAGGACGTCAGCCCGCAGGGGAATGGTCCGGGGTCAAATGATACAACTTCCGGTCCGGATAAGAAAGACGACGTTATCGACGCGGACTTCAAGGTGAAGGACGATAAATAAGGCGCATAATGAAAAAAGATTACTACGAGATCCTCGGTATCAAGAAAGATGCGACGCCGCCGGACATCAAGAAAACCTACCGGCAGCTGGCGATGCGCTTTCACCCTGACCGGGTGGCTGAGTCTGAGAAGAAACAGGCCGAAGAAAAGTTCAAGGAGATCTCGGAAGCGTACGGGGTCCTGTCGGACCCGCAGAAACGAGAACTTTATGACCGGCATGGCCATGCCGGTATCGATCAAAATTACACGTCCGAAGACATCGTCCGCGGCGCGGACTTCTCGAGTATTTTCGGCGGCGAGAGTGGCATTGACGACATCTTAAGCCAGCTCTTCGGGGATTCGTCCGGTTTCGGCGGGGGTGGCGGTGCCCGACGCCAAAGGCGTGCTGCTCGCGGCCGGGACATCCAGTATGAGCTGGAGCTCACTTTGGATGACGCTTACAAGGGTTTGAAGAAATCCATCCGGGTCCCGCGCAACGAGGTCTGCCGCGAATGCCAGGGAACGGGTGCAAAGAACGGGACGGCGCTGGCCGATTGCCAGGCCTGCGGCGGCCGCGGCCAGGTCATGATGAACAGCGGATTTTTCCACATGGCCCAGACGTGCCCCACGTGCCGCGGTGCGGGCCGGATCGTGAAGGAAGCCTGTCCCAAATGCCACGGGCAGGGGCATACCAAAGAGGTCAGGGATATCGAGGTCAACCTGCCGCCGGGTCTGGACAATGATTCCCAGATGCGGCTGCGCGGGGAAGGCGAGATCGGCCCGGGCGGCCCGGGGGACCTGTATCTTTATATCCGCGTGAAGGACCATCCTGTGTTCCGCAGGGTCAGGTCGGACCTGGAGATGGATATGGGCGTCAGTTTTGTGAAAGCGACCCTAGGCGCGGAGATCCCGATCACGACCCTGAGCGGCCAGATCACCATGAAACTGCCGGCCGGCACGGACAGCGGTAAGGTCTTTCGGCTTAAGGGAAAAGGCATGCCGAATGTCCATGAGCATAACACCTTCGGCGACCTGTATGTCCGGGTCATGGTGGAAGTACCGAAAAAACTTAACGCTGAGCAGAAGAAGGCGCTCGAAGAATTTGCCAATGCCAGCGGTGAGAAATTAAGGAAATTTTAACAGACATTCGACAGTGTCTAGTGTCCAGTGTTTTAAGGAGATCCAGAATGCCAACCTACGAATACGAATGCTCCAACTGCGGTCACGCGCTGGAAGCTCTTCAGACCATGACCGAGCCCAAGCTCGTCAAGTGTCCCAAGTGCAAGAAGAACAAGCTGGTGCGCCTGATCGGCACGGGCTCGGGTGTCATTTTCAAAGGTAGCGGGTTTTACGAGACCGATTACAAACGCAAATCCTCGTCCAAGTCCGAGAAAACGGCTGACTCCAGCCATTCCTGCGCTTCGGGAAACTGCCCCCATAAAGTTTCTGGCGCCTGCGGCGGGAACTGATAAAAGCTAGAAAACCTTTCTTGGCAAATCAGTATTTTTATGTATACTTATTCAAAGTTGATATCGACAGCCGGCCATTGTCGTCGCAGCCGAGCGGAAGGAATATCCAAGAATGTCAGTCATAAAGCCGTTCCAGGGATTAGTTTATAACCCTAAGAAAATCGCGGACATGAACCAGGTCGTGTGCCCGCCTTACGATGTCATCTCGCCGGAGCAGGAGCTCCTTTTTAAAAAGCGCAGCCCGAATAATTTTATCCACGTCATGCTGGCCAAGGCCGATGCCAAGTCCGGTGATGACGACAGCCGCTATGAGGCAGCCGGCACAACGCTGGAAAAGTGGTTGAAGGAAGAGGTCGTAGTCCAGGACAAGCGGCCCTGCATCTATTTCACCAAACAGGAATACAAGATCCTTGGCCAGAAGTACAGCCGGATGGGATTCTTTGCGGTCTTGAAGATCGAGGATGAGAAGTCCAAGATCCATCCGCATGAAAAGACCCATGCCGCGGCCAAGGAGGACCGGTTCAAGCTTTGGAACGCGCTGAAGGCCGCCTGCAGCCCGATCTTCGTCTGCTTTTCCGACCGGCAGAAGAAGGTCGAGAGCATTTTCCTGCGCAAGGTCGTGTCCGCGAAGCCTTTTATCGATGTGACCGATGACGATGGCGTCAGGAACCTCGTCTGGCGCCTGGAAGACCCGGAGCTCATCGCTGAAGTCGTGGGCGTTTTCGAGAGCCAGAACCTGTTCATCGCGGATGGCCATCACCGTTACGAGGTGTCCAAGCGTTTCCGCGAGATGATGCTCGCAAAGAACCCCAGTGCGACGGGCGAGGAGCCGTGGAATTACGTGATGACGTACTTCACGAATATCGATTCCCGGGACCTTCAGATCTTTCCCATTCACCGCATCGTCAAGAATTTCCCTGCGGATACCGCCTTCCTTGAGAACTTGTTCCGCATCGACACGATCAAGACCCGCCAGGAATTCGTCATCATGCTGGCCAAGGCCGGCCGCAACGAACACGCTTTTGGTCTTTATACTAAAAGAGGGCTCCAGCTTCTGCGGCTGAAGAACAAATCCCAGATCGACGAGTACATTAAGGAGGGGTCCACGGATTATCGCAGTTTGGACTCGCTGATCCTCAAGGCGTTTGTGTTCGACAAACTCGGCATCCGGACCGAGGACATCACTTATGCCAATAAAGATACCGATGAATGTTTCCGGAGCGTGGACGAAGGCCAGGCGGATGCCGCCTTTATCCTTAATCCCGTCCGCATCGAACAGCTCCGGGCGATCGCGTTGAACGGCGAGAAGATGCCGCCCAAAAGCACGTACTTTTATCCGAAAGCGCTATCCGGAATAGCGATGTACAAATTAATCTAGTGGTTCTCCCAAAGACATGAGTTTATTCGGCAAAAGCAGCAACACATTCGTCAGGATGAGCAAGCGCAAGGTCATGCCGGACGGAGTCTGGATGAAGTGTCCGGACTGCGAGCAGCCATCCTATACCAAGGAAGTCGCGAACAACCAGAATGTCTGCCCTAAATGCAGCTATCATTTCACGCTGGATGCCAGGAAGCGCATTGAACTCCTGATGGACGAAGGGACGTTCGAGGAACATGATGCGGAAATGACATCGGTCGATCCGCTGGACTTCAAAGGCCCCAAGACATATAAAGAGAAATTGGACAGCGACCGCAAGATCACCGGTCTGGTGGATGCGGTCCTCACCGGCCACGGCAAGCTGAACGGCAAGCCGATCGCCCTGGCGGTCACGGACTCGCAGTTCATCATGGGGTCCATGGGATCGGTCGTCGGTGAGAAGATCACCCGTGCAGTGGAGTATGCGACCGCGAACAAGATCCCGGTCATCATCGTCTCCGGATCGGGGGGTGGGGCCCGCATGTATGAAGGTTGTATCTCGCTCATGCAGATGGCCAAGACCTGTGCTGCCCTCTGGCGTCATGGCGAGGCCGGATTGTTATATATTTCCGTCCTGACGAATCCCACCATGGCCGGGATCATGGCCTCTTTCGCCGGCGTGGGGGACGTGATGATCGCGGAGCCGAAGGCGCTGATCGGCTTTACGGGACCGCGCGTCATTGAACAGACCCTCCGTCAGAAATTGCCCAAAGGTTTCCAGACCTCCGAGTTCATGCTGGCCCATGGCCTTCTGGACATGATCGTCCAGCGGAAGGACCTGAAGGAAACGATCGCGAAGCTCATTGACTATGCCCAGGGAAGTAAAAGAAGTAAGGAATCCGCTGCAAAAACGTCGTAAAGGAGGCATATTTCGCCAGTTACGATTTCCCAGGTATTGAATTCACTCCGTTCCCACAGTATCGTGCACACTGGACTAGTTAGTTGTTTTGAATCGTTTTTAACTAACAATGGAGGTAACAAGTAATGGCTCAGCCAACCCACCACGTGACAGCCGCCGCAGATCGCATTCCTTTTTTTCAGAAAGTCGTATACGGCGTAGGGTCATTCGTTAATCAATTTGCCGGCGCTGCGATGGGGCAGCTGATCCTTGTTTTGAACATGGGATTGGGTGTGAATCCATTTCTCGTCGGGCTTATTGGTTCGATCCCCCGGTTTGTCGATGCCTTTTCGGATCCTCTGATCGGTTATGCCTCGGACCAGACCCGCACCCGCTGGGGACGCCGCAAGCCCTGGATACTTTTCGGGGCGCTTACCTCAGGAGCCTTACTGGCACTCATGTTCCAGCTTCATAAGGGGCACGGCGAAATGTTTTATTTCTGGTGGGTCTTGGGGATTCAGTTGCTCTTTGTTGTTGTTTTCGCCTGTTATTCAATTCCCTGGCTGGCCTTGGGCTATGAGATGACGCCGGATTATCACGAGCGCACGCGCCTCCAGGCTTACGCGAGCTTTTTTGCGCAGCCGGTCTGGATTATTGCCGGATGGCTCCCGCTCATCCTAACCTCAAAAGAAGCTCACCTGGCCTTTGGGAGCATCCCGGTCATGACGTATCATTCTCCGTTTGGAGGGGATATGGTCTATGCCACGCGGGTTATTGCGATTATCGTTGGAGTATTTATAACCTTCTTCGGTATCCTTCCGGCCATTTTTAATAAGGAAATTTATGCTAATTTGCCAAAGCCTGACAGAGGCAGAGGGGCTGCAAATGTCATAAAAGACCTTTTGCATAATTGTGCTACTTCTTTCAAATGCGGACCGTTCGTCAAACTCGTCATCGTTACGTTCCTGATCTTCAACGGCTTTATGCTTGCGTCCTCGTTCACCTGGTATGTTCTTTGTTTCTATGTCTTCGGCAATCAGCCGACGATGCCCCTGATGTACGAACACGCGGGTATCTTGATCGGCACCTTTACAACAATCAGTGTTCTTGGCACGGCTTTTATCGCTATCCCGTTGACCTCATGGATTTCTTCGAAGCTAGGTAAGAGGAAAGCGTTCTTGATTACCATGTCCTTGGCGATTTTTGGTTATGTCTTGAAATGGTTTGGATATAATCCAGCCCATCCCCAGTTGTTACTTTTAGCGGCGCCGTTTTTAGGGTTTCATCTCGGGTCGCTTTTTACGATTGTCTGTTCCATGATCGCGGATGTCTGCGACCTCGATGAGCTTCAGACGGGAACGCGGCGGGAGGGCATGTTCAGCGGCATTTACTGGTGGATCCAAAAATTGGGCATGGCTGGGGCCTCGATTTTGACGGGGATTCTTTTTAACGTCACTGGTTTTAAGATCGAACTTGGCCTTCACCAGGCGCCCAGTACGATGTTCTGGATGAGAATTTGCGACGTCGGGATCCCGATCGTGACTTCTTTAATTGCTATTTACATTATCATGACTTTTGAGGTCACAGAAGATAATGCCTATGACATTCGTAAGCAGCTTGAAGTGAAGCGTGGAAAAGCGTAATATAAGACTCGGCTGAACTAAATAGCACGATAGAATTTTGATCCGCCCATGAACCAGATTCGTGTGGAGCTTGAGAAAAAACATGGCAAAACAACCTGAAAATAAAATCATAAATTCAAAGCCGGTTATTATTTTTCCATACCTGGGGTATGAGAATAATAAAAAGTGTGAATGGTATTTCTGGTGGACGGTCGATAGGTGTAAAGAAATAGACCCCCGGCCGATTGTTATGTTGCCCAGGGATACGGTCATAAGGGGGGACGCCGCTTCTTTCATAAAGGATGAAAGATACAAGACCCTGGAGGTCGTCCAAACCTGGTCTGTTGATACCTGCCAGACCTGGCTGGCGGGATGGGGTCATGTGATTGATAATTATCCGGATGCAGAGAGGATCATACAAATACCGGGTGATATTGATTATATTGATGAGGATGTCGAATTTTATGACAATCTCAAAGCCTTTATTGAAACAACCAGTACAGATATCGTCATAGGAGATTTTAGAACCGGAAGCCAATACAGCGCAAAAAGCCTGGTG
>Ga0265323_10001073_pt1 | contig 14150 bp, 28 predicted proteins | sample 41225metaG_FD_193580 | JGI IMG/M metagenome (GOLD analysis project Ga0265323, IMG submission 193580) | Rhizosphere microbial communities from Carex aquatilis grown in University of Washington, Seatle, WA, United States - 4-12-25 metaG | ecosystem: Host-associated > Plants > Roots > Rhizosphere... | reverse complement strand
ATATAAATACTTCGATGTTATATAATTATTTTTTATATCCAATATTCGATGTATTAGCGATCATTATCACCACCTTCTTTAAGCGATTTCGCAGCATTTTCAAATTTTATAATTAGTTTACCAATTTCTTGATAGACCTCATATAAAATATCTTGTGCATTTTCAATATCAGTTTCAATTTTTTTATGTTTTTTAACTACTGGGTGATTAATTAAAAAATTTTCAATGATTTCATTAATCATGTAGGTTCTATCAAGAACTTCATGATAATGAAATTCATCCAATTTATTTTTCCTATTATTTATCATAATTTAATAATATTTTTTCTAACATTCTTTCCACAGTTTTTTCTGGAGAATACATAAATAAATAAGAATTATTAATTCTATTGAAACCACATTTATTTGCAATTGCAAATAATTTATATTCATTCATTTCAGTATCATTCTTTTCTTTTAATTCATTAAGTGAATAATATTCATATGCGGGAATATTAGTTATTTTGGTTGATTTAAAATCCTCTTTAAGTTGAACTGATTTATGATTATAATAAAAATCAGCATCAATTGGATTATTCTGAACTGGTTTAACTAAGGCAATTATTGCAATATTTTCACCATAAAAATCTCTATAAAACATTTCAATAAATTCTTCAGTTATCCCAAGTTTACGATAGTCTTTTTGTAAAATAAATGTGTGAATAAAAACAATTTTATTAAATCTGTGTATTTCAATATCTTTACTTCGAATAATATCAATTAATTCTGAATAAGTATTTTCAATGACACGTTTTGTAATTAACTTATTTAAATTAATTTTTAATTTCTTGGCTAATTCAATATTCCAGACCGAAAATCCATACTCACCAATTATTAGTGGTGGTTTTCGATTATCAATTCTAAGTTTTGATACACACCCATCATATTCAGTTATGATATTTTCATTATCGTTTACAAAGTCAAAATTTTTACGATAACTTTGTGTTTTAAATGTGATATCACTCAACAATTTTAAATTAAAATTATTCATGGTGCAAATATAAGCTAAATTATTTTAACAAACAAGTTCAGAGTAATTCATTAGATTTCCCCATCTTTTCCAATAGATCAATATAATAATCCTTAATTTTATTAGCGTTTAAATAGTCTTTAGGTTCAAAATTATTATCAATCGAATCTGTCCAATAAAGTTGAACATTAAATCTTTGCATGTCATTTATAAAATCATTAATTGTAGGTGGTATTGATAATATATATTTTGTTGTATTTGAAATGTCTTTATATAGAATATAATATTTAGGATAAAATTCAATGATAATTTTATTATTATTTGTAAATTTATAATAATTAGTCATATTTATACTTTGCCAACTATCAAATAATGTTTCATTTGATGTTGAATTTAACATATTAATTGTAAATGGAAGAGCAAGAAACTGCTTAAATTTTTCAGTTCCTATTGTTTCTATAAATGGAGATACTTTTATCATTATTTTTATCAATTATTATATAATTATTACCATCTGGTTTTAATGTTATAATTTCTGAATTGAAAATAAAATCATTCATTTGTGCACTATTCTTTATGTATATTGTTAATTTAATTTCAATATTACCATTATTTAATATATTAATACAACCATCATATTTCGAATCAAATAATTTAAAACCACATATATTACTACCATACATTAGTGGAAAATAACAATTACATGTACGATTCCAATTTTCATCATAACTATTCGTATCATTACGTAATGGTTTATCTATTGCAATTTTCCAATCAATACTATCCCAACGATAAAGATATATTTTTCTAAATTTTGTTTCACCCTTTTTAATTTTTTTACAATCTTCACATTGTTCATATGAAATAATATATGTTTTTTCATTTGCGGTAAAACAATATATTTCTCTTCCCCAATGATTTTTTGTTGGGTCAGTTATATTATTTATACGAAGTATACTACCAATTGTAATATACATAGATTCATTGGTAAATATATCATCAATTACTGACCCAAATAAATTTATGGTAAACAATAAAATTACGAATATTCCAATAATCTTTTTCAATTTTTTAATTCTTTAATTTTATATGTTCCATCTCTTTCAGGAATTAGACACCAAGTTTTCCAAGTATAATCTTCACCATGTTTAATTTCCCAAGAATGATCTCCATTTTGCTTATAAATTTCAAAGCCAGTGAATATCAATAATCGTATCTCTATATTATCATTATTTAATTTTTTTACATATCCATTACTAACACCACTTTTTACATTAATTAACTCTTTAAGGTCATCTCTACGTAGATATGTATATGAATAATAATTGGAATCAGCTTTCTCATAATCTGTTTGAATAACATCTGAAGCAATATTCCATTTATCTTCATCATAACGAAGCAAATAAAGATTTCTCTCTATTTTCCCTCCACAATGTAATGTAGGAAAATTATTAGAATTATATTCATCTTTATATGAAATCAAATATAATTTGCCATTTTTGCCATAAAATGAGTATGTCTTTAAATTTAAATATTCATTTAAATCCCCACCCCTTTGGATACACCGAATACGAGTTTCATCAACATTAACAAATGATGGGTAATCATTAAATCTACCTTGTTTTTGACTAAATAAATTGGTTGTAAATAATACAATTGCAAGTAATCCAATAATCTTTTTCATCTTTAATTTATTTGTTTACTTGATTATACGATAAAGAATTGGAAATGTTACAAAAAATCATATATTATAATATACGACTTAATTATAATTTAGATAAGATAGATAGATTATGTTAATTTATATTCACCAACAACCAATACCATAAGATTTGTTGGTAGTTTTTTATCTTTCATTTCTGTTTTCATTACTGCATCAACGTAATAATCACTGAGTGTGTCTCCAACATTATTCCACGTTCTATCTTTTATTTCAAAAAGACAATCATCAGTATCGGAATTAATGAATTTAACAGTTAATCTTGGAGTTTCTTTTGTATATTTCATGATTGTTAGTTTTCTTCTTTTTCTTTAATATTATTATTCATTGTTGATAGTCCAGATATTAATTTAAATACATCAAAAAATACTATTTTAATAATCCAGATTATGCATACCCATTGAAAATAACTTATGTTGATATTTATTATCGATGATAAAACAAAATCAAATACAAAAGAAATAAATATTGAAATAATTAATGATTCAAAAAAATAATATACCATTACTGGAAAAATAAATAATATATTTTTTAAATTTTCTAATATGCCCATAATTGTTGTTGTTTTTAAATAATGTTATTTTTATTCTGTAAGTTCAGATATGTAAAGCTCTTTTAATAATTTTTTAACTTTTTCAATATCTTTATTTTCCATTGGTCTGCCTGTGGTATTTAATTTTAGAAATGTTTCTAAAATAGACATTTTATCTGGATTTTCCAAGTAACCGTATGCAATAGTTCTTAATTTCATGGTATTTTATTCTACTATGAAGCTAATTTATAAGGTGTGACCCTTATTGGATGAACTACAACACCCTCTATCCCATCTACAAACGCTTTTGGGAATGCTTTTCTTATTATGTTACCACTGCCGTTACAATCTGCATTTATTTTGATTTTATCTTTTGTGAGAAATAAACCTCTATGTTTTCTCCTTCCTAGATATTTATCATGATGGCACATTTCTTCAAAATCAATAAAACTACACTTGCTTGTGTAACTTTCTTCAGTGAGAACAATATTAATTCCAACTAAATTAGCTTTATATTCAATCATATTAATTAATCTTGCATGTGGTATATTTACAAATTTTTGATTGTTCATCTTACTCATGTTTGAATCAGTTTTCCACAATTTATTCTTACCTATGATAAGTGTACCTATATCATTTTTAATTAAATAATTAATAATCATCCTACTTGTATTATGTAGATAATTATCTACTTTTCTATTTCTTTTATTAGTTAATTTAATTAAACGATTAGAACTTTTATCACCAACATATGATTGAAGTTTAGCTTTTTTCTTATTGTAATATTGATTTATAGATTTTAATGGTCTACCGTTAATCAATAATGGTTTAACATTATTTTGATTTGATGTTATAGCACATAAATTATTAACCCCTAAATCAATCCCAGCTATGTTATTCTTATTTAATTTTAAGTCATTTACCTCCTTTTTATAAATTATTTCTATTATGTAATGTTTAATTTTTGGTATTATTCTTACTTGACATATATCTTTTTGTTTAGTTTTAATTTTTATATTTGTTTTAGATAGATGAACAATATTGTTTTTTAATTCATTTTTTGATATTGCTTGAATAGTATAAATCAGTAAATATCTACCATTAGTTTTATGTTTATATTTTGGTAATGATGGTTTACCATTATATTTTTGTTGATTCTTTTTCCAATCTCTAATAGATTTAAAGAATGATTTCCAATTTTTATCTAATGATTTTAAAACATGCTGACTTACTTTAGTTGGTAGTTGATTATAATCAAAATCTTTATTATCTTGTAATGATTTTTGTAATTGATAATAATCAATCCAATTAGCATGTTCGATTATGCCCTCTTCTTTTTCTTTTGATGTTTTAATAAATTCTTGTCTTATTATATAATTAGCTTTATTATAAAGATTTTTAGATAAAAAACATAGTTTATCTATCTCATCATAAAATTTATGATTTTGTTTAATTATATGTCTTTCTACTAATTGCATTTATTTTCTTCAATTGCTTTTATTAATTCTTCAGTTTTTCTTTTGGTTCTTCTTTGTCCATATAATCTTGCTGTGAATGAAGTTATTATTGAAACAAAATCTTGCATTAAATCATTTCTATTATTATCTTGCTTATTTATTACTTCAATTGCTCTACCTTGCATTTCTAATAGTTTTTCAATATAATTCATTCCAAATCTTGAAAATCTATCGGAATGTTCAACAACAATTTTTGTTATTGCCGGGTTCAATAATAATTTTTCAAGTTTTTGTCTATTATCATTTAATCCCGATCCAATTTCACAAACAACCTTTTCTATTTGATAACCTTTAGCTGCACAATAATTCAAAACCCTTTCTTTTTGTCTTTCTAAATTGTCTTTATTTTCTGATGAACTTACTCTACAATAAATAGCAACTCGTTGTTCTTTATTTTCATCAATAATTATTCTTATTCCACCATTAGAAGTTTTTTCTGTTTCTAATTGTCCTTTTTTAATTCTATTCCAAATGGCACGGTATTTTACACCTTCCATTTTAGCGTACTGACTTATTTTTAATTTCATGGTATTAAATACTATACAAATATCATACCAAACTATATTTATTATAATGTTTTATTTATACGAAAACAATTAAAAATTGTTACAAAATTCACAATACAAATATAATTAAATTATTTAATATATTTTATATAAAACATTGTAAATATAATTTTTTTAATTACATTTGCCTTTCTTATACATCATATTTATGAAAAATGAAATGATTCGAAAATCTGCAATCAAATATTATATGGAAAATATTGAGGGCGAGCCATTAACGGAAAAAGTACCAATTGATTGTTATATTAAAGGTGCAGAATTCATTCTTGATGAAAATAAAAAGAATTTTAAAGTAGCTTTAGAAACAATTAATCCAATATTATGTAAATTAACTGGAATGGAAATGATTAAAATAATTAAAGCATTAAGAATATGTGCTAATTTAGAACCAGAATTTAGAACCAGTTAACTTAACACTCAAAATTAATTTAATAATTTTGTAACATTATTATTAATGTTTACGTACAACAAGTAAAAATTTATTATGGATATTATAAAAGTTAGTGGATTTAAAATTATATCAAAAGGAGACCCATTAATTGATTTTAAAGACGTTAAATGGGAATTACAAAATAATTTTTATTTCGATAATCAAGAAGAACTTGAAATATTTCGAAAAGAATTAAAAACTGTTTTTAATAATTATTGTGGTGATGTTATTATTGAAACATTTGAAGAAATAATTGAACAAAACGAAATTGATGAACAAATATTATATGCTAAGTATCCCGTAAGATATTTAGTTCGCAGTAAAGATTATAGTGGATATGAGAATATGTATAAACAAGCTAAATTTACTGCATCATATTCTTCAAATGTTGGTACGGCAATTCATTTTGAATTACCACATTGGATAAATGAAAATGACGATGTTTCACATGTTGTTGTTAAATCAACTGATCCCGAATTTAAAAAAATATTAGTTGAAGCAGCAAATAATATTGAAAAGGAAATAAGAGATGAAGAATTTCGTCTTAGTATTGCCAAAAATAATTTAATGTTAATAGAAAAAGAATTAAAATATAACAATTGATTATAATGAATATATTTGGAAATAAGATAAAAAATAAACCAGCATTAAGTTATTGGGTTAAATTTGATTTCGATAATCCTGAAACATATCCACCTAAATATGATAAATATTTAGTTCACAGAAAAGATGAAAAAATACATTGGGAAACTTGGAATAATAGTTATTGGGCATATAATGGAAATGTTATAACACATTGGGCAGTAATAATAAAACCGTAAATATTTATAATTAGTAACATAAAACATTTTAATTATGGACGAAAGTAAAATTCTATCTAGGATTGTTATTATAGTAATTAGTTTACTTATTATTATAACTTTTTTAATTAAACCATTACAAATAATAGTAATGAAAACTTATGGGAATGGTCAGTTGGATAATAAACATGTAATGATGAAATATTTACAACAACCAAAACAAAGTGATACAATTAAACTTAATGGAATTATATCGAGATAATGATAAACAGCAAAATTCATAAAAATATGTCAACAGATTTAGAAAATGACTTCGATTATTCATTACACGATGCCAGTGGTACACCAGATAGTCATTTGTTGAAAGAAATTCGTGATGCAGGTTTTAAACCAATTGGCATAACAGTAATGATGTGCGAGGAGACTTTCATTTTTAAAAATAAAATTGAAGCAAATTTAGCTGCAGAAAAATTTATGCCGGAAGGGTGGTGGTATGGTATTGATGAATGGATTGAAACTCGTATCGAATATGTAAAAGAAAATTATGGTGGAGATGAAGAACTTGCTCCAACAATATATTGGTTTGATAATAATTTTGCACCTAAAGAAGAAAGATAATGAAATTCCTTATTCAAAAAATTGATGGAGAAGTTAGACATGACTTTTCATTTACATTACTCGAATCCATACGATTTAAGAATTGGTTACTTCACAATAAAGCCGATAAAATTAATGTTAAATACATTAACACTAAAGCTGATATTGAAATTGTTGACCCAAACATATTTAAATCAATGCATTCGACATACGTACCTATTGGTAGTGTAGAATTTGTAAATGCATTTTTAAAACGATTTTATGATTTAACGCTTAAACCAATAAATGTTCCAGTAGAATTATTTAGTTATGCTAAAAGAGATATTTTTAATGGCAATCAAACATCTCTTGAAAATTTTGGTGGTAAATATTTCGTTAAAAGTAACGATAAAATAAAAAGTTTTGCTGAGATTATTGAATGTCGAACAGATAGTGTTGAAACAACATATTCAACTCCAATACCTGTTGGTAATTATCAATTTTCTCAATACATTAATATTGATAGTGAGTGGCGAGCATTTGTTTATAATAAAAAATTAGTTGGTTTGCAAAATTATTGTGGCGAATTTACTAAGTTTCCAAGTGTTAGTAAAATAAAAGAAATGATTGATGCATATGTGTCAGCACCTATTGCATATACATTAGATATAGGTATTAATGATTTTGGTACATTTCCAATTGAATGTCACAATATGGTTTCTGTGGGTCTTTATAATTTTAATGATTTAAATATTTTAACGAATATGTTTTATAGTGCATTTAAAGAATTAATATCAAATAAAAAATAAATTAATAAAAAATTAAAAATATGAGCGAAGAAATTTTTGGTATTCCACTTGGAGTACAACCAAAGCTTTACAAAAAAACCAGTACTGGAAAAATTCAGGAATGGGAAGTAAGTGTAGTAACAATTGATGGTGATGTAACCATAGTCAGTAAGTATGGACAAGTTGGTGGTAAGATTCAAATAAGTAAAGAAAAAATTCTTGAAGGAAAAAATGTTGGTAGGTCAAATGAAACCACAATAATACAACAAGGATTGGCTCAAGCTAAATCTGATTGGGAGAAACAATTAAAAAAAGGTTATGTTCAAAATATTGAAGACGCTGAAGCAGGTAAAACAGACGATATCATTAAAGGTGGTATAGTTCCAATGCTTGCACATAAATTTTCAGAACAAGGACATAAAATAGTATATCCAGCACTTGCACAACCAAAACTTGATGGCCATCGTGCTATCTATCAACGAGTTGATAATGTTGGAAGTTTATGGAGTAGAACACGCAAACCAATAAATAGTGTTCCACACATTATAGAAGCAATAAATAATGTTATAGTTAATAATAATTCAAATATTCAATATTTGGATGGAGAGTTGTATAGCCATGATTATCACGATAATTTTGAAGAATTAAGTTCACGTATTCGACAAGAAGAATACATCACTGGTAGTGAAATTGTTCAATATCATGTTTATGATATTCCAAATACAACAATGACAAATAAAGAACGTAATGAAGTATTACAGTCATTAAAACTATTATTTGATAATACTGCGATTCATATTGTTGAAACACTTGTTGTTAATGATGAAGATGAACTCATGGAAGCTTTTGAACACTTTATAGCTGAAGGTTATGAAGGTTGCATGGTAAGAAATATGGATAGTCTTTATGTAAATAAACGTTCATATGATTTACTAAAAGTAAAGGAGTTTTCAGATTCTGAATTTAAAATAATTGGAGTTAAAGTTGGTAATAAAGGTAGTATGGCCGGAAAAGCAGTATTTACATTTGAACTTCCAAATAATGAAACTTTTGATGCCAAAATGAAAGGTAGTCTTGATGAACTTAAAAAATATGCTGATAATCCTAATCTAGTAATTGGTAAAATGGTTACTGTTCAATATCAAGGTTTTACTAAATATGGTAAACCAAGATTTCCTGTGGCAGTTAGATTTAGAGAAGATATTTAAAATAAATATAATGAAAAGAATTTATTTGGTTGGTCCAGATGTATTTCGAATAGTGGAAAAATTTTAAAAACATTTGAAGAATGTTTAATTGACATTAATTTAAATTTAAAACATGATTAAATTTCTAAAAGAACATGGCAATCCAATAACAATTTTTGTTAATTCCACAAAATTTGAGGAAGTTAATAAAGAATTTAAAGGATTCGAAACTATCATTACTAATGAAAATAATGTTGTTCTTAGTAAATTTGTCCATAAAAATTTACATGATAGAATATATTATGTTCGTGGTTTCTTCTGTGCATTACGCATGCAAAATGAAAAATCTCTTGAAAAATGATAATAAAGGGAATATATAAATTATTATATACTGTAGATAAACATGAAGAAGAAATGCTTGTTGAGGTTAAATTAAAACAAAGGGATTCAATATTAAAATCATTTGAAAATGTTTATTATGGTATTGCATATTTAAATGGTTCAATTTATGATAAAGTAGATATTTCACATTCAGTGAATGCTAAATATGCTGCAGAAGAAATTGGCTTAAAATTAAAAGATGAGTTAAAGAAAAAATTAAGGATAGAAGGTAAAAGTTTTAGAGAAAAAAAAGAAGAAATAAAATGAAATTCAAAGCACTTAGAACAAAAAGAGAACCAAAAGAATTTGTTCATGTAACCGATAGTGGTATATTTACATCAGAATTTCCAGATATCATGACTATGCAAGTAACAATAGATTTACTTAAAACATATTTTTCAAAACAAAGTGAAGTTGATTTTGATGATTATGAATTAATTGAATTTGAAATGTTTGAAGTTAATACTGTTGGTGCTGATATACGAAATAAATTAACTCCATCATTAAATTTAATTTCATTACTTAATTTATATTTTAATGAAATTGATAATGAAAAAAGAAAATTATTACTAGGTTTTATTCAAAAAGAAATGAAACAAAGTAAACTTTCAATAGAATATTTATCAAAATTATTTTAATTTTTTAAAAACATAATATTAATGAGAAAATTAGCTACCATCGAACGGGTTCTCAATCTTACACCAATTCCTGATTCAAATAAGATTGAACTTGCACAAATATTAGGTTGGAAAGTTGTGGTTGAAAGGGGATTATATAATATTGGTGATTTGTGTGTTTATATATAAATTGATAGTTTATTACCTGAACGTCCAGATTTTGAATTTCTTAGAAATTCAAAATTTAGAATTAAAACAATTAAGCTTAGAGGTCAAATTTCACAAGGCATTTGTTTTCCATTAGATATACTTTCAACCAACACTAAATGGCATATTGAAGAACTTGAAAAAACAAGACTTGTTTTTCATGGAAATGTTATAAGTCCAATAATTGGTATGGATGTTACTGAAGAACTTGGTATTACTAAGTACGAGCCACCAATACCTGCAGAACTTGCTGGCGAAGTTAAAGGTGCATTTCCTTCATTTCTTATAGTCACGGACGAAATTCGTATTCAATCACTACCTAATATACCGATTGAATATGCAAATCAAAAATTCGTAGTTACCGAAAAACTTGATGGTTCTTCCACAACAATCTATCTAAAAGACAATGAATTGGGTGTTTGTGGGAGAAATTGGGAATATTTTGAAAGTTCAACCAATTCATTTTGGAAATTTGTAAGGCAAAATTCCTTAGAAAAAAAACTTAAAGAACTTGGTAGAAATCTTGGTTTACAAGGTGAGATTATTGGTGAAGGTATACAAAAGAATAAATATAAATTAAAAGGTCAAACAATACGATTTTTTCGTATATTTGATATAGATAAATATGAATTTCTACCTTATGAAGAAATGGTTGATATTATTGTTAATCAATTTAAGTTAGAAACAGTACCAATATTAGATTGGAATTATATACTTCCAAATAATGTTGACGAAATTCTTGCACATGCTCAAGGCAAAAGCATTTTAAATCCACAAATCGAACGTGAAGGAGTAGTTTTCGTAAAACATGAACCTAAGAATCAAGGTAGGTTAAGCTTTAAGGCAATTTCAAATAAATTTTTAATTGAAAATAAGGAATAATAAGATGAAAATAATTACAACAAAAAAATTGAAAGAACAATACGAATTTGTTTGCAATGAATACATTCATAAATTTACTGAGAAACAGGATTTACCATTTGATTATTGGATAGGAGATGATGTTGGTGGAATTGCTTCATTTATTGAGCAATATTTTTTCAATCTACATGATATTATTTATGATATAAATACTAATCAACCCAAAGGTTTAATACTTCAATGGCAAGACGATACATTAGAAAATCATAGTGAAAATGAAAATGTGTCAATTAATTATTATTCTTATTCTAAAGGTTTAAGATATTCCGATTTAAAGAAAGAAAAAGAATAATATTATTATAATTATTTATTATTTTTTGTAGTATTTATAATAAAGATATTATCATGAAACAGATATCATCAATAATTGCTAATGCCGATTTAACAAAAATAATTCAGCAAATGGCACTTTCAATTCATAGTCAATGTGTTGAAATAAGAAAAGAATTTGAAATTAATGATAATCAAATAAGAATATATTCCGATTATGTAGTATACCCAACTGATGATAATATATACTATGCTTTTCATTATGTTGTTCATGTGGATAATCAAAGTGAAAGATTTTTTATTGTATCATGGACACCCTCAACCGAAGATGAATATTTAGATTCAATTGATTACTAATTTATCGAAAAATTTGTAACTAATTTTAATTTTCTTCGTATTAGTAAATAATAATTACGATATTTGTAAATATTATATCAATACTTCTAAATATACATAGGGATATTGTCAAATTTATTGATCGATAATGATAATAAATAAAAAACATAAAATTAGTGTTAAACATTTAAGTGAATATTATGATGAATACATCAACACAATAAATATTAACATATTTAAATTTTATTTAGATGATGATGGTATTTGGAGAAGAACTGAATTAAAATGGTTATTTGATTATTTAGTGGAACACGAAGAATATGAAAAGTGTAATGTTTTGAAAATGATAATGAAAAAGCATTATGTTGCCACTAATAATGAAAGTAATTGTTTAAATGAAAAATTAATAAAATATAAAAATGGAAAAATGTGATTTTTGTGAAAAAAATGATTCTGTTGGCGTATATGCAACAGATCATGGACCATTTTCATTATCATATTGTGAAGAATGTTTAAAACATAAAAACATTAGGACTATCTTTAATGGTTTATCAAAATGGGCAAGATTTGGAGATATTGCATTCGAAGAGTATAGTGATTCGTGTGGATGTGAACCAAACGTGTTTTTCAAAGGTGAATATATATCGCTAAGAGAATTGGTTAAATTAATTACTATTAAGGATGTTGAAGAGTATTTCAAAACTAAAAATCCAATGGTGGAATTAATAATAAGTAAATTAAAAGAACGAAAGTAGTACAGTAAGTAATAATATATAAATTATATAATTTATGGAAGAAGATAAAATTTTAGAATTAAGAATGTATTTCTTTGTACCTTATAATATAAGTGATATCGCAAAGAGCATACAAGCTGGCCATAGTGCAGTAAGATATGCGAGAAAATTTGGTGAAACCGAATTATTTAAAGAATTCGCAGATAATCATGAAACCTTTATTATTCTTAATGGTGGAACAACTAATGATGAGAGAGATTTAAATGATATCGTTCTAGGTACGTTAAATCAAATTGCTGACCAATTACTTGAAAACGATATTGATTTTACATATTTTCGTGAACCAGATTTAAATCATGCACTTACTGCAGTTTGTTTTATCGCCGATGAACGAGTTTTCAATAGAAAAGATTATCCAGATTTTGTTGATTATATTCTTGATGTTAAAAAATATACTGATCCAACAAATCTAGCTGGAAGCTTTATTATTCTTAAAACAAAGAGTAATGAAGAATTATTAGAAATGTTTCCAGATTATTATAAAGAATGGGTACGCTTCTTAGGTGGAGTTAAGAATGTATTTTTACGTGAATTAATTAAAGATAAAGAATTGGCATAATATAATTAATTATATGCAATATGATAAATATTTTGATTATATTTGACAATCCTAACATTAATCTATGAATTATGAACATACGTAAAATTTTAAATCTACCAAACAAACTACAAAAGACTAAAATTCAAAATGATATTGATATGATTTTGAATAAATGTGATATAATCGCTCAAAATGAAATTAATGAGCAACAAGAAAATAAAGAACTTCATGATAATACTTGTTCTATTTGTAAAACTAAAACAATAATTGTTAATAAATTTATTTCTATTTCGAATATAGAAAATGTTAATAATAATATTAAATTTGGTTTTGGAAAAATTAAAAGTAGTATTATAACAAATATTGAAGAAGTTAATCATTGCAATACTTGTGGTAATGAATGGAAAAAATATAAAACAAAACCAATATCAAAAACTAATATATTAAATTTAGCTTTTAAATATTTAAAAGAAATAATAAAAAATAAGGAAAATAAACGAGATTGGAAACTAGAAACAATACAAGTTTTTGATGATTGTTATGCTGAAGCATTATATAAACTTAATATTTGGAAAAGAACTGATATAAAATTATCAACATTAAGAAAATATTATAAATCAATCTACGATAAAATTGAAAATAATAATTTAGAAAAAATATAAATAATAATAATAAACATTATGAGTAAAGAATTAAAAATTAATGAAAGTTAAGCCAAAATTAATTACCACTATTGAAATTGAAGTAGCTATTGCATTACTTTTTGATGTAAGAAAGCATATTATAGTTCCAAATATTAGTTGGGGAGCATTTATACATGAGATGGACATGGCACTAATTAATAAATCAGGCTTCTTAAAAGAAATTGAAATAAAAATAAGTAAATCAGATTTTCATAAAGACTTTAAAAAAGAACACCATCATATTGATAAACATAATAGAATAAGTCAGTTTTATTA
>Ga0265323_10001072_pt1 | contig 14155 bp, 16 predicted proteins | sample 41225metaG_FD_193580 | JGI IMG/M metagenome (GOLD analysis project Ga0265323, IMG submission 193580) | Rhizosphere microbial communities from Carex aquatilis grown in University of Washington, Seatle, WA, United States - 4-12-25 metaG | ecosystem: Host-associated > Plants > Roots > Rhizosphere... | reverse complement strand
AATGGCTCATGGGATGTATTGCTTGGAGACAATGGTGCAATACCATTATATTTACAATTCAATAAAAAATATTATAAAGATTACAAGATAAATGGAGAAGATGTTTCGTTCACGAATTCTACAGGCGGAACAATACCCAGACAGCCATTCTATTCTCCATTAGGAGAATTGGGCAATAGTGCTATCGGAATCGGAACAAGTAGTCCTAACTCAACTTTAGAAGTAAATGGTTCTGGTATAATGTCTTCATCACCACAAAATTCTGGAGGATTTTTTATAGCAAATAGTTCTGGAATAATGCGGTGGGCAATAAGGGGAACAAATAATGAAACAGGTTCTAATATGGGCGATGATTTAGCAATAATTGCTCGTAGTGATGATGGTTCAAGTCTAGCAACAGATTTATTTATCAATAGAAGTAATGGAAATATTGGAATGGGAACAGCAACTCCTGCTACAAAATTAAGCGTGTTATCTTTAGATAATACAAATAATGCAGCTGTTCCATTAATATTGGTTGGTTCTGACAGACAAGATTATAGAGCAAGTATCGATAGTGTTCGCGGCGTAGATAGCACTCATCTAGGTATGGCCTTCAGTACTTCAAACGGTATTTCTCCTGCAGAAGCTATGCGTATTCAACCATCTGGCTATGTTGGAATTGGAACATCAACTCCTGTGGCGCCTTTACAAGTAGGTGATACATCGTCAGGAACTCCATATTATGATACAGATTATTACGGATTATTCTTAGATGGTATAGGATTATTTAACAAAAATCAAACAGCAAATCCGTACCAATCTGAATTAGCAGGTGATATATCGTCCGTATCTATTATTGGTAATCAATATTTTACAGGTGGATGGCATTTGTTCGACCCAAACAGAGCTCCTGCGCAAATATCTCTAGTCAGTTATGATAATAATTCATATATATTTTTTGGAACAAAGAATGTAAGTACTGCAGGAACTGTTGAAGCAATGAGAATAGATGGTAACGGTAGTGTTGGTATAGGAACGACAAATCCTACTCAGAAACTTGACGTCAATGGTAACATCAATGCATTAAATTATTCTGCTGGTGGTAGTATGGGTATTACTAAAACTATTAGTGTGAATGGTACCGCAGGAACTTGTACAATAACTATAACTGGTGGATTAATTACAGGGACTTCTTGCTAGGTGAATGATGAAAAGATTATTTTTATTATTTTTCTGTCTGGCATTATTACCGATAGTATTTACTATAGGCTTACCTGTTGTATATGGATATAATGCAAGTTCAGCGTCTTATACTATCGGCTCTTTTGAACAAGGCATAGCTGGAGGAAATTCTAATAGTACTTCATTTAATATGTCAAGCACTTCATCTTATCAGACTGGAGGGCAATTATTGTCTTATCATTATTTTGGAATTACAGGATTTTTGGATTTAACGAATACTGCGCCATCTTCTGTTTGCGGCAATGGTTTGGTAGAATCTGGAGAATCTTGTGATAATGGTGCTGCTAGTAATGGTGCCTGTCCAAACTCTTGCAGCTCTTATTGTACTGTAAATTCCTGTAGTAGTGGTGGAGGTTCAAGCGGAGGTAGTGGATCGAGCGGTGGTGGTTCTGGAGAATACTTAGGATTTATTCCTTCCGTGCAGGACACATCATCTAATGCATCAAAATCTTATACTGTATCAAGAATTTACGATGTATTACCGTCTGGAACTAATAATATAGAGATAGACATGCCGCAGATTCCTTTCTATGAAATAGTATTGAATACAAATGCTGATTCTAAAAATGCTCAACTTGAAATAACAAATATGGATACCGTGCCAAATAGTTATAATTTTTCCAAAGTCAACGGTTATGTAGAGATATCGCATACAAATATTGATAATTCTAATATAGTAAATGTAAAGATACATTTTAAGGTCGATACACTTTGGTTATCGAATAATGGTTTGTCCAAAGAAAGTATAGTGTTGTTGCGTTATAATACTTTTACAAATTCTTGGGATGAATTGCCTACAAGACCAATAGGTTCGAGTGCCAATTACACATATATCTATTATGAATCAATTAGTCCTGGGCTAAGCCTTTTTGCTATCTCTACAAAGACTATTCAAACACCAACACCTGTTATTTCTAATGTAGTAAATACTAATCCTGTTAATAATAATGTTAATGAAAATAATCCAAATACTGCTGCTGTTTCTGGTAATCAACCTTCGGGTAAAAATACTAATACTAAATATAATCCATTAAATTGGAATACCATAATTTCTAATTTATCAGAATCATCAAAAACTATTATAACAATATCTGGAATAGTATTATTAATTATAATACTTTTATCAGTAATTGTTCATAAGGCAAGAACAGGTAAGACAAGACCAGGTATTGTTCAAGGTAATTCTTCTAATATGACTCAGGCTAATCCCTCAACAGAATTAAGAATTGAAGAATGGATGTTTAAAGAAGAATTACTTGGGTATAATAAAGAGAAATTAAGACAAGCATTATTAAATAAAGGTCATAACCCTAAAGATGTTGATGAAGCATTGAGAAATGTCGATAATAAATTATCTAATACTCCTCATCCATTACATCCTCAACTAGAGCTGCAATTAGAACAATGGATATTAGAAAAAGAGCCTCTAGGGTATAATAGAGAGCAATTAAAGCAATTCTTATTAAATAAAGGCTATGACCCTAAAGATGTTGAGGTTGCAATAATGAATGCCAAGAAAAAATAATGTTTGAAACAACGTTTTGATAATCTTTTTATTTATCTATCCAAACGTCCATGCATGTGCTTGTATGCCTTCTGTAAATACTAATTTTAAAACGTGAGTACCATACTCGCCTGAATATATCTCATAAAGCCTTGGCTCTGTAACATTGATATACGCTTGACCATTATCGTAATTTATATCAGTTCCGGCGACGTCTTTTGATATTGGTGCATCATCGATATATACTTGTATTGTTCCTATTCCATCAAGCACTATGTTAGCATTCTTTGCAGTAAACTTATAATACATTATCGAATTATTGAAAGATACAAGACTATCCTCTTTATTATACCAAGTATTTTCAACGTAAGCAATGTCTTTAGATAATTTGTTAACATCTTGTTTTGGATAAGTATAATTCTCGCCAGGTCGGAATCCGATGCCTCCAATATTTTCTCCTCTAGGTGTAGCAAACTGCCATCCAAGATATGTTTCAGGACTATTCTCAGTCGTCGGGGTCTGGTCGACCATATCACTCAGCGACTCGTTCACAGGAGTGCTATTCTCTGAGAGTAGCGTCTGTATTTCTTGTTCTCTTTCTCCATAATTTCCTTCTCCTATATAATCAAATCTGATATTGCCTTCTCTATCGATTACATATTCGCGTGGCCAGTATTGATTCTGGTATGCTGACCATGTTCCATAATCGTTGTCGAGAACTACAGGATATGTTACTCCATATTTCTTGACTGCCATTAAAACATTATCATAATTTTTTTCGAAATTGAATTCAGGAGTATGGATGCCTATTATTACCAATCCCTTGTCGTGATATTTATCATACCATTCATTCAGATAAGGTAGAGTTCTCAAACAATTTATGCAGCTGTATGTCCAGAAGTCTACAATGACGACTTTTCCTCTTAATGATTCAATTGTCAGGTTATTATCTGTATTAATGTAACCTGATATGCCTGTAAGTTCTGGAGCTTTCTTATATTTAGAATTTGCTAAATTATTATTTATAGTACTTGTTGATAAATTAGTATTAGGAACTTTTGGTTTTATAGACTCGAGATAGACTATGGCTAGAACTATTACTAATATTACTCCAACTAATAAATAAGTTTTGCCTTTCATTTTATTATATCCTTCATCTTTTTTATTTTATTATAGTTTTATTTTTATATTAGTTTTATATTGATGGTACTAAAAAATATGCTATATAATTCAGATTATCAGTAAACACCAAAATTCCAAGTATCAATAATAATATTCCTACAACGATATTGAAATATTTCAAGATTTTGCCTGAGCGTTTTACGAGCGACATAGCACTTTCAGTAAACAATCCTACCAACAAGAATGGTATTCCAAGGCCAATTGCATACGCCAGTAGTAATATAAATGATGATCCTGGCTGTGATACGGCCAGTGCAAATACGCTTCCAAGTATCGCTCCGACACACGGACTCCACCCTACAGCAAATGCTGCGCCGAATACAAAAGATGTAATATATCTTGAATTGAACCTTTTGACTTCTAATTTATGGTCCATCATCAAAAAAGGGATTTGAATAAGTTCAAGTATATGCAAAGCAAATATTATGATTATTACTCCGCTGATTCTACCTAGCCATATTCTCACAATATATGATGATGCTGAAAGTATTGTATTCAATAATAAACCCAGTACTGCAAACACTACTGAAAATCCTAATACGAAAAACACGCTACTAAGAAATGTTTGTGTTCTTGATGGTATTTTTTCAGACGTTCTACCAGATATGTAAGCCATAAACCCTGGTATTATAGGCAATATGCATGGACTGAAAAATGAAACTACTCCTGCAAACAATGCCACAAAAATATTTATGTTTGCCATGTATGGGTCTCCAATCCGTAGTTATACTATGATTTCAATTACAGTAATTCCAATATTTCTTTGCTGTGATTCTTAACACTGACTTCATCAAAGTGTTTCATTATCTTTCCTTTTTCGTCTATGATAAATGTCTCTCTTGATGTGCCTAAATATTTGTGGCCCATAAAACTTTTTTCTCCCCATACGCCGTACATATTAACAACTTTCTTGTCTGTATCTGCAAGCAATGTGAATGGAAGTTTTTTTCCAGTAACAAACTTTTTATGACTCGAAACATCGTCTGTACTTACTCCAAGTATTATTGCACCTTTCTTTTTATATAAAGATTCATCGTCTCTAAAATTGCATGCTTCAATTGTACATCCTGGAGTATTATCTTTTGGATAAAAATATAGAACGACTTTCTTTCCTTTATAATCTGATAATTTATGTTTCTTCCCGTCTTGATCCAATAATTCAAAGTCTGGAGCTTTTGCTCCTTCTTTTAATTCAGTGGTTTTTATATCTGTGGATGTCATTTTTTCACCCTGATTATCTTCATAACTTGTCTGTGTATTACTGGATTTGCAGCAATAATTTCAATGCTATCTTTCATTGTCCATGGTTTGCCATCAAAATTTGTCGTAGTGCATCCTGATTCCTTCAATATCAGGTAAGGTCCGGCTATATCCCATATTCCTCCTCCGAGATTTGGAGAAAAGTATAATGCCGCTTTTCCTTCAGCAACGAGCATCATGTCATATGCTCCTGTCCCATATTCTGAATGCCAATAATCATATTTCTCTGAAGATTCATTGAACAATCTTATCTGCTTTTTTCTTTTACGCATAATCTGTATGTATCCTGTGATTCTTTGATGCGTAAGACTTGTTGCTGTAGAGCATCTTATCCTTTTTCCATTCTTATAAGCGCCCATTCCTTTCGATGCAAAATATAATTTATCTGTATAAGGAAAATATACTGATCCGAGTATTATCTCCTTATTTTTGACTAAAGCGATTATCACTCCATAAAGCGGTATCTCCTTTTCGAAATTACCTGTACCATCAACTGGATCGATTATCCATGTGTATTCTTTATCCGTCTCCTGCACTTTATTTTCTTCGGATATTATCCCGTGCAATGGAAACGTCTTTCGGATTGCATCGACTATTATCTTGTTGCTCGCCAGATCTGCCTGTGTTACGGTATCATTGTCATGTTTTTTTGTATATTGGACTTTTGCTTTGCCAAAGTATTGCAATGTCTTTTTGCCGGCCTTGACAATTATACTTTTCATAAACTTTTCAAACTGTTTCGTATCGTCCTTCTTCATTTCAGTGCCTATTTCTTCAAAGCATCTTTATACTTTTTCTCGACTTCTTTCCAATTTATTATGTGGAAGAAATTTTCAACGTATTCTGCACGTCTATTCTGATATTTTAAATAGTATGAATGTTCCCATACATCTATCATTAATATTGGTACTTTGCCCTCTGACAATGGACAGTCTTGGTTTGCTGTAGAAATTATTTCTAATTTTCCTTTATTTACGACTAACCATGCCCATCCTGAACCAAATCTATTCAGTGCTGAATCTGTTAATTGTTTCTTGAAATTATCAAAAGTTCCAAAATCTTTATTTATTGCATCGCTCATAGTCTTTGTTATTGGAACATCTTTTTTGAGTATTTCCCAAAACAAATTATGATTATATACTCCACCACCATGATTCTTTACTGCATTTCGTCCAGCTTCTGGAACTTTACTTAAATCCTTTAGTAATTCTTCAACTTTCAATTTTTGAAGTCCAGCAAATGGCTCAAGAGCTGCATTCAATTTATCTACATAAGTCTGATGGTGTTTATCATGGTGTATCTTTACAGTCAATTCATCCATGTATGGTTCAAGTGCGTTGTACGCGTACGGTAATTTTGGTAATTCGTGTTTCATGTTTTCAATCCTCCTATAACTTTCTTTTAGTATTTCTTTAAGATAAATTTATTTATGTTCTTTAATATCAATTCATGTCCGATGCTATCAGGATGCAGTCCATCTTTTAATTGTTTTATGTAACCATCTTTCATAAGATTTGGGTGGATATCTATAAATAAGACTTTATGTTTAGTGGCAACTTTTTTCAGTATTGCATTATATTCTTTTATTTTTGAATTTGTATAGTTATATTTTTCATATGGATTTGTTTTCTTGTCGTCAACAGGCGTTATACCTATAATTATTATTTTATCTCCATATTTTTTTGCATATGATACACAACTATTTACGTTAGTCAAAAATTGTTTTTGAGTCGTTTCAGGTTTATCGTTTTTTATGTTTATTCGCGAATCATTTATTCCGATGGCAATTATTACAATGTGATAATCTGTCGGCCAGAAATGTTTACTCCTTAATTCAAGTTCTAGTTTTATCCTCTTTACAAGATTCGATGAAGTATCTCCGCAAATCGCCAGATTATAGAGGATGTTATGTCCGCCTAGAGGTGCAAATTTTTCCGATAATTTTGCAGCCCAACCTTTATTTTGTTTGGCGTTTCTTCCGCATGCGATACTATCTCCGAATATTATTATCGATCTCACTTCAATCCTTCCTGGTATCTCTTTTATTTTTTGGTTTTAATATCATTTCCATTTCAGGTATCATCGCCCCATTTCTCATCTTGTGTTTCTCGTCTTTAAATCGTTTTCCGTTGTCTACAAATCCTATTCTCTCATAAAATTTGATTGCTTTCTCATTGTATTCAGCGACACATACAACAGTTTTATTTTTTGGATTGAAATACTTCTTAACTTTATCCCATAACGCATATCCAATGCCCTTACCTTGATATTTTGGCAATACATATATTGCACCTAATTGGTTCTTTTTTTCAGAGACTATTATATTGCATAAACCTACAATTTTATCATCTATTTTAGCAACGAATCGTATCAAACCTTTTTTAGGTTTCAGAATGTCTTGTTTTCTTCTAGATAATTCTTCTTTTTTATTTCTATTCCTATACTTATATTTTATATCTTCTACAGTTATCTTATATTTCTTATTAGGATAAGTATCAAGCCAAGTCTTATAATACACTTCTGCTGTACTTTTAGCATCTTCTGGTTTTGTCTTTAATATTCGGATTTGGGATTTCATTTTTATTTCAATCCTTCCCAATATTTCTTCATCAGTTGTGCATCTTCCTCAACATTCGGACTTTCATTGATGACTGCGCCTTTTATTTTGAATTCTTTCCACACTTTCAATAAGTCTTTCCAATTGAAATCTGAATCTTCCAAAAACAGATGTTTCTTTTCACCTTTTGCACCATATTCAATTCCAGACATGTGAATATGCATATTGTCAAGGCCTTTTCTTCCAAGTCCTGTCTCAACCATTGTTAATACTTCTCTAAATTCTTCAGTCGTATTATATTTTCCATTCGTACGTGCATGTAAATGCGCAAAATCTATGCACGGCAATACTTGTTCTACTTCTTGCGATAATTGTATTAATTCTTTTAAGTTTCCAAATTGAGTTTCTTTTCCAGTCGTTTCTGGTCTTAGCCATATATTATTTCCAGAATCTTGCAATTCCGAAACCAAATATTTCATTTGTTCTTTTGTTCTATCATAAACTTGGGATTTATCATTTTTCAAATAATATGCTGCATGAAAAGTCATCGACCATGCACCAGCATATCGTGCCATCGTCGCTCCTTCAAGTATTCTTTTCCTGCTTGCAAGGATAGTTTCTATGTCTGCAGCATTCAAATTTATGAAATATGATCCGTGGCATGTGAATATTATTTCTTGGTCTTTATTTGATTCGAGCAGTTGTTTTGCAATTGCTGGAGTTAAATTAATGTTTCTTACAAATTCTAATTCCATAGCTTCAAGCTTTAACTCGTGAAGTCTTTTGATTGCATTTAACGTATTTCTCGGATTAGTGCTCAGAGGAATCCCTGCTGTTCCAAAATGTAACTTATCCGGATTTTTTATTTTTATCTTGGATAAATCTATGGTCATTTTTACCTCGATATTATCTATATACTTAATTTAATTTTTATGCTTCAACTTTTTTACTGTGCTTTGCATCATATTCGTCAATTGCTTTTTTTACAGCTTCATTCGACAATACTGAACAATGTAATTTTATTGCAGGTAATTCTCCTAATTCATTTACTATATCCTGCTTTGTTAAATTCCTTGCGTCGTCTATGCTTTTGCCCATTAATAATTCTGTTGTTACTGAACTGCATGCTATTGCTGATACGCATCCGAATGTCTTGAATTTTATATCTTCAATTATTCTCGTCTTAGGATTTATTTTTAGTGTAACTTTCATCATATCTCCACATTGCGGGTTTCCAACTTCTCCCATTGCGTCTGGATTTTTTATTTCACCCATATTTTTTGGATGTTTGAAGTGTTCCATTACTTTTTCTGTGTACATTTTATTTTCCTCCGATATGATTAGCATCTGTTCGCTCTATCCTATCTTTTATAATAGTATTGACATTCCCATAAGGAATGCCCTTGTCAATGAATACCGTTAAGTCAATATTCGCTCACCTTGTGATGCTAATAATGTTAACTTATTCCTCTTCAACATGATCATGATGATCTTCATATTCTATAACATCATATTTTTTGCCTTCATGTAATGCGCTGAATTTTCTTAATTTCTTGACGATACTTCCGACTGTTTTTATGGTATAATCAATTTCTTTTTCAGTAGTATATTTTGATAATGTGAATCTGATTGCTCCATGTATTATTTCATGTCTTAATTTAATTGCTCGCAAGACGTGACTTGGTTCAAGACTTGCTGATGAACAAGCAGATCCTGTTGATACACATATTCCTTTATCACTTAAGTGCATCAATATTCCTTCTCCCTCTATAAATTCGAATCCGACATTAACATTATTACATAGTCTATTCATTAGAGGACCGTTGAGTTTAGATTTAGGGATTTTTAATAATCCATCAATAAGTCTATCTCTTAGCTTCGTCATTTTTTCTATATCTTCATGTTTTGCTATTTCAAGAGCTTTTACGAATCCTACAATCCCTGGAACATTTTCAGTTCCTGGTCTCTTCTTATATTCGTGAGAACCGCCATATGTTATAGCTTTTATTGGTGTTCGTTTTTTAATATATAATGCTCCTACACCTTTTGGACCATGAATTTTATGTCCGGAAAATGATATCATATCAACATTTATTTCTTGAACGTCGATTTTAATTTTCGTGAGTGTTTGTACTGCATCCATATGAAATAATATTTTATGTTCTTTTGCAATTTCTCCAATTTCTTTAATCGGCTGTATTGTTCCAATCTCATTATTTGCATGCATTATACTGATTAATTTAGTGTAAGGTTTTATCGAAGATTTTAATTGGGTTAAATCTATTACCCCCTCTTCGTTAACTTCAATATATGTTACTTCAACGCCTTCTGCCTCGAGTGCAGTACATGTGTTTAATACTGCAGGATGCTCTATATTTGATGTAATTATGTGAATTTTATTATCTTTATTATCAGCATTTGCTTTGCAATATTTTACAACACCCATTAGTGCAATGTTATCCGATTCAGTTCCTCCTGATGTGAATATTATTTCTTCAGGCAACGCATTTATGTATTCTGCAAATTTTTTTCTAGCAGCGCTTAACGCTTTTTGTGCATCATTTCCCATATGATGTAATGACGATGCATTACCATAATTTTTGGTAAAGTAAGGGATCATAGCTTTAACTACTTCCTTATCAGTCATTGTTGTTGCGCCATTATCCAGATAGATGTTCATTTTATACTCCTCTATTTTGCATCTCTTATTATTTCCACCACAGCTACGGTGTTGTTTTTATTATCTTTGATTGGTTGAGTTGTTATCTTGACTTTCTTTTTAGACCATGCTCTTATAGATGACGAGGAATTTCCCGTCTTAAACGTTTTTTCTACTGCACAATCTTTGCATTTTTGTCCATCAGAGCAACAATTATCTTTGTTGGAAGTATTTTTTTGGGAATTGCTCCATATTATTTTATCTTTATCTTGAATGTTTATGTGTCCATCCATGTGTTGTAATATACTTTTAATGTTGTTTGATATATCATCATTATTTTTTAGAGCATTTAGGAATGGGCTTTTGGATATTTTCCAAACTTTAGATTTTCCTATTGTTCTATATTCGACAAGCCCTTTACTTTTTAGCATTTCTAATCTTTTTGCTGCAGTATGTCTGTCTGCTTTTATGTTTAGAGCAATCTCGTTTATTGTAATGTCTTCTTCTTTATCTTTCAATAAATTCAAAATCTTGTGCTCTATAATATCCATAACTAGGTGAGAATCTTAGGATTTATAAATCTTATTAATGGTAACCACTAATGGTGACCTTCGTTAAATATCTATACATATCTCTGATCTCTGCATTTAATATTTTACTTGCACCTATTAACTCTTATATTTCATGCCTTCTTGAGAATGAGAATTATAATTTACATTAGGTATTCTTATAGGTCGATTGTTATATCCTGAATTATCGTTGTTGCCGTTATTATTTCCATAAGTGTTATTGTTATTTTCGTTACTGTTTCTGTTATATTGAGGTAATTCTTTCATTTTTAGATTAGGATCGGCTTCTTCTACTTTATCTTTCTTTATATCTATATCGAACTTTGCTCCACAATCGCATCCACCGGTAAATATCTCTTTATTCTTATCGTACTGCATTATACTTGGTTCTTCTATTTTATTACTATGCTTTTGAACTCTTTCTTCAAATTCAGATAAATCTTCTTTGAATATTGGTACAATGTGTGCATCTTTATGTTTATTTTTATGTAAATGCCAAGCATTAGAATCTTCGAGCATACCTCTTAACATCATCTCGAATTCTTGCTGGTTCATATCGATTTTTTCATCAATATGTCCATATTCCTTGGCTTCAGTAAAGAACGTCATTCACACCTCTGATAAATTGAATTTAATGAATTGGCTATATAAATTTAATTAATGTTATATCTATATAATTAGAATATAAAAAGTAGAATTACTTCTTTGGATTATAAAACATTTTTACCATGAATGGAATGTTTTGTGGATGTCTGTCTCCTATTGCATAACCAAATAAAATACTATTTTCATCTGCTGTATACACTTTTACTTTAGATACGTCTCCATGAAATGTTAGTTTATCTACTTTAGGAGTTAACAAGAAAACTATCTTATCATCAATGCTATTTGAAAGAGATAATTTTTTTATATAGTCATCATAAAGAACTTCTACAAACACACCTTTAGTTAAGTAAAGTTTGGGTTTAGAATTAGATTTTAACACTTCTAAGACAACAGGAACTGTATTATTAGATTCTCCTCGTATATATAACTCAACCTCTTTCTCACCAAGTACTAAGATATCAAGATAGTGATTACGCGTAGCTCTTTTATCTGTCTCGAAAGGAGCAATAAGTTTCTTCATATATTTCTGTTCATGTTCCGTTCCCTTATATTCAATATCTAAGTGCATAAAGGATATAATTGCTATATTAATTATAAATGTTTCTATTTGAGGATAGTGACTAATATACGTATATTATTTTAGAAAGCACACCATCACTTTCTCTCATTAACAACTAAATCATAGACTTCATCTAGACTTACGAGTCTTTCATTGCCTGTAATCATGTTTTTGATTTTTATCTTCTGTTCTTTTAATTTAGTTTCTCCGACGAATGCTACGAATGGAATCTTTAATGTATTTGCATAATCTAAATTTTTACTAATTCCTTTTTCCATTAAATCTAAGTCGACATTTAATCCTGCTTCTCTTAATGTTGTCGCTATTACTAGAGATTCTTTGAATGTTTGGATTGGTATAATATAAATTTCTGTTACGGTTTTTTTTATTTCTGGACTACTTAATTTTAATGCGTCAGTAATTGGTTCTAGTCCAAATGAAATTCCGACTGCCGGGTATTGTCTATTATTTGAAGCGTACATTCCAATCATATTATCATATCGTCCGCCGCCACAAATACTACTTGTGACTTTGCTATTTTTTAAGAATCCTTCAAAGACAGTTCCAGTGTAATATCCAAGACCTCTTGCAAGCGAGATATTTAAAATAATTTTTCCATGCTCGACAAATTTCAAATAACTGAATAATTCTTTTAATTCTTTCAATCCCTCTACTCCTATATCTGATGTCATCATCGGAGTTAGTGCATCAAGCATTTCATCAATACTTCCTCTTAATGTAAATACTTCAAGCAATTTTTCTATAGAATGTTTATCGATGAATTTATCGACAAGTTCTTTTCTTACAACATCCTCGCCATATTTTGTAATTTTATCAATCGTGATTATTACGGTTTCACGTTTCTCAGGCGGAATATTACAATAGTCCATGAGTCCAAATAATACTTTTCTATTATTGACTTCTAAGTATGCATCTAAATTTAATTTCTTAAATGCTTCTATGGCTAGTAATAATAGTTCTGATTCTGCCTTTACGCTACTAACTCCTGCTACATCGACATCACATTGCCAGAATTCTCTATATCGTCCAAGTTTTATTGGACCATCTCTAAATACTCTTCCTATTTCATATCTTTTGAATGGCATTTTTAGATTCGGATTTAATGCAATAAATCTTGAGAATGGAACTGTTAAATCAAATCTTAATCCTAACTCTCTATTTCCTTGATCGGAAAGTTTGAATATTTCACGAGCAGCATCACTTTCATTTCCTGCAGCGAATTTTGCTGTAAGAGTATCAAGTCTTTCTATAGAAGGTGTCTCTAGTGGAGAAAAGCCGTAGCTCTCAAACACGTCCTGTAATCTAGATATTAGTTCAGATCTTATTATTTTATCTTCGGGAGGAAAATCTCTAACTCCTTTTGCCATTTCAACTGTCATGATATAAAGATAGAAAGGTGGTTTAAATAGTTAATTAAAAGAATGTTCGAATTTTGTTCTCTAATCTAATTCAAAACATATATTGCTATTGTCAATACAGTAGCAAACGTAACCCATATTATATACGGCAATAACAAGTATGCTGCGGCTTTTGATTTCTTATAGAATAATTTAATCGTCCATAATATGAATATCCATAATAGAATAATTTCTAATAGCGCTGCTAGAGTATTTTGTAGCCCAAAAAATATTATGGTCCATAACGTATTGAGTACAAGTTGTATTCCAAATATGATTATTGGCTTTGCTCCAACTTTATGTTTTACAGCAAGATATAATGAGATTCCCATTAGAATATATAATGTAGTCCATACAGGAGCAAATATCCAATTTGGAGGATTAAAAGATGGTTTGATTATATTAGCATACCAGCTTCCTGGAGTTGTAGTTGTGAATAATCCTCCGATAATACCTGCAAGAAAACATACTATAATAAAACCAAATATCTTTGCAGCCTCAAGATATGATTTATACTTGACCATGTTGTGTTATGAGTATAGACATATATAAATGTTCTTCTAATAATATTTTTTATCTGAAGATATTACAGTTTCGAAAACATTATAAATTATGTG
>Ga0265323_10001071_pt1 | contig 14161 bp, 14 predicted proteins | sample 41225metaG_FD_193580 | JGI IMG/M metagenome (GOLD analysis project Ga0265323, IMG submission 193580) | Rhizosphere microbial communities from Carex aquatilis grown in University of Washington, Seatle, WA, United States - 4-12-25 metaG | ecosystem: Host-associated > Plants > Roots > Rhizosphere... | reverse complement strand
TCTTGGCCTCTTTGTCCTCTTCCTCGTCCTTTTTCTTGGCCTCTTTGTCCTCTTCCTCGTCCTTTTTCTTGGCCTCTTTGTCCTCTTCCTCGTCCTTTTTCTTAGCCTCTTTGTCCTCTTCCTCGTCCTTTTTCTTGGCCTCTTTGTCCTCTTCCTCGTCCTTTTTCTTGGCTTCTTTTTCTTCTTTGCAGTCAGGACAATCGCAGTCCTTAGCATGGGCTGTTTTTTCCTTATCCTCGTCCTTTGCGTCATCATCACTCATTCCGATGACGTCTTCAACAAGAGCGAGTGCAACGGCCTCAGAAGCGGCCTTTGTCCAGAAATCTTCACTGGCTTTTTTCTTTTTCTTACCGTCTTTGTCTTCCTTCTTGTCCTCTTTGCCAATACCTTTTTTACCACATTTTACGCAGTAACCGGTCTGTTTCATGACCTTTTTGTTTCCGCATTTCGGACAAGTCACAAATTCCACTTTTTTCTTCGCCGTACGAGTTTCGAATTCCTCGTCCGCCATTTTCGACACTGTATATGCCATAGCTCTCAGGCCTTCGCCGATTGAATCTGTCTCGTCGAAATTCTGAGAGAGGACATCTAAACTTGCTATGATAGTCTTGCGATCCATTATACTAGCCTCCCTTTGAGTTTGTTGTCTGTTTCTTGTAGGATAAAAATCAGAATTTTTGTTTTCTTTCCCATAAGCCTGCTGAGAATCAGCTTTCGCTTTTTCTAAGCTCCTGTTATCGAGACGCTCTTCCGGACCGAAATACATACGTCTCTCTACCGGGATGGCTGTGGGATCAAAAAGAAATTCCAGAATATTATTTGCAATTTTTTTAGAGTTCATAAGAGTCTTTCTTTATAAAGGCCCGGTCCGAGGACCGGGCCCTCACTCATTTATACACTGGTACTGAGATTAAACGTGATCACGATCCACAGCAACGGAAAAATCGGAGCATAAAACGCCTGAACATTTACAATTGTAGGATCATTCGGATCCTGCACCGCTGTCACGTTGTTGTATGCAGTGATGATCTGAGCCTGTTGCAAAGATGACAGGTAAGAGCTCAACGTCGATACAATCTCCGACGTCCTCTGCGAAAGATTCTTTGTTCCAATATACGGATTGAGAATCGATCGGGCACCTCTCTGTACAAAGTCTTTTGTACGAATAACCGAAGGCGTCCTGGTCAATACTGTCGAAGTATCCGTGGTCAGTCCAAACTTGACCTGGATTCCTGCTGCAACCTCTTCAAGGAGGGTGATCCCCGAATTAGCAGTTTGAGCAGCAGTGACAGAGTCCAGCCGACGATAGAGATGTACGAAGCCATTAACCGGTTTTCTGGTAAGCGGTTCCGCAACATCAAAGGCCGGCGAGACATCTCGTCCTGCTACAGCGGCCGCAAGGAAAGAACCATCAACCAGATATTGCACGTCATTACCAAAAGGATCAGTAATGGTCGTGATACCTCCATCAGGATAGATCCCAATCATGCGTTCAGTATTCATTGATTTGGCAAATACTTGAGCCGTTGTCGGGCTCGTATTCACGGGGAACCCGAAATAGGACATGTGCTCATTACCGTATCTGATACCAGATTGGATGATATTCGAGCTCTTCAAGTAGGTCAGAACTCCAACCGATGTAGTCACCGGTTGCATAAGAGCCGGACGAATATCTCCAGGCAAGGGCTGATTAAAATAATCGATACCAGCAATGTATCTTGAATCGGGAGCATCTGTTCCTCCAACAGTCTTTTCGAGCTGCAAAAGGATAATGGCTGTGGCGCCATTAAGAAATGCTAGATGTGCGGCAAGCCCCAGTTTATTGTTTATGGTCAAGGATCCCGTGGCTGCGTAAACATCGGATTCTTTCGTATAAACATTGGCTACCGTCAAGCCATTCGAATCAAAATTCTGGGATGACTGGAAGGAGATATAATAAAAATCTCCTGTGTTCGGCTCATTTCCACTCCGAGCATAGGTATTAATAACGGCCGTATCGCCTGGATTGATTCCAACAGTCGTGGCTATAGCCAATTTCAAGCCTGGAATAGCCCGAGTCGGGGTAGCGGAAACAACGATATCAGGAGACACTATATAGCCGATAAAATCTGCTGAAGCATAAGTCAAACCTACACGACTCTTAAGCGTGACCTGGAAGCCAGTCTTTTTATCGATATAAGTCTGATTGAGGTACCCAGTATTATCTCCAAGACTCCCTGTCCCTGTACCAACACTTGAAGAAACCGTATAAGAAATTGAGCTATTAAAAGTCAACGTTACAGTTTCTGCAACAGCATGCCCAGGAATAACTTGAAAATCATTACCAGCATCCGAAATATTGAAACCAACATCTGCTACATTGGTATTAGCAGCTGAATATTCAACACCCATGGCCACGCCGGAATTTTGTCCAGAAATTCCATAAACTCCTGTTCCAATTCCTCCAGAAGTCTTGTCCGTAATCGTCCACACATCATCTCTTAAATAATTAACATATTCGGTGACATAGACAGTCGTTCCAGCAGGAGGACGGGTCTGATCTGAAACTTGGAATGTTCCTGTCGTGGCTTCAACAGTCGTTATGGTTAAAGAAGTAGAATCCACAGGATTGAGACCAAAAAACGCATTACCCGGAGTCATTCCACCAAGAAGGGCGGGATTCTCCGTGGGAATTGCCAGACCTTCTCCTGAAACAGGGACATTTTCAATGGCGAAGGTATAAACCGTACCATCCGGAGCCGTCGAAGAAGGTCTCAGATAATTTAAATTATCAAAAAGAGTTCCTGTAATCTCTGTGGTAAGAGAAGGATAGCCGTATGTCGTGGAACCAGAAACAATTTTGTAAGATTGACCCCAGTCGATCGTATTAAAAGACCCTTCTGTATCAAGAATAAAATCCGTGCCATTTACAAAATCCGAAGTTCCAGGGGCAAGACCTACTTTATCAATACTCACAACATTAGGATACGGAATAATGTCAGATGTATGTTGAAACTCATTGGAATAATACGTCACAAGAACCGTCTGCCCATAAATGGGCGCCGTGCTCAAAGTAAATTGTCCCTCACTACCAACCACCGCCGTGATTATAGCAGGATTGCCATTTACGGTCACAGAAAGTGTTGTCGGATCAGTCGTTGTCGTCCCACCATTATCCCCTTTAACTATAGGATAATAATTTGTCTGGAAAGTCGTCGCAACGCCATCAGCTTGGTCGCTTACATCTTCATTGGTGTGGAGATCGTCATGGCGTTTGAAATAATAAGAAAGCAGAACTATATCGCCCATCGAAGGAATATCAACCAGATAAACTTGCCCTGTCGCTCCATCAACAGTGGCCACGGGGACAGGAAGACCGTTAATCTTCGCAACCACATTATTAGTGTTGCTTGTGGTCGTACCCGTTCCATCACCAACAACGATCGGGAAAAACGTAACTTGAAAATTGCGGTTGGCTCCGGTAACCTGACTGGAGACATCTTCAGTAATGGGGTTATCCGCCATTGCACTCGACCCGCGGATCATTTCATAATTTGTTGTTGGAATTGTATCGGCAGCAACACCGATAAAGGCCGGGATACGAAGATCGCCTGATGCGGACGCAGTAGGTGCTTGATCAAGCGTCTGTGTGTAGACACCAGGAAATGCAAAACTTGGAAAGGGACCGATACCCATGTTTATACCTCCGATAAGGTTTGTTTCTCATTGTACTGTTTTTTTTGTGATCTGGATCTGATTTGGATTTAAACTAAATCTTATTTGGTATTTGTATTTTGAGAAACAACCAGACCTAAAAAGCCCCGGCCTCGGTAAACTGAGGCTGGCCCTTCTTTTCCCTTTCCTGTCTGTGTTCTTGCAATGCCGTCGTGTACTCCTGAATTTTTTCTTTCTGAACTTTATCACCAAGCCCCATCACGGGCATGAATTTTCCATCTTTGGTCTTCGGGAGATCAAGAGTCTTTAACTCTTTTTGACCGCGCCGCTGTGTCTGTTTATCGTAATGCATCTGCCAACGTTTGTCCGCTTCCCGACCTATTGTCAGGTCTACCGGCTCGGTACCGCTCCCACCTGCTATAACCGAAGCAAACCGACTCATTTTCTTTTCAGCTTTCCCCCCGCATTTTTTACAGGGCCGGGAATCGCTCTCTTCCTTGGATCCAACAAGATCCTCAAACTCACAACCACAAACTCTGCATTCGTATTCATATAATGGCATTTGGATTCCTTTTTTTATTTTATTTAACGTAATTAGGTCATCCGTATTAAAAGATAATTATTAGGTTAATTTCTCGTACCCCACTATCGGGGCCTTAAACACAGGCGATAAAGATGGAATCAGAATAATCTTTTTTAATTTAAAATAATATACGTAGGGAACGAAACTCTGCCACTCAGTCTGGACATTAATTGCTACAGAAGACTCGTAATACAAATCTCCCGTAGTCTCAATATGTACCTCTTCCGTTTCACCCGTTGGTTCAACCGAATTTAGCGTTATCCCTTGAAATTCCAAAATATTTTTTCGAATTCCCCACAACTGGGAAACAATATGGTCCGCCATTTGGGCCATCTGTATCGGATCCTTAGCAATAACGGATACGTCCAAAGCCATGTTCCAATGACCCCCGTATATCCTCGCCTGCTGTTCCCGAAACTGGGACACAAGAATAACCTGCTGGTCACCCTGTTTTGCACGCCGGCCAATTGAAATAATAACCCCAGGAATAACCGTATGAAATTCCTGATACTCAGTAAAAGTATACGGGCCATTATAATAGTCCGTAGGTTGCCAATGATAATCAGCCAGAAGCTGGAGTCCACTCAATAAAGGATGACCCGGCAAAAAAGTTATAACTCCACTGAGGTAATCTATCGAGTAATCGACATCCCGAACTAAGCTATCTATAATCTTACCGCCTTTATAAGCTAAACATAGGTCTTCCGTATTAGAGTCAACGTTACTGTGAACCAAAGACACTGATGTCTCCGTCCCAGTCGTATTCGAAATAACAACTTCTTTTTCAACAACAAAGATAGGAGCAACCGTAAATTGATTGTTTTCAATAAAATCAATTACATAGATTGCTGGAATCGAGATCCTTCGTTGATGATAAGATATCGTGACCACGGCCCCGGACTCGGGGCTATGTTTTAACAAAACAACACCAGTCTGACCATTAATTGTTTCCGCATAATGGGGAAACCCATTTACTTTGACACACACCTGTCCGGGATCTGTCGCGTAATGAGTTTCCCCGGGCCCCGCACAAATTGGAGCTGATGTCGTGAACCTCCGCTGAGGAAAATTAACCCCCATTAATTGGGCGGAGACATCTTCCGTCACATATTCCGTGACATAGCCCTCATTTTCCCGAACCCATTCGATGGCCAAGCCAGGATAGTTTTGTTGGCGCCCGACCCGGACATGGGAAAAAAGATCCGACATAAAATTATCGGCTGACATACGGATTTGAGATGCCGAGGCATTTTTAAATACGCAACCATATTGAACCCGTTCGGCGTAGGGGTATTTATTATATACTTTAACTTTTTCGTCAAATGCCGGATGCTGGTCAAACGCGAGCTCGACCTCGTCCATGAATCTCTGTTTTACAGCAAATAATAAATTCTGAAACATTATAAAAGGGCCTCTGTTAAAATTTCTGGTATGTTTTTAAATTCTTTGTAAGGAATCCGCAATAAAGGAATAGCCTTTTCCGCACAGTATTGATTTTTTAGTGCATCGTGATGCTCCGAGACTCTAAATTGTTCCTTAGCTTTTTCTTCAGAGATTCCATTAAATTTAACAGGCCTAAAATGCTGTTCTCCATCATACTCTATTAAAAAATTGAGGCGCTTAACATAAAAATCAAACTCTAAAGATTTTCCACCTAATCCTAGTAAATCAGGATAAGAAAAATGATGTTCAATTTCTATGTTTCTTTTTTTAAACCAGTTTAGTATGACACGTTCCCCAATGGAGTGCTTACACAGAGGGCACCCACTCGACCGCATATGGTGCCCAGGTTTCTGATAAAAATCCCCATGATCTTTACAAGTAATGCATACTTTTGTAGCTGTGTTTTTATAATCAACCTTAGAATAGTCATATAGATTTTTATGGACCTCTTGGGATCTACGAATAAATTCTTCTTTTCCTAAAGATCGATCCTTAGATAATTGCTCACCACTACATTTTTTACAACCTGCACCTAAATAATGGGCTCCCGCTCTTTGTAGAAACTCACCGTGAATAGGGCATGTAATACAAACCTTTTCTCTGCTGTTTGCTAAATCTTTTATTTTTGAATAATCGTACTTTCCTTTGCCGTGTCTTGAATTTGAGCTCGATATAAATTCAGAAAGGGTTAATTTTTGAACATCAACAGAGCATTTTTTACACCCTGAACCCTTTAGATGTTTAAAAGGATCTTGATAAAATTTCCCGTGCGCCTTACAGATTATAGAAACTTTACATCTCGGCCCTTTATATTCTGTCATTGAATAATCATATTTTTCTTTTCCGTGAACTTCAATAGACTTTTTTATAAAAATACCAGTATTAAATTTTTTGGGGTAATAGAATTCCATCGATCTTAATTTGCCACATTTTGGACAACCTGCTCCTCTTAAATGATTTCCAGAATTAATATAAAACTCACCATGATCGTGACATACAACACAAATTTTATCCCTGTAACCAGTATAGGAAGATTTTTCATAACCGTATCTGTCTTTATGTCTTATATTTGCCTTTTTTATAAATTGTTCTACTGTCAGTCTTTGATTGTTTACCTTACATAAGCTACACCCTCTACCGCTTAAGTGACTTTTCGGTTTTTGGAAAAACTCTCCGTGTATGGGGCATACGATACAAACTTTTTTCCTAGTATTAATATATGTTACCTTAGAGTAATCATAAATAGCCCCATGAAGAGCTACTGCTTTTGAGATAAAGTCTTTATTTGTCAGACCTGGTTTTTTCAGATTATCATTAGCACATAACTTACAACCCCCGCCACGAGTATGTATTATCGGTAACTGAATAAATTCTCCGTGGACACGGCACCCTATGCACACTTTTGTTTCTGCATTAATATACGAAACTTTAGAATAATCATAGAGGAAGCCATGCACAGCAATGGCTTCCTCTATAAATTTCTCTGTGGTTTTCTTTATAGGCATCTATTTTCTCTTATTTTTGTGGTTTATTTCCCTCATCGTAATTCATGGCCGCGACCAAAAGCCCTTGAGCGACCGAATTTAATGGAGATAAGGCCATTTTTATTTCGGAGACTCGTATAGGAAACTTATCTTTAACGGTATTGAACCCTGCTTCAAAAAGCTCTTTAAATCCTTTAGGAAGAGAGGTCCCTCCAGAAAGAACTATGGGAATAGCGATAGGAAGATCGACACCTTGTTGTTTAGAAAATTCAGTTTTTATTGCATCTAACACCCTAAGAACAAGACTTTTGTAATAAATTATATAAGCTTCTCTTTCTCTAAACGTTTTAGGATCCCCCTCATTAGGATCAAGTAGGTTTATACCCCGTTCTTTCACGGATTGTGCTCGTCCAGCTGTGTTGGCCGTCGATTTTGACACCATCTCGTCAAGCCAATCTCCACTTCCAACCATAGAAAAAGACAGCACCGTCATAGTTTGATACATTAAACAAACGTTCACCATTCCCGCGCCCAGACTGAGAGCAATGGCACTGAAATTTTCGGCAGCGCAATTACTGTACACTATTGCAGCCGATTCAAGCATAGAGATAGGTTTATAACCAAGCGAACTGATCAATTTTGAAAACATGGCGGTATGGTAGACCACGTCTATTGAATGATCTATAGGATTAGCTGGAATTGAATAAAAACAAGTCTCATTTGGGACAAGAGATCTACCTATAACCGTCTCCAATAGGACTAAAAGTATCTTCTCAGCTTCAAATTCCCCAGGACTTAAAACCCCCTTAGACAAGGGTCGTCGGCATTCCCTCTTAAACAAATTTGCTAGGACTGGTGCCGAGTCTCCGCAAATATATAACTTATCTTCTGTTTCAATGTAATTAATTTTAGACATCTTCAGCATACTTTTTACACTAGGGTCATTCTCAAGATCCAAAAAGGCATCCCGTATTGACTTACATTGAATCGTCCCATTATCATCCTGTCTTGCCGAAACTAAAAATCCTGTACCGATGTCTAGTCCCACCATAAAATCCTCCTATGTTATTGATTTTTATTATTTAACTTCCAAGATATCTTGGACAGCCTATTTACAAATAAAATAATTTCGAATTAATTTGATATCTGTCCTTATTGGTGACCTCTCTATAACCCACTGATTACCATTATATAGGTAATAATTCATCCAGTAAGTTTGTGTATGGGTCGGATGAATCCTACGTATAAATGAAACCATTGTAGCAATACGGACATGAGCTATTCGTGACTTATCAATAAACTGGTCCAAACCTATCGTATCTACCTCGATATTAACAGTTCTGGTTAAATTTAAAGTCGGTGCACAGTAGTAGGGGTACTTAGTTATGTCTACAAACTGCCACCGGTAAGTCTTATTTAATGCTATTAAACTGTCGTAATATTCAGATACTAAAGAGATAAGGCCCGTGTAATCGATCTTAGGAGCAGGAAGGATAGAATCCTTATAATTACCAGAACAACACGGTTTACTTTGATAAACTCTAGTGGCATCATAAGTCAAACAAGCACAAAAACTTATTAAAACAGATATAAGAACGAGTAGAAATTTCACGGTATTTAACCTATTTATTTAAACGTCTCAACGCTGCCAAGGCATCTTGCGTAGCACCGGACGAGACTTCTGACTTCTTTGCCTCTACATTGCTTACAAAACCTTCAGTCGAAACCGTTGGAATATATTCGGGGCCAACAAACTTGGCCGGGCTCTTATCAACAGATAAGGGCGTACCCGGTACTGTATTGACCGTCATTTTCGATAATTCTTGTCTAACAACATCTATTATTAAGGGGGCTATATCTCTTACGGCTCCTTTAATATCTGGACCGGCCATTTGAGGTAACAATTCTTGTAAGGCGTTCTTAAGGTCCTGGACACTAATTGTTGAACTCGATACTTTTTCCCTTAAAAGATTTACCTCTGAGCCTCTGAGCCCTTCATCCTGTTCCAGAATAACAATAGTCCCTTTACTTTTTTCTCTTTTCAAGTCCTTGGACGTATTATACTCAGTGTCTGAATACTGCTTGATTTGCCGGTAATGTATCACGTCATTAAGGTCTTTAATAGGGACCCTTTCAGGTGAATTACCCATTACTCTAACCATGGAAACCCCATTAAACACCTTCGATTAGAAGATTATTACCCTTCTGGAAAAATAAAAAGGAAGAAACCTTTCGGCCTCTTCCTTTTTAATATTTAATGTGCAGTAACTTAAATGGTATCGTAATCTACAGCAGCCGCTTTATCGTCTGCATCGTTATCGGGCTCTTTATCATCGGGAGCATCACCGGGTTTTTCACCTTTAGCAGCGGCCTTTTCCGGATCATAATAATACGGGGCACTGGTCTCGGTCTCGGCATAAGCCATCACGCCATCACATGCGGGGCATTTGACTTTGTCATTAACCGTGATATCGGCAACCGTAACATTGTCGCCGGCGGTCTTGGCAGCTTCCCGACGTTTTGCATTGATACCAAGAAGATTTGTGGTATGATTGCAGGAAGAGCATACAAACTTTGTAACTTCCGCTGCGTCTTTTTCGATATCGTCAGCGATTTTGAGAAGTTCTTCAGCAGCTTTTTTCACGTCCATAAAAGGCCTCCCTAAAAAATATTTTAAAACTCATTAAATTCCATGAGCAACAAAGATATTAGGAAGGCTAATATCAATAGATAATTACGGTCGTGGGCCTCCTTTCGTGGAGAATCGTGAAAAGACTCAATATCTTTTTTTAATTGAGTATTTTGTTTTTGTGGGGTCATCATCATAATAAAAATTACCAAAGCCGTCATAACATTTTTCTCGCCCAAAGTGTCTATGTAATTTATTATAAATAACGTAAATCAGTATAAAAGGGCTTGACCACAAAAGAAGTGGGCCTAAAAAAACCGGCAAGCACATTCCAACACCACTTATACAAGTAATTACAAAACTGATATACCCAAGGGCATTTAAAACATCCTCAGTTCTGGGTAATATGTAATAAAGTGGAAGACAAAAGGCCCCCGGTATTGCAAAAAAAAGTCCAAGTAACGGGCCTAAAATTCCACCCTCATCCATAGAAAAAGATTCATCATTCATAAAAACAATAATAAGCCAAGCTATCAAGGATAAAATTGAAAAAAAGAAAAGAGCTATTGCCCAGGGATGATCGTATAGTGGATTGGGATGAGCCATATCAGAGACAAACATACGGCCGGGGAATAAAAAATAAATGGAAGGATAGAATGTTGTGTCAGTTGTCACATACCAGTTCATAAATCCTTCTTTTGATAGATAGAACAAATTAAAAGGAGTGGCGCCACTAAAACTGAAAAACAAAGCCTTTTTAACGGGCTCATACTAACTCAAAACTTACGACTATAAAACTAAAGACCTAAAAAATACATATCGGCATCTTTTAGCCATTAGTATGATAATTTTTCCATCACTTATTCCCGCCCCGAAGAGCCAGGAGTGATTTCAAAATTCTCAAGGGTTCGGGCACACACTCCCATTTTCAATCAATTCTTTTCAATATCGGTCGAAGAATTAAACTCGTCGAGTTTATCAGTGATAGCATTGATCTCATTCTGTGTTTTTTGAACGGCCTGATTCTTTTCAGTCTCGGACCATTGAGAAGTATAGATCATTGCGGTGTCTCGAAAGCCATCGAGATGCGTCCCCTTCTTCGGTTCGAGCTCACGAAGAAAGTCCATATGGCTTTTGAGTTCACCTAACTGGGCGATGACTCTAAACATATTCCCTTTAACATTCGCCGACATAATACCGGCTTTTAAAGAGATAAGTTTTTCCTTCTTCTCCTGGAGGAGTTTCATAAGGTCTTCAAATTTTTCGATAACCTCATTCCCTTCCAGAGTGTTCAAGCACTTGGAAATTCGCTTCTGAATTTCCTTGATCTCGCCTTTAACGCGAGAGGTCTCCTTCATTGCACGTACAATTTTCATATTATTCTATCCTTTTGAAAATATTTTGGAGCTTCTTCAGTGCCTTGCTGGTCAACCCAAGCCAGAAGCTTTTCAGATCTTATCCGTTTTTTTCCCCAATAAGGCTCGAGATAATAACTTTGTACCGGAGGTTTAGATCGGACAAACCCTTTTTGTTGCAGGTACTCATAGATATAATCAGAATTCACACTTGAAACAAAAGAAAATCCATTCTCTTTATATCTTTTTTCAAGGGCATAAACGAACGCTTCCTCAACGACAGCATCAAACTGCTCCTGACTGAATTCTTTTTCGTGGTCTACATCAAATGAGAAATCCGTACCTTCGGGATTGCCCATACTAACAGAGTAGGTAACCATTTAACCTTATCTCCTCAATTTTTGTTTTTCTTCTGCTTTATGGCGCCAATAATACTCTCGATTTATCTCATACCCTTCAAAAATCTCGATACAACAAACATGCTCCCCTTTAAAACCTATCATGTCGCAAACATCTTCCCAAATCGCGACGGAATACCCAAAAAAATAATAACAGATACCTTCATGTGTTGCGCAATTTTCTTCCAGTAATTTTTTTAAATCTTCGGTCTTTTGAGGCTCGAATACTACAACATAAGTTTTATTGTTGAATCCCAATAAATAAGAACTAGAGAGTTCCTCTTTGACCAACTTAAGAAGATAGTCAACACGCTCTATATCTATCATATTATATTATACTATCTCCATTAAAAAATCTAAAGAATTATTTTGTGCAATTTATAAATTAATAATGTAACTCTAATAAAATCAATAAGTTACCAGGAAATATTTTCGAAGGTTACTGTGCGCCCGCGAATAATTTTAGCGGGATCCACCGTAGGTTTCAGTGGCATCTCTGGAGATGCGGGTGTTGGAGGCTTTTCCGTACGATAACGGTCCCATTCGGGAGGAGGGCCATTTTCGGCCCCTGCTATTTCTATACTATATCTTATATCACCCTGATCGATATAACTCATTGTGAAATGCTGTTGAAAAATAGCGCCACGAGCACCTTGAGGATTAACAGGCCCTACAGCATACCGTTCATTATTCTGACGTACTATCACATCGCGAGGGTTAAGAAGAGGCCAAGGTCCCGTCCACGTCGTCCAATCATAGCGAATATGGAGACCCATATCCGCGAGCTCGACCATTCTCTCTGTCTCGGGAGGAGCAATTATAATATCGTAAGGACCCAGATAGCCTCCAATAATATTGGTGCCTTTACAAACGGTACAGTCGTTGTAGCTCTGGCCATAATTCACCTGATGACTAGGACAAATCTGACCCATCCATTTACGAATAAATAATTTAACCCGCTCCCCGCCTTGCTCTAGAATAAACCTATTCCTGAGAATTGCTTCTCTCCAAATATAATCAATAGCCTCCATATCGAAAGGGCTTCTCTCAGAGATTTCCTCTAAAGGGGTCTCAATTATGCCACTGGGATTCTGGGGATCGGTCGCGACTGTTGTGACTTTATAAAACAGCCTCTGATTCAAAACCGTCAAAACCTGGTGCTTTATATAAGAATAGCTGATTCGTACCCGGCCATGGGGAGGAGTCGGTAACCGCGGAGGAATAATCTGATTCAGATCATTATTATAAACAGGAGCACTAATAAGCTGTATCTGACCGGTCACGCCGTTTACCGAGAACGCCGGCATAATAAGAAAATTTCCATCTCCGTTATCGATTTTTACCTGCACGTCCGAGATCCTGGTCGTGTAAGCTCCATTGCTTCCAGGAATAACTATCGGTTTATTCTGCGAGTATACAAGCCACTGATCCAGCCCATTATTGGTAGGCTCTAATTTATGCTTTATTGTAGGAGTTGCATCTTCATCTATAACTTGTGTCTCGATCGTTTGATCTCTATAGAACATGACCGTCACAGGCACGTCATTTACTTTTTCATACGGCCCATAAGGGGAATCAGCCGACCGGTATACGTTAACCCCAAGAAGATTCAACCCGCTATTATGGGGGAGTAATTGAGGGTTATCCCATCGAATATCTATAGCCCCCACATTAAAGGGGCTTGTGATTATGAGATTCCTGGGCGCCAATGGCAAAGAAAGGTCCTTCGTCTGCGGACGCAAAGGATAATTATACCATGGACGATCGGTCTTGCTTAAATTTCCAGAATGGTATACAGGCATACAAAAAAACTATTATCAATAAATTATTACCGCGACATGGTATAATATAAAATCAAAGGAGAACGTTATGACAAAATCCGGTATAAAACTAGAATTTGTAAAAGAATTCATTCAGAGCCTCAATCTCAACAGAACCTTCGAATTAGGTTTTGAAACACAAGAAGGTACAGCTTGTGCTATAGAAGTTTATAAGAAATCAGACAATAAAGGTGTTAACTTTAAACTCCTTTTTAATTCTAATTTTTTTGATCTATACACAGAACTGGAATTTAAAGCTTACATCTTACACGAAATGGGCCATTTAATGACTAGTAAAGGGCCAAATTCAGGGATAAATGAATACCTTGCTTACGAATGGTCCTATAAAAAAGCTAAAGAACTAAAAGCGTATGATGTTGCAAAAGAGATAAAAGATCAAATTTTTAATCTAAATACAAAAGCAACTAGAGGAGATGCTTCTCAAATCTATGCAAAAGCGTACAAACTTGCTATTAAATTAAATTTATTCTATAATTGAGAAATAGACGAGTCAACTACCACGCCCACAAGGGGCGTGGCTTGTTTCTGAGCCCTCAGCAAGCCTGAAATACTTATGACTCGAAACAATAGGCTCATTGACTGGAGCCCGACTTGGATGTCGTATAGAGTCCAAGTAATTATTGCGAATGTTAAAGGATGCATTTAAGTCTGCATTCAAAGTGTGACCGCAATGAACGCATTGAAACTGGGTCTGGTTCTTCCTGCTGGCCTTGATAATATACCGGCACTTAGAACACTTTTGAGACGTGTACCGAGGGTCAACATGAATAATAG
>Ga0265323_10001069_pt1 | contig 14189 bp, 13 predicted proteins | sample 41225metaG_FD_193580 | JGI IMG/M metagenome (GOLD analysis project Ga0265323, IMG submission 193580) | Rhizosphere microbial communities from Carex aquatilis grown in University of Washington, Seatle, WA, United States - 4-12-25 metaG | ecosystem: Host-associated > Plants > Roots > Rhizosphere... | reverse complement strand
TATTGATTAGTTCATCTGTCAATATTAACAATGGGTTGGTAGCATATTATCCGTTTAATGGCAATGCAAATGATGAAAGCGGAAATGGAAACAACGGGACAGTATATGGGGCAACACTTACTCAAGATAAATACGGAAATGCAAATAAAGCTTATTATTTTGACGGGATAGATAACAAAATTGGATTACCAGTTTCTACAATTGGGAATTGGGATCAATTAACAATTTTCGTTATAGTTAAACCAGTAAAGTACGTTGATACCCGTTGGCCGGATTTTGTATGTGGTTATACGGATGATAAAAACCTGAATATTGCATTAGGAATATGGCGAGGCACTAGTCATATGCACATAGAGGTAGACACATATTCAGGCAATTTTCCAATGGAAGGACAATTGAATATACCTTGGGATGAATGGTTTACTGCAACCCTTGTATATAATGGAATTAGTTTGACGGAATATTTAAATGGAGTAAAAGGAAAATCAATACCGGCAACAGGGAATTTAAAAACTTTAGAATGTTTAAATGTCGGTTATACAAATGATGTTAATCCCTATTTTAATGGATATATTGATGAAATAAGAATTTATAAGAGGGCTTTAAATGAAGAAGAAATTAATGCATTAATGAACAAATAAAATATAATGATTAGAGAAGTACGCGATTGCTCTTAATTAAAAACTCAGCAAATTCCCAATCTAACTGCGTATCGAGGTCTATAGTGTATTCAGAATCCATAACATATTTTACAATCGTGCCGAATTGAGTAAAAGATTTTTCCTTGAGTGACTTAACATTCATTACATAAATTGAACCATTGTATTCGTAAACTATAGGACAATCCTGCCTTCTGGCAAAATTTCCCTGTTTCGACTTTCGCAGAAATCCATTTTCATCTTCTTCAAACAATACATAATATGGATTTGATCTGGTTTCAAAAACTGAAACTACCATATCTATATTTGAAGAAAATAACCCGATAGCTTCCTTCAAATTTGTAACATTTCTAAAAGGAGAAGTAGGTTGTAATAAAACAACAACATCGTATTTTTTTCCAATAGATTTGTAATATTGAATTGCATGAAGTATAACTTCGTATGAACCGGCAGTGTCAGTGGCAAGTTTTGTCGGGCGCAAAAATGGTACTTTCAGACCAACACTATTAACAACTCTAATTATTTCCTGGTCATCAGTTGAAACACAAATATCTTCGTCATTTGCTATTTGTCGCGCGACTTTAATGGAATAATGAATTAATGGTTTCCCTCCCAGTAATTTAATATTTTTCCCGGGAATGCCTTTTGAACCGCCACGGGCAGGTATTATATATAAAATATTCATTTTATTCTTAAGTATTTCTGATATTCCTGAATCTTGAGATAATCTTCCATTTTTCCAATATCGAGCCAGTATCCAATGATTGGAAATTTTACAACTTTATGTTTAGCTTCAATTATTTTTTCCATTAAATCAGTAACGTCGAATTTCTGATTTTGAGGGATAAGCCTGAACATATCTTTGCGGAATAAATAAATTCCGGCGTTGGCATAATAGGTATATGTTGGTTTTTCTTTAAATGAAGTGACCTTATTATCTTCTATTTCAAGAATTGCATAGGGCACATCTACGTTGTAAGGAACTGTTGCAACAGCCATGTCGGCCTTTTCAGTAATAAAATTATCGTAAAATTCTTCCAGATCAATATTTGTGTATAAATCGGAATTCATTACAAGAACCGTATCTGATATAAAATTTTTGATCAAGCTGATGCAACCGATAGTACCAAGAGGTTTGTCTTCATGAACATAACTTATATTCAACCCCATTTGTGTACCGTTTCCTAAATGGGTTACAATTTTTTCAGCAAGGTAACGAACTGAAATGAAAATATTTTCAATACCAAAATACGATAGATGATCGAGATTATGTTCAACAATGGTTTTATTACCAACCGGAAGCAAAGGTTTCGGTGTTGTGTCGGTGAGTGGACGAAGGCGTTCTCCACGACCGCCTGCCATAAGAACTGCATCTATTGGCAGACACGTTTGGGTTGTTGAGAGGTCAATAATCCTTACAATCTGACCCAAATTATTCAAAACCGGGACAAGCTTGATAAATAATCGTTTTAGAATTTTAATTTCATCTACATTAATTTTATTTAAATTTAGAAATCTGAAATTTCTGAACATAAAATCTTCGACCTTTTGATGAATTGTTTTTCCTGCAATTAAACCACGTCTTATGTCACCATCGGTTAAGGTACCGAGCATTTTATCATTTTCATCTATGACAAACAAAGTCAGTTTATCGGATAAGAACCCCATTCTGGTCATTGCATTCACAAGGCTTTCATCGCGCCTGATTAGATGATCTGAAATATTAATCATAGTTCTATTAATTCGTCTTCTTTAAAATCTTTTTTTGCCGTTTTACCAATCAATTCGTCCCACATCATTGGAGAAATACCATTTCCAGGCCTTTTCACAGTGAGATTTGTTTCGGTAAATATTTCACCTTTATTGATTTGTTTGGCTGCTATAATACTTTTCCGGGCAATAACAATATTTTTTAATTCAGAATCAGATGGGGCTTTTATAGCTGAACCCAAAGCATTCTCAACATTACGGATAGATTGTACCATCGATTTTAACTCTGCCGGATCAAGAGAAGCTTTATGATCTGGCCCATCCATACCCTTATCAAGAGTAAAATGTTTTTCAATAATTACAGCCCCCATTGCTACTGCTGCTATAGATACCTCAATACCTGAAGTATGATCGGAATATCCAACCGGAAGTTTAAGGTTTTCCTGCAATGTAATCATGGCACGTAAGTTAACATCAACGTATGGTGTAGGATATTCCGTATTGCAATGCAAAATTGAAATTTTTTTCTTTTCTGTACCCGATTTAACTAAAATGTTGATTGCTGTTTCAATTTCTTCCATCCAGGCCATTCCGGTTGACATAATAATTTTTTTATTCAGTTTTCCGATTTTTCTCAAATAGGGAAGGTTTGTAATTTCACCTGAAGGAATTTTAAATATTTCTAATCCTAGTTTATTTAGCAGGTCTATACTGTCCAGATCAAATGGTGTAGATAAAAAAATAATATTTTTGGTTTTACAATAATTCATCAATGTAATGTGGGCATTTTCATCAAGTTCAAGTTTTTTGACCATCTCAAGTTGCGACTCATCCTTACCGGTTGTTTGTTTCTGATATTCAGCTTTAGGGGCAAACCTGCTGATCACCTTTTCCCCGATAAATGTCTGAAACTTTATGGCATCGGCACCGACATCTTTGGCAACCTCCACCATTTTCCTTGCAAGTTCCAGGCTTCCGTTATGATTAACTCCAGCCTCTGCTATTATAAAAACTTTACTCATTTTTTGGATTCAAGTGATTTTCGAAATAATTTTTCATTTACTTCGGTTTTTAATAATACTTCCACAATACGTCGAGCAGAATTTCCGTCACCAAATTTATATTTCATATCTGAAATCGAGTCATGAAAAGATTTTGAAAGAGCTTTTTCGATTGCAATTATAATATCTCTTACTTCGTATCCTGTGTCAATAATGCTTGAATGTCTTAATCGTCCTTTTTGACGATCACCAATGTTTATCGTTGGTATTTTAAAAAAGGGCGCTTCAACGATGCCACTCGAAGAATTTCCTAAAATAAATTCGCAATGAGAAAGTAATTCATGAAAGAAATCGGTTCCTAATGATTTAATGAAATGATATTTCTTGTTTTTATCAACTTCTTCATTTATGATATTTATTATTTCTTCGCGACTGTCATCAATATTTGGAGCTGTTATGATTACCTGAAAATTAAAAGATTTTAATGCATTAAAAATGTTTAAAATCTGCTGAGCCGGCTTAATATTAAATTCCAAAGTTACCGGATGATAAGTTAATAAAACAAATGGTTCATTAATATCTAAACTAAATTTTTCAAAAATATTTTTTTTTGAGATATTCAGCCTTGTCATCATATTGTCTGTAGCGAGTGATCCTATGTTGAAAATCCGCCAGGAGTTTTCACCTAAAATCATTAAATTCTTAACATATTCATTGCATGAAACAAAATGCAGGTGTGCCGCTTTTGAAATCATATGCCTGATTTGTTCGTCCAATGCCCCTTCAGTTTTTTCCCCGCCATAGAGATGAACTATAGGTTTTTTAAACAAAATTGCTGTTTGGACAATAGGAAGTAATTCGTACCGGTCGCCTAAAATAAGAACAAAATCAAAATCGTGATTTTTAAAAATATTTGAAAGTAGTATAGTTTCTGTTCCAAGGGATTTGGATAGTGCAAAAGAGGTATCTTCATCCGGAATATAATCAAATACTTCTTTAATTGTAAAACCTTTGTTTTTTATTTCGTCTATAGTTTTTCCGTATTTATCAGACAAATGAGTACCTCCGACAAAAAGGTGATATTCTATTCCATTTGTTTTTTCTATTTCGCGAAGCAAAGGAACAAACAATCCAAATTCAGCACGTGTGGTAGTAAATATTGCTATTCGCCGGTTCATGCTTTTTTATTAAGCTTTGAAAGTTGAGCAACAGTTTCATTCCAATTTGTGAACGGTATTGCACGATCATCAATCCATACATCGCCAATTGGTTTTCCCATCATTAGCTGGTGAAATTTTACCTGGTTTTTTTTCAGCCAGTCAACAGTCATTTCATATTCCATCCAGGTACGGCCTGAATAAATTATGATAGTATGGCCTTCTTCATACAATTTATTTACGCTTTCCACTGCTCCTGAAATTGGCTTCGCGAGACTACGACTAAATGATTTTTCTTCAGTACATATGGTACCGTCTAAATCGATTATTATTTGCATATAAAAATTTCCCGGTTAGTTCGTAACATTAATAAATTTCTTCTCCAATTGATTATCGGATCAACAGGCATTTTTAAATATTCTTTTAGTAATATAAGCGGAACATTAAACCCTGCTTCAATTGAATTTAATACACCTCCGCCAAATCGCGGGTTTATTTCCATTGTATAAACAGCACCTGTAGACTTATCTTTCAAAAATTGTATTGTAATTGGCCCAATAAAATTACCTGAATTAAGAATTTTATTTGAAATATCGATAATGTTTTGATCAAATTCCGTTATGGCCTTTATCACTTCTCCCATCACCACTTCAATTCGCCGTCTGGGAATAACTCCAATAATTTTGTGGTTCATGGAGACATACGCATCAACGGTGAATTCAAAAGCATCAATGAATTTTTGAACCAGATAATCATTTATATTATGCTTTTGTTGAAATTCATCAAATTCAATTTTATTATTAATTTTAATTAACCCCTGACTGGCGGAACCTTTTCGTGGTTTTGCAATTAAGGGAAAACCTGTTTCCTGGTCGGGTACCGGTATTCCATTTTTAATGAACCATTGATTTGCAAGTACCTTATCAAACATTGTATCGCATATTGTTTTATCTGAAACCGGTACAAAAACTGATGAATCTATTTTTTTGTATTCAGACAAAACACTAATTGAAGGATCTACAAATGGTAAAATAATATTAATTGAATTTTTTTGTATTGTTTTCTTTAAATCAGTAAATAATTCAGGATCATTCCAACGCTTCCCGATAATCACTTTACCAATTCCGGCAATGGGAACATCAGAATCTAATTCGTAGGAAAAAATATTTACATGACAATCGAGCTCTTTCCCGGCTGTTATAAACCTCTCTGCCAAAGAATATCTTTTAGCCCCCCCTAAAAAAAGAATGTTAACTGTTTTACCCAATTTTCTATAATTTAAGTCTCACGCTACTTGGCAAATTCACACCTCTATCCTCGAGCCATTGTGCATTATCTAAATTTGTTACCTGACAATTTTGATACATAGGTAGTTTATTCATAAGTACCCAAAAAGGACGGGTCTTAACACCATTATCGTTAGTATATTGCAGAAAAGAATCTCTTTCTTCCCTATCCTTTAAGAAAATAAGATTCAACCAATAATTAGACCTGCAATTTTCGGGTTCAAGATAAAATGGAATATTTTTTTTACTAAAAAAGTCAGAGTAAATTAAGGCCAATTCGCGTTTGTCTTCGATAAATTCATTAATATGTTCCATTTGAGCACAACCAATTGCAGCATTTACATTCGTTAACCTGAAGTTATAGCCTAATTGATCATGAAAATATTCCCAGGCATGAGGTCTTTTGGCTGTTGTGGTGATGTATTTCGCATGTTTTGCCAGGTCCCCGTCATTTGTAATAATCATCCCGCCCCCACCGCTTGTAATGGTTTTATTGCCATTAAAGCTCAATATGCCTAATTTTCCAAATTGTCCGGTATGTACTCCGTTATAAAAACTCCCCAATGATTCTGCGGCATCTTCAACTACCGGAATTTGATATTTATTACATATTTCAACAATCTTGTCAATTTTTACCGGGTGCCCGAAAATATGAACCGGAACACAGGCGGCAATTCTTTTGCCTGTCTTTAAGTTAATACATACATTTTTATCATTAACCCTGGTATTATGTATTAAAAATTCTTCAAGTTTGTCTGCCGACATGCCCAATAATCTTTTATCATTATCAATAAAAATTGGCTTCGCGCGACAAAAAGATATTGAATTCGCGGTAGCTACAAAAGTCAGGGCCTGAGTAATTACCTCATCACCCGGTTGCACCCCGGCAATCTCCAAAGCTACCTGCAAAGCACAAGTGCCATTTACAACTGCAACAGCATATTTGATATCAATATATTTACATATCATTTCTTCGAATTGACCGACATATTCTCCAACATAAGAAACATAAGTAGAGTCGATGCAATTGTTAAGATATTTTTTTTCATTTCCGATAAACACTGGTGCATGAAGTGGGACAATATTATTTCCCGGATAGAGCTTCTTAATAAATTCAACAGTATCTTTAAACATTGTAAATATTCGTTTTATATTTCCGGAGATTTTCAGGATTTGTGAACCATTCAATAGTTAACTTTAATCCTTCATTTAATTTATATTTTGGTTCGAAATTCGTTAGTGCCTTTAATTTTGTATTATCACACCAAAGACGGAAAACTTCAGATTTTTCAGGTCTTAATCTTTCTTTGTCGGCAACAATTTTAATTTTGCTGTTCATTAATTCACTGATTGTAGAAAAAATATCCCCAATTGATATTTCAAAGTTAGATCCGATATTTACAACTTCTCCAATTGCTTTATCACATTTTGCCAGCAAAATAAAACCCGTACATACATCAACAACATAATTAAAATCGCGGGTTGGCCTGGTATCACCGAGTCTAATTTCGTTTGCACCATTGGCTATCATCTGACTGATAATAGCAGGAATTACTGCCCTGGCTGATTGTCTGGGACCATAAGTATTAAATGGCCTTGCAATAATTACCGGTAAATTAAAAGCATTAAAAAAACTCATTGCCATTGAATCAGCACCAATTTTGCTTGCACTATAAGGCGACTGCGGTTGCAATGGGTGTTTTTCATCAATCGGGACATAATTTGCAGTTCCATAAACCTCACTGGTAGAGGTATGAATTATTCTTTCACACCCATTTTCAAGTGCAGACTGACAAATGTTTAAAGTTCCACGAATATTGGTATCCACATAACTGTCAGGGGCAACATAAGAATAAGGAATGGCTATTAATGCCGCAAGGTGAAATATTACGTCTGCTTCCTTTGTTATTTTTTTACAAAAATGAGGATCGCGTATGTCCCCTGAAACAACTTCAACTTCATTAAGGCAATTTAAACTTTCCAACCACCCCCAATTGTTGAAGGAATTATAATAAGAAAGTGCTTTAACCTTACAGCCCTCCTGAACAAGCATTTCTGTAAGATGAGAACCGATAAATCCATCAGCCCCTGTAACTAAAACTCTTTTCCCTTTTAATTGCATTATCGATAATTTCAAATAAGAACAAAATTATTAATTTATTCGGTGTGTGAGAAATTATTGCATTTGTTATTAAAGTTAAATCAATTTATAATCAAATTTAAATGATTTTGAAATTCCATAATGTTATGATTCAACAGTCATTCAGCTTTATCCTTTTTGCATTATTAAACTTATTTATTTAATTATTTTCTTTAAATAAAAAGGATATGGGATTTACCTTAAAATAAATTCTATTTCATTTAAGAAATTATTATTTTCCAACCACTCTCAATTTTTGAATAAATTATAGTTTTAACTTTTAAGTTCTCTGAACAAACATCTACCTAAAAAGGTAATCGATGAAGATATCATATCCTATAATTATAACCGTTTCCCTTTTATATTATTGATTATTTCAGATGAGAATAGTACGTTGTATGAATTGTTTGATATTTCGGGATAAATCACTATCAAACCAACTTTATATAATTTTCATGTTCAATTAAAAATATAATACTTTCTGGCAAATATTTAATGTCAAGTTATCTAATTAAACCCATTTTAGCAATTTTCCCTATTATAATAGAAACTTCCATGGAGAAGATATTTAGTGTGATTTTTTTTCTCGAATTATATGGAATTAGACCGTTTCGAAGTATTTCCTGATTTGCCGGAATACATTTATATGTATTTACATTTACATATTTTGTCGGTCCACTATAAGCTTTTTTTGCTATTAATACAGAGTCTGCATTTGTTGTGCTATACCAATCAGAATGATCTGAATCCGGGGCACAATTGGTATGAGTATGTAATAGTTCTAAGTTGACATATCTTGCTAATGCAACCATCCCATCCGTAAAAAAACGATAACAATCTACCGGAAATCGGTGTTCTTCAAATCCATTAGGTGCAATAATACAAAGTAACCCATCCTTTTTTAATACCCTCGCCATTTCTGCAATAGTGATCCAAAAAAACTCAATGTGCTCGAATGCCTGACCTGATATTATTACATCAAAAGTGTCTGTCTCAATTTCATTCCAATCATAAGGATTTTTTAGCACAATATCAACATTTGGGCCAGTTTCCATATCCAATCCAAGGTATTCGTACTTTTTATTAATAAAAATATTTTTATACGATCCGTTGACATCATAACTGCCAACATCAAGAATTTTGATTTTTTCTTTGTTTATTTTAGAAGCAAAGTTTTCTTCGAACCATTTCATTCGCAATATTGAACTTTTATGCATATTAATCTCCTTTTTTACTCATATCAAAAAATTATGACTTAACTCGCTGACAAAATTATTAATTTATTTGGCGTATAATAAATTATTACATTTGTTTTAAATATATGACCTATTTAATAAAGAGTACATTATGATTCAAAAATTATATGATATCCTGATACCTAAATCATTCAGGCTCATCTTTATTGAATTAATAAATAGAATTAAATCTTTACCATTAAAACGAACAATTCTTCATTATTATTCTCACAAGAAATATAATTATATTGACTCTATTATTTTAGAAGCATTAGAATACATTAAACATTATGGCATTCACTCTTTTCCTTATACATGGCAAAAAAAATATAAATACAGGAAAGTCAAGGTATTAAATGATAAATCGGTTGGGTTGTTTTATACTTTTCTGGATGGAAAACCTTTATATTTTAAAAAATCTTTAAAGATATGGGATGTAAAGAGACGTTTTAATTTTTTATCAATAGAGCAGGATAATTTCTCTCCTCATAAGTATTTAACATCAGATTTTGATGTGAATTCAGATGATATCATTGCAGATATTGGCGCTGCAGAAGGTAATTTTTCATTGAGTATTGTTGAAAAAGTAAAAAAAATTTATTTATTCGAAGCAGAGGATGGATGGATCGAAGCACTCTATAAAACATTTGAACCGTGGAAAGATAAAGTTGAAATAGTGAACGCTTTTGTTTCTGATAAAATTGGAGAAAAAATCATTACCCTTAATGATTTTTTTAGAAATAAACAGGATAAACCGACATTTTTGAAAATAGATGTTGAGGGAGCTGAAAAATCAGTTTTAGACGGAGCATCTGAAATCCTAAATAATTCTAATCTAAAAGTTGCGCTTTGTACCTATCATAATGAAAATGATTTCGATTTGCTATCAGAATTTATGTGGCAAAATCATTTTAAAATAATTCCATCGGATGGCTACCTGCTAGTGACACAAGAACCATATTTTAGAAAAGTATTGATCCGTTGTACGAAAGTTGTAAATTAAAATATGGTAAAATCTCTTAAGGAAAAAACAATATCTGCCTTGTTGTGGAATTTTTTGGACAAATTCAGTCAGCAGATCATTATTTTTATAATTGGAATATGGTTGGCCCGGTTGCTCACTCCCGCAAATTATGGCCTTATCGGAATGCTTACTATCTTTATTGCACTTGCACCGGTTTTTCTCGACAGTGGTTTTTCAGTGGCCCTTATGCGACAAGAAAAACTTAATGACCAGGATGTTTCAACTGTATTTTATTTTAATGTTTTTATAAGTTTATTTTTATATTTTGTTTTGTTTTTTTCCGCACCGCTTATAGCTTCTTTTTTTAAGCACCCCGAATTGGTAATTATTGCAAGAATAGTTTTTATAGCGCTAATATTTAATTCATTGACAATAATTCAAACTGTTGTCTTTTCAAAGCAAATTAATTTTAGAACTTTAACTCTCGTAAATATTACTTCAACATGTATTTCAGGAATAATCGCCATTTATTTAGCTTATAAAGGATACGGGGTTTGGAGTCTCGTTGCTCAAATATTATCTCTTTCTGCGATTAGAATGGTATTACTTTGGCTATTGAGCAACTGGAGGCCAAAACTTATTTTCAATTTGCAGTCTTTGCGCAGTTTATTATCATTCTCTTATAATCTTCTTCTTGCAAATATTTTATATAATGGTTTTTTAAATATTTATTCTATGCTTATTGGCCGTATTTATCCTGTGGCTCAATTGGGATTTTTTACCCAGGGCACTAAATTAAGCGATATGCCGGTAGGTACTTTATACAGCACCATTCAAAATGCAACACTTCCTATTTTTTCAACTATTCAAAATGAAAAAGACAGACTATTAAATGCCTATAGAAAGACAATGCGCTTTGCAGCATTTATAAGTTTCCCTATATTGTTTGGCCTTGCTCTGATTGCACATCCTCTTATAAGTATTTTATTAAAGACAAAATGGATTGAAGTTGTTCCATTTTTTCAGTTATTGTGTATTGGTGGAATCTTTACAGTTCTTATTGCAGTAAATCAAAATTTTATTAAAATCAAAGGACGATCGGATATAATATTGAAATTAGAAATCTTTAAAATAGTTTTGATTGTAGTCACATTGATCCTGACAATTAAGAAAAGCATCCTGATATTAGTGCTTGGACAAATTATTGTCCGGTTTGCTGCATATTTATCAAATATTATCTTTATTGGAAAACAAATTGACTATTCCTGGAAAAAACAATTATGGGATATCTTCCCATATTTCATAATTTCAATTCTCATTACATTACCTTTATTAAAGTTAGGTTCATGGATTGAAAATGATATTGTAAAATTATCAGTTCAGGTACTTCTTGCCTCCGGCTTATATCTTCTTATTAATAAAATGCTGGGTTCTAAAATATTGAATGATATGTTGAACCTGATATTTAAAAAACAGATTAAAGAATAATTTATGAATGGACCGCCACTCGTTAGTGTCTTAATGCTGACATATAACCAAGAAGATTACATTGCCCAGGCAATAGAGAGTGTTTTGGCACAAAAGACAAATTTTAATTTTCAACTGGTTATTGGAGAGGATTGCAGTACTGATGGCACTTCTGAAATTTGTCGAAAATATAAGAATCGGTTTCCTGAAAAAATTATTTTATTATTAAGTAATGCAAACCTTGGATTAGGAAGAAATTTCATGCGCACATTTAATGCGTGCGAAGGTAAATATCTGGCAATTTGCGAAGGCGATGATTTTTGGATTCATCCTTCAAAATTGCAATTGCAGGTCGATTTTCTTGAAAAAAATCCTGAATTCAGCATTTGTTTCCATCGTATAATGAACTATTTCCCGGAAGATGGAAGCAAAAGTTTATCTAACCCTTCTCAAAAAAGAGTGACAGGTATTGTTGACTTATCACGAAAAAACTTCATCAGTAATGTTTCATGCATGTATCGAAATAAATTATTTGAACTGCCTGAATGGTTTTCAAAAATAAGCACTTACGATTATGCAATGCACATGCTCAACGCACAATTTGGGAAAATTGCCTACATCCCAAAAATTATGGCAGTTTACAGGCAACATAAAAATGCTATCTGGAGCAGAAACCTTCCTGAAAAAAAATTCCAGATTGCAATGGATGTAAGAAAAAACCTTATAGATTATTTTCAGGATAAACCTGAAATTTTAATTGGCTTAAAAGATGCCTACGCAAATAATGCTATTGCTAAAATCAGATGCTGTAAAAAATCTCAAAATGAAGAAGAACTTCTTAAAACCTGGAAAAGCCTTTTAGAAATTCATCCTGAATGGGTATTGGAAAAATTAATTTATGATTCATCTGTAGAAAAAAGTTTTTATAAAAAAATTAAAAAAATAATGCAAAATTTTTTGACCTTTTTTAGAATACAATTATCAAAATTATACCCGTTGCCACAATTAAGATTATAAAAAAGTAATTTTGCTTTCGCATGGAAATTAATACTTGGTAAATATTAATTTTGAAACCGGCTTTTTTAAAAGACTGATCTGGCTGATGAATACAGAATATTTTAAATTAACAATTCGATAAGATATATTTTAATGTCGCCAATATTGGCTAAAACCTTTTATAAATTTGCCTTAAATAATTGATAAATTCAGGATGATCAATTTTGCATATTTCATAAAAAATATTGGGTTAACTGCCATAAGCCTGCTTAAAGTAATATTGTACTCAAAATTTCTTAAAACTAAATTACCTGTTGTAAATGCAACTGATGAATTGATAATATTTGGGAATGGCCCCTCTTTACAAACCAGCATTCAGAAAAATTCTGTTTTCATTCAAAAAAGAAAAAAACTTTGTGTAAATGGCTTTGCACTTTCAAAGGAATATGAAATTATAAGGCCGGAATATTATTTAATTGCCGACTTTGCTTTTTGGATCGAGAAACCCGAAGAACGTGTGAGAAAATTCCGCGATGAAGTAATAAATTCAATAATTCAAAAAACCAGTTGGCCTATGGACTTTCTGGTTCCTTTTGAAGTCAAAAAAAGTATTTATTTTAAATCGGTATTTTCTGAAAAATCAAATATTTCAGTTTACTATTATAACAAAACTTCAATAAAAGGATTTCAAAATATTTCAAACTTCCTTTTTAAAATGAATCTTGGAATTCCACGACCACAAAATGTATTAATTCCCGGACTGGTATTAAGTATCAATATTGGGTTCAAAAAAATATATATTATTGGAGCAGATCATACCTGGCATGAAAACCTTTATGTTGGGGAAGACAATACTGTTTATCTTCTGGACAAGCACTTTTATGATAATGGCGAATCTGCCAAAATTCAATATGTTGATGCTTATGGCAAAAAATTTTTTCTTCATCAGCAATTTGAATCTCTGGCTATAACTTTTAAAATTTACCATACTATTGAAGCTTATTCGAAATTCAGGGATTCCAAAATTTATAATGCCTCTGAAAAATCTTTTATCGATGCATTCGAACGAAGCAGAATTCAATAATATGACTGATATTGATTATCCATTATTGTCATTTAGAAAATTTTATATTAAATGAGTGCCCAAATTTATAACTATTATAGAAGTGCAAATTGTCATTCCGGGCGGAGTCGGGGAATGAACAGTACAAAATGATGATTCGACTTTGCTCAACATGACTGATAAGGTATTCCGATTTTGTCTGGTTATTTTGACAGACACTCATAAAAGATAAATAATAATGGCAAAGGTCTTTCTCCTATTAGGCAGTAATTTGGGTGATCGGGAATTAAATATTTCTGAAGCAGAAAGACTAATTGAACAAATTATCGGTAAAATCTTAAAATCTTCTTTGGTCTATGAAACTGAACCCTGGGGAATAATCAGTGAGAAATGGTTTTTAAACAAAGTTTTGATAGTTGAAACCAGGTTAAAACCACTTTCAATTCTTAAAAAGGTAAAGGCAATAGAACAAAAACTCGGTCGAAAAGTTGATTTGAAAAAATATGCCCCC
>Ga0265323_10001068_pt1 | contig 14193 bp, 9 predicted proteins | sample 41225metaG_FD_193580 | JGI IMG/M metagenome (GOLD analysis project Ga0265323, IMG submission 193580) | Rhizosphere microbial communities from Carex aquatilis grown in University of Washington, Seatle, WA, United States - 4-12-25 metaG | ecosystem: Host-associated > Plants > Roots > Rhizosphere >... | reverse complement strand
GGATCTGCTCCAGTTGCTCCTGCAGGCCCACGATCAGCGGCGCCACTTCGGCCACCTTGAGCCGCGCCATGGTGCGCTCCACTTCCTCGGCCACCAGGCGCTCGGCGTGCTCGGCTTCCTTCATGCGCTCGCGCAGGTTGGCGTTCACCACTTCCTGCAGATCGTCAATGTCATAAAGGAAGACGTTGTCGATCTGGTTGACGGCAGGCTCGACGTTGCGCGGCACGGCGATGTCGATCAGGAACATCGGCTTGTTGCGGCGCGCGGCAATGGCGCGCTGCACGTCTTCCTTGCGGAGCACGTAATCGGGCGCCCCCGAGGAGGTGATCACGATGTCGGCTTCCGGCAACATGCCGGTGAAGCGGGCATATTCGACAGGCGTGCCCTGGAACAGCGCGGCCATTTCCACGGCGCGCTCGGGGGTGCGGTTGGTGACGAACACGTGCGAGGCGCCGGCGCGCTTCAGGTGGCGCGCCGCCAGTTCCGACATCTTGCCCGCGCCCACGATCATAATGGTGCGGCCGGAGAGCGAACCGAAAATCTTGCGCGCCAGCTCCACGGCGGCGTAGCTCACCGAAACCGCCATTTGCCCGATGCCGGTTTCCGAGCGGACGCGCTTGGCCACGCGGAACGAGCGCGCCATCAGGGCCTCCAGCCAGCCGAACACCGCCCCGGCAGTCTTGGCGGCGCAGTAAGCGGCCTTGAGCTGGCCCAGGATCTGCGGTTCGCCCACCACCATCGAATCCAGGCTGGAGGCCACGCGGAAAAGATGATGGATGGCGTCGCGGCCCTCGACATGGTACAGGTGCGGCCCGATCGCCCGCGGATCGACGCCCTTGCGTTCCGCCAGGAACGCGTCCACCACGGCTTGCGGATCGGCGGAATCCTCCGTGGTGACGGTGATCTCCACGCGGTTGCAGGTGGACAGGATCAGGGCTTCCCTCACGCCCCCACGCCCCTTCAGGCCTGCCAGCGCGTCGGCGAGAGTCTCCGGGCGGAATGCCAGACGCTCGCGCACTTCCACCGGTGCCGTCTTGTGACTCACGCCTGTAACCAGCAGCTTCATGGCTTCAGGATTGTCCCCAGCCGCACATGCGCCACCCAGGTGATCGCGGAAAGGCCCAGTACGGTGACGGTCATGATGGCGGCCTTCCGCCCGCGCCATCCCGCGGCGGTACGCAGGAACACCAGCGCCATGTAGGTACCCCAGGTGAAGAAGGAAATCGCGATGCTGGGTTGCGCCATCCATGCCCTGCGGTGCTCGATGAAAGCCCACGTGCTGGCGGCGATCACGGCCAGCGTCATCAGCACGAAGCCGATCGCCATGGCTTTGGAAATCAGGTCGTCCAGCGTCCCCAGCGGCGGCAGCCGGTAGTAGAAACTGCGCGGCTTTTTGCTCTTCAACTCGCGCTCCTGGAAAAGGTACAGAAGAGACGCGCCGGCGGTCAGCAACAGGGCGGCGTATCCCAGCAGAACCAGGACGATATGCGTGGTCAGCCAGGTCTTGCGCACCACCTGACTGCTCCAGGCGCCGACCGGGTTGCCCATGGTCGCCACCATCGCCATCACGAAGACCAGCGGGAAAATGAAGACACTCAGGCTCTCCAGGCGGTAGCGCCAGTGGGCTCCCAGGTAGACCAGCACCACCAGGAACGCGCACATCGAGAGGGTCTCATAGAAGTTATTGATGGGACAGTGGTGGCTGAGGATTCCATCTTCCACGATGGAGACCAGGTGGAAGACCGCGCCGAGCCCGAAGGCGCCCAGAGCCACGCGGAACAGGTGCTGGCGGCGGCGGACCAGGGTGAGGATGGCGTGCAGCAGGCCCAGCGAGTACAACGCCGCGGCCACGCGCAGCCAGATGACGCTCATTTCAGCCATGTGCGATCCGATAACTCCGGGCCCGAGCCTTCAGTATATCGTGGGCGATGGAGGGCGGCAGCCAGCCCGGCGCCGGTAGTCCGGGCATTCCGCGCGCCCGGCCCCACTATCGTCATTTCGCCGCTGTGCTCCGTGACTACCAGCGTGCTGAGGCGGGCGTTGGAATCGGCTGTCGCAGTCGGCCGCGAAAGGCCATTTTTGTGCGAGCGCACAAAAAACAGCACTTAAGTCCTTTGTTTCCGGTAGAAATTTGTGCGATGCGCACAAATTTCAGGTTGCGCGGCGGCCTGATTGACAATCGTCGCTCGCGCGGCCACCTTGCAGCGGAAGGGTGCGGCGTAGTCGTGCGAGGGGGAAGACGGCTTCTTGCCGCTCCGCGCCCGGAGGCAGATGCCCGGCGCCAGGCAGGCGACAGCAATGCTGCGGGTCACACCGGGCATTATTCATGCGCACCGGCCGGCTCGCCTTGGAGGGGCAGATGGTTCACGCGCCCCACGCAATCCCAAGGCATCCACTTCGGCGGCGGCCCTCAATCGGCCGGTTGCTTTTGGACAAGCGCCGGAACGCAACCGTCAACCAGGGCGAATAACTCCGAGCTGCGGATCGGCTTGGAAATGTGGCCGTCCATTCCGGCCGCGCAGCAGCGCTCGGCGTCGCCCTTCATGGCGTGAGCCGTCATGGCGTAGACCGGGAGATGCGTGCCCGTCGAGGCCTCCGCCTGGCGGATCGACGCGGTGGCCTCGAAGCCATCCATCTCCGGCATCTGAACGTCCATCAGAACCAGGTCGAACGCCTCGCGGGCCGCTGCCTCGACGGCTTCCCGCCCGTTGGCCACCACCGTAACCCGGTGCCCCAGCTTCTCCAGCAGCCGGACGGCCACTACCTGGTTGATCGTATTGTCCTCAGCCAGCAGGATTTTGCGGCTGGCCGGGGCGCGCCGCTCGCCCGGCAGGAGGGCCTTGACCGGCTCCATCGGGGCAGGCTCTTCCCCGTTGCGGCCGGCTACCGCGCAAATCAGGCGGTGCAGTTCCGAGGGGCTCACCGGCTTGGCGAGATGGCCCTCGATGCCCAACTCCTGGAAAAGTGCGGGGTCGAGGCGCTGGCTGGCGGAGGTCAGCATGATGATCCCGACGCCGGCGCATCGCCTGTCCTGGCGCAGTTTCCGGGCGAGGTCGAAGCCGTCCTGGCCCGGCATCCGGGCATCGGCGATCACCAGCGGCAGCCCCGCCGCCGCATCTGCGGCAGCCTGCACAAACGCCAGGGCGGCCGTAGCGCTCGCCTCCGCCCGCACCCCCATGCCCCAGTTTTCCAGCATCTCTTGAAGAGCCAGCAGACTGGCCGGGTTGTCGTCCACCACGAGCACCGGAACGTCCTTTAGGCTCCGCCCGCCCGGCGGCACAGCGCGCTGCCGCTGCGAAGCGCCCAGGCGCGCCGTGAAATGGAAGCAACTGCCCCGGCCGGGTTCGCTCTCCACCCATAGCCGCCCACCCATCATGTCCACCAAACGCAGGGAGACGGTCAGCCCCAGACCCGTGCCGCCATACTTGCGCGTGGTGGAACTGTCAGCCTGCGAGAAGGGCTCGAAGATCTGGCGCTGCTTCCCGGGGGGGATACCGATTCCCGTATCGCGGACGGAAAAGTGAATAACGGCGGCCTCCGCCATCTGGCCTTCCACCGCGGCCCGGACCAGGATCTCGCCGCGGGCGGTGAACTTGATGGCGTTGCCCAGGAGGTTGGTCAGGATCTGGCGCAGACGCGTGGGGTCGCCCACCACCATGGCGGGCACGCCGTCCGCCCGGTAGATCAGTTCGAGTCCCTTCTGGCTGGTGCTCAGGCTGAAGCTCTTCATCAGTTGGTCCAGCATGGCCTGCAGATCGAACTCCACCGGGTCGAGATCCAGTTTGCCGGCTTCGATCTTGGAGAAATCCAGAATGTCGTTGATGATGGTGAGCAGGCTCTCGCCCGAGCTCTTGACCATTTCCAGATAGTTGCGCTTCTCGGGCGACGTCTCGCCATCCAGCAGCAGTTCCGTCATGCCCAGGACACCGTTCATCGGCGTCCGGATTTCGTGGCTCACGTTGGCCAGAAATTCGCTCTTGGCGAGGCTGGCCGCTTCCGCCCGCTCCTTCAGCACCGCCGCTTCGGCCAGTTGGGCTTGAATGGTGCTGGTCTGGTGCTTCACGCGGCGCCTCAGGGTAATGCCCCAGAAGAGCACGCACAGCACCGCCACGCCCGTGAAGGCGAAGGCATACAGCGCGTGTTGGAGCGTCCACCAGGACGGTTGCTGCAGCGTCAGGATGTCGGCAGGCGAGCGCAGCAGGATTTGAAATCCGGTGGGCACCCGGAAATGCCGTGACGCCTGGGTGTCGGTGATCGTGCAGATCCCGGTCAATCGGACCCGGATGCCGTCGTGCCAGCCACGCAATTGGCGGTCCTCCGGATCTGAGGGAAGAACCGCCGAAAAGAGCGTGCCGCCCGAGTCGAGCAGGAACGTGTCCCGGTCCGTAATCCGCTTTTGTGCAATCAGCCGCCCGTCGATGCGGACCAGGTCGCCGTCCAGATCGCCGGAAAGCGCCTCGGCGGCCGTGACGGGCCGCGGCGCCGGCGGTGGCGCCGTGCCCAGTTTCCGAATCACCGCCTCGTGTATGGTGGGCGTGTAGTCGCCCAAGGCCGGAAACCCGGCCACGTCCACCAGGTCTCCCGGCTTGAACGAGGCCGTCTCAGAGACGAGCACGCTGGCCCCCTGGATGCCATCGGTAATGAAAACGGCCTTGCCGGGCAAGCGGGCCGTCACCACGCCGCGGATTCGAACCCGATGATCCAGGCCGGCGTTGGGAGTGTACTCGAAGATACTGCGCACCGCTTTCACCGGCAGGGCGAACGGATCGGCGGCCGTCGGCTCCAGGACCTGGACCTGGTCCAGGCTCGGGGTGTACATATTGACCCCGATGATCTGGCGCCGCTGATTGAAAACCGGCCCGGACGCACCGCGGACGCGGACTCTGGCGTCAATCAGCCCGAGGTACCGCGCTGGATCGACCGGCGGCGTCTTCACCTCCACTTCGAGTTGGCCGGAGGCCACTGACAGAATCAACATTGCTTCGCTGATGCCGGCCGACCGCACGGTGCCTTCGATCTCGATCCACTGCCCGTCCTCAACGCCCGTCGAAAGGCGGTCCAGGCTGACGCGCCGCGCGGGCGGCAGGGCGGCTTCTCCGGTCACGCTCAGAATTGCCTGATCGACCACTGGCGCATAGTCGCCGGGCCCGGAGACGCCCTCGATTTCGAGCATCGATCCGGGGTGTATCCGGTCCCCCAGCAGGACTTCGTCCTTGGTCTCGACATATACCCCGGTAACCCCATCGCTGGCGAAGAAACCGTGCCAGTCAGAAAAGCAGACCACGCAGACGGCCCGCAGCCGCACCGGGTATCCCCGCTTCGCTTCCGCAGGGGAGAGCCCGTGGACCTCGGCGGCCGTAGTCAGTGTGGGGAGAGCGGCCTGGGAAGGAGCCGGAGGCTGAGCGGGGAGCGCAGCACACCCGCAGATGCCAAGCAGAATCAGCGTGGCGTGCGCCGTGGCCGGTAAGCGCAGATCCGATACCCCCTCACACTGATATCGTCAAATCGCGCGTCTTCTTTAGTTTGCAGAGGGTCGGCCTACTGCGCCGGAGCGTAGTACCCGAGGCGCCAGAAAGCCTTCAGCGTTGGCAGCCCGTGCGGCGGCGTCAGCTTCACCTGAACGCGGTGATAGCGGCCGTCGCGCGACTGGCTCGGCAGCGCATAGCCCAACACGTAGCGATTGCGCAGCTCGATGCCGATCTTGGCGGCGATGTCCGGCAGCTCGTTCAGGTCTTCCACCGGAAGATGCCGTCCGCCGGTCAGTTCGGCCAGGTCGGTGAGCAGCCCCGGCCCGGCCATCTCCTCCGGGGAGCGGCCGCGCGCGCCATATGGCTCGTAAATGCCTAAGGCATAAAGCAATACGTCGCTTTCGCGGACCAGGTTGCGCACCTCGGTTTCCGAGTAGCGGCTGCTGTTGTCGCCGCCATCGGAGATGATCAGCAGCGCTTTGCGGCTCTTGGTGGACTTCTTCATCTCGTGCAGCGCCAGGAAGATGGCGTCCAGAAGCGCGGTTCGGCCCTTGGACGGAGCGAAGGCCAGTTGGTTCTGAATCTCCTCGAAGTCACGGGTGAGCGGCACCACCAGCTTGGGCCGGTCGTTGAACTCCACCAGAAAAAACTCGTCTTCCGGATTGGCGGTCCTGAAGAACGCCGCGGCGGCCATGCGCGACCGGCGCAGCTTGTTGCCCATGCTGCCGCTGGTGTCGAAGACCAGCCCCAGCGCCAGCGGCGCGTCCTCCATGGCGAAGTGAGTGACGACCTGCTCTACCTTGTCGTCAAAGATCTTGAAGTGCTCCCGCTCCAGTCCGGTGACCGGCCGGTTCATGCCGTCGCACACCGAGACCGGAACCAATACCAGGTTCGAATCGATCCGCAGATTCGCGGTAGGCAGTTTGACTTCGAGCGGAGCTTTCGTGGCCAGACGGGGGGCAATCGCCACTTGTCCAAGCAAGAGCGGAACGAGCAGACCGAACCCGGCCATCCATCCGCAAATCCCGCGCACGCCGCCCATGGTAGGACCCTTCAGGAATGTATTGTAGCCCGGCTTAGGTAGAAAAACAGCCCCCAGTACGGTTCATTCCAACGGGGAATAGTACCCCAGCCGCCAATGTGCGCGCAGGGGCGGGAGCCCCCGCGGCGGCACCACCACCACCTTCACGCGGTGATATCGTCCGTCGCGCTGCTGGCTGGGGGGCGAGTAGCCCAGGACGTAGCGATTCCGGAGATCCACGCCGATCTTCTGGGCAATATCGGGGAGTTCGGCGGCGCTGGCAGGATACATCCGCCCACCGGTGGATTCGGCGATCTTCGCCAGCAGTTCCCCGCCAAAAACCTCCTCCGCGGGGCGGCCCGCAAAACTCGATTCGAAAACGCCCACGGCATACACCAGGCAATTGCTCTCCACCAGCACGCTTTTGATCTCCGCCTCGCTGTAGCGGCTATTGTTGTCTCCGCCATCGGTGATGAGCAGCAGGGCCTTCTTAGTCTTCTTGGACTTCCGCATCTCATGCAGGGCGAGCATCAGCCCGTCCAGCAGCGCCGTGGACCCTTTGGACTGGGTGAAGACCAGGCGGTTTTCGATGGCCCCGGTATCGCTGGTGAGCGGCACCACGAGCCGCGGGGAATCGTCGAATTCCACCAGGAAGAACTCGTCCTCGGGATTGGATGTCCGCAGAAAGGTGTGTGCCGCCAGTCGCGACTGGTGCAGCTTATCGCCCATGCTGCCGCTGGTATCGAAGACCAGCCCCACGGCCACGGGCGCGTCCTCCATGCTGAAGGCGGTGATCTGGCGTTCCTGCTGGTCTTCGTACAGCCGGAAGTTCTCTTTCTCCAGGCCCGTCACGGGCCGGTTCAGCGGATCGGAAACCGACACCGGAATCAGCACCAGGTTGGTCTCCACGCGCAGGTTGGGCGAGGCCGGCTGGTTCTCCGGCCGCTGCGGCGCGGCCTTGGGACGCGGAGTGATGGAGACCTGCCCATCCAGGGCCAGCCCCGCCAGCAGGACCCCTGCCAATATCGGTATGGTTGCGGCGCGCATGGGATTGCTCTGCCGAGTATTGTACAGCGGCCACCTCCGGCGCGGGGATGGGGACAACGCCGAATCCCGGCCACCCGCGCTACATTTCGCGCAGAATCAAGATGGGCTCCAGCCGCAGCGCATCCCAGGCCGGCCGCAGGCAGGCGCACACCGCGCTGGCGAGCAAAATCAGCGTCACGACAGCGGCGGTCACCGGGTCGGATGGCGCCACCTCGTAGGGCTGGCTCCCGATCGCCCGTCCGGCGGCCAGAAACCCGGCCGTTCCGATGAGCGCGCCCACGCCGGTGAGAAGCAATCCCCGCGCCAGCACCAGACGCACGATCCCGCCGCGACTGGCGCCCAGCGCAATCCGCACGGCTATCTCCCGCCGCCGCTGCCGGGTCTCCAGCGCCACCGTGCCGTAGAGGCCGAGCGCCGTCAACAGCAGACCCACCGCCGCCAGCAGGCCGGTCAGGACGGCTGGCGTGCGCCTGGCGCCGAGGCTTTCGCTCACCCGGCCGTCCAGCGTTCGCAGATTAATTCGCTCCAGGTCCGGGTCCACGGAGCGAACCGCGGCGGCCAGGCCCGCGCCGGCGTGCGCCGAACGGATTACGTACGCTCCACCATCCAGGCCCACCTGGCTGACCGGCATGTAAATCTGCGGACGGATCGGCTGATCCATTCCGGCCTGGCTGGTGTCTCCCACCACGCCTACGATCTCCCACAACTGGTTCTTCGGCGTCAGTTCGGTCCGGAAACGGAGCTGCACCCGCTTGCCCAACCCGCCATATCGCGCTTCGAACGCCCGATTCACCACCAACACGGCCGGCCGGCCGGGGCGATCCGTATCCCAGGAGAAGCTGCGGCCCCTTAGCAGCGGAATGCGCAGCACGGCGAAGTAGGCCGGGTCGATCAGATTCCACACCACCTGGGACCACTCCCTGGGCGGCAGCCCGGCGCCTTCGAACTGAAACGCGGTGCTCATATCCCGGCCATTGAGCGGCAGGCGGCACACCACTCCCGCGGCTTCCACGCCGGGGATTTCGCCCAGCCGCCGGGCCAGCTTGCGGTGGAACTCCGCCGTCAGACGGTCGTCATATCTCGCCTCGGGCAGGCCGATGCCGAAGTAGGTAACCTGGGTGGTGTCGAAGCCCGGATTGCGGCTGGCCAGTTTGAAAAAGACCCGCAGAAACAGGCCTGCGCTCAGCAGCAGGACCAGGCTGAGCGCAACCTGGCAGACGGCCAGAAGCTGGCCCGCGCGGAAGCGGCGGCCGGAGCGGGCCGGGCGGACGAACAACGCCGGAGCGGCGCCGCACAGCAGGGTAACCAGCAGGCACAGCGCCGCCGCGAATGCCAGCGCCGGGCCATCGATGGAGAGATTTGCGGCTGGCTCTAAGGCGCCCGCCAGGCGCAGCACGGCCGGAATCCCGCGCAGCAGCGCCAATGCCAGCAGCAGCCCCAGCCCGCCGCCCGCCGCGCTCAGGAGCAGCGATTCCGCCAGCATCTGCCGCATCGCCGCCGCCAGATTCGCGCCCAGCGCCGCGCGGATGGCCATCTCGCGGCTGCGCGCCACCGAGCGCGCCAGAATCAGGTTCACCACATTGGTGACGACGATCCCCAGCAGCAGCAGCACCGCGGCGCTCAGCAGCATCAGTGGACGGCGCAGGCTGCCCTTCCATGCCTCGTCAAGAGGCTCCATGCCGGCGCCTCCGCCGCGGTTATCCTCCGGGAACTCGTCCGCCAGGCGGGCGCCGATGGCCAGCAGTTCGGCTTGGGCGCCCGCCAGGCCAACGCCGGGTTTGAGCCGCGCGACAGCCTGAAGCACACGGGTCCCGCGCCCGTTGTAATCGCGGTGGTTCATGGGGATGTAGGCGTCCACGCGGACGCCCGGATCGGGAAATGCGAAACCCGGCGGCAGGATTCCGATCACTTCGTACGGTTGTTCATTCACCCGCACGGTGCGGCCCACCACGTCAGCGGCGCGGTTGAACTGCCGCGCCCACAGCTCGCCCGTGAGCACGATCAGCGATTGCCCGGCGGCTTCCTCGCGCCCGGTAAACGTGCGGCCGAGCCGCGGGCTGGCGCCCAGCACGCGAAACAGGTCCGAGGTGACCATGCCGGTCAGGATCACGGAAACCGGCGAGCCCGCCTCGCCCCGGCCGCCTCGCAGGCCAAACGTGCGCGTCATGAAGCCGGCCACGCCGTCCAGCGCCGTGCTCCGCGCCCGCCAGTCCATCAGGTTTGGCAGCGACACCGGGCGAAAGCCCTTGCCCGCCTGCGTTTCGTGCAGCGCCACCAGCCCCTCCGGCGCCGGATACGGCAACTGCCGCAGCAGCAGCCGGCCGGTGGCGCAGAAGACCGCCGTCACGGCGCCGATCCCCAGTGCCAGGGTGAGCGCCACGATGACGCTGAAGCCCGCGGCCCGGCGCAGCCCGCGCGCCCCGTGCCGCAGATCGCGCCCCCAGGATTCCAGTGTCCAGGCCATCGCCCTCATTGTGACCTAAGCGCGCCCGCCGGATCGACCCGCGCCGCCCGGCGTGCCGGCAGGCAGGCCGCGGCCCAGCCCGCCACCACGACCACCACCGTCACCGAGGCGATGGTCATCGGGTCCGCCGCCGTGATCCCAAAGAGCATGGTCGAAAACAATCGGGCCAGCAGCAGCGAGAGCGGAATGCCGATGGCAATTCCCGCCGCGATCAGTTTCATGCTCTGCCCCACGACCAGCGCGCCGATCTGCCGCGCCTGCGCGCCCAGCGCCAGCCGGATGCCGATCTCGCACCGGCGCTGCGCCACGGTGAACGAAAGGACGCCGTAAATCCCAATCGCCGCCAACAGCAGCGCCGCCACGGAAAAGAAGGCCACGATGGACGCCGTGGATCGCGGACGGCTCAGCACGCCGCTCATCACTTCCTCCATGGTCCGCACGTTGTACAGCGGCTGCTCCGGATCGATCTTCGCGAGTTCCCCGCGGATCGCCCTCTCCAGGGCGCCCGGCGTCAGATGCGAGCGCAGGATGAGGCTCATCTGATGCCGGCTCCGCTGCATGTAGGGGAAGAACATCTCGGGTCTGGGGTCGGCGTCGGTCATGGTGGTTCGCACGTCGGCCACTACGCCCACGATCTCGCAGGTGACCTTCTGTGTGGAATAGGTCACATGCCGGCCCACGCCGTGGCCATCCGGGAAGTACCGCCGCACGAAGGCCTCGTTCACCAGCATGACTTGCGGGGACGAGGCACTGTCGGTCTCCGCGAACTCGCGCCCGGCCAGGAGGGGAATCCCAAGCACCTGAAAATAGCCGGGACTGACCACGCGATTCCGTATCCCCCGCGCCCGCGGTGCATCCGCCGGGGTACCTTCCGGCCAGGCCAACGCGCTCTCGAAGTCGGCTTCCAGTTGCAGGTAGGAGGTCGCGCCCACGCCCGGCACGCCGGGAAGGACGCGCAGGCGGCGTAGCAGTTCGTCGTAGAACTTCACGCGCTGTTCGGGCGCGCCATATCGGGAATCCGGAATCCGGACCCAGGCGGTAACCAGCCCGTCCGCCCGCACGCCGGTTGGCAGCGCCCCCATCCGCGCATAGCTCTGCAGCAGCAGGCCGGCGGACATGGCAAGGGCGGCCGCAACCGCAGTCTGCGCCACCACGAGTGCGCTACGCAGGCGGGGTTGAGTGGTAGAGGAGCCGCCACGGCTCGAATCCTGCAAGCCGTCGCGCGCGTTGCAACGCAGCGCCTGCCACGCCGGCGCCAGCCCGAACAGCAGCGCCGACAGCAGCGATGCGCCCATCGCAAAGGCAATTGCCGGGCCGCCCATTTCGACCGCGTGCCAGCCGGTGAGGCTGTGCCCGGTCAGCGCCGTCACGGCAGCCAGGCCCGCGCGGGCCAGCGGCAGCCCGACCGCGCCGCCCGCCCCCGCCAGTAGCAGGCTCTCGGCGAGCAACTGCCGCACCAGCTTTCCACGGCTGGCGCCCAGAGCCAGGCGCACCGCGATCTCCTGGCGCCGCACGGTAGCACGCGCCAGCAGCAGGCTGGCCGTGTTCGCGCACGTCACCAGCAGGATGCACCCGGCCGCTCCCCACAGCAGCAGCAGGCTGGGCCGCACGCCCGAGGCGGCATGCTGCCGGATTGGTACCACGCTGACCCGGCGTGACGGGCCATCCTTCGGGCTCAACTCCTGCACGGCCGCATCGGCCCTCGCGACGGATACGCCGGGTCGCAGCCTGGCCACGATGTCCGTCAGTATCCCGGCGCCGAGCCGGATGCTTTCGGCCGGAAAATAGCGGTTGTCGCCGACTCGCGGGACCCAGACTTCCACCGGCTCTCCGCGATACCAGAACGACGGCGGCAGGACTCCCACCACCGTCAGGCTCTCCGCATTCACGCGGATCGGCCGGCCGAGAATCCTCGGATCTCCGCCGAATCTGCTTTGCCACGCGTGATAGCTGAGGATCGCCACGTGCGCGCCGCCCGGCCGGTCTTCTTCCGGCAGGAATCCGCGGCCGAGCACCGGCTCGACTCCCAGCACCGAAAAGAAACTGGCCGAAGCCCGTGCGGCCATGATCCGGTCCGTCGAGCCTGAAGTCACCAGGGTCATGTTTTCGTCCAGCCACGCGCCCAAATTGGAGAAGACTGCGGACTTCTGCGAAAGATACTCGTAATCGGGAACCGAATTGGCTTCCCGCACGACGACGATCCTGTCCGCATCGCGAAACGGCAGCGAATCGAGCAGCACCGCGTGGACCAGCGAGAAGACCGTGACATTCGCCCCGATGCCGAAGGCCAGCGTCAGCACCACGAACGCCGAGAGCCCAGGCGCCCGCCGCAGCGCGCGCGCGGCGTACCGCAGATCGCAGCCGAAACTCTCGATCCACCCAAAGATACGATCGCGGCAGGCATCCTGCTGCTGGGCGACGCCGCCAAATCGCCGCACGGCCGCCGCCCGCGCCTCTCCCTCGGCAAGGCCTGAGCGTCGATTCGCCTCGGCCTGCATCGCCAGATGGAAGGCCATCTCGTCGTGCAAATCGCGCTCCACTTCGCCGCGGTGCAGCAGCGCGCGCAGGCGCAGACGTAACCGGTATGGCCAGTGTGCCGGACCCCGCATCACGCCTGCTGGAACCGGACCACCGAAGTGATAGCGGCCGACAGCCGCTCCCAGTTGGCCGCCTCCTTATCCAGGTGGCGCCGCCCGAGCCGCGTCAGCGAGTAGAACTTCGCCCGCCGCCCGAGTTCGCTGGTCCGCCACTCGGCCTCGATCCAACCCTCCTGCTCGAGCTTATGGAGCGACGGATACAGCGACCCGTCGCTGACCGCCAGCACGTCCCCGGAGATCTGCTTCAACCGCTGGCTGACCGCCCAACCGTGCATCGGCCCCAGCACCAGGACTTTGAGCAGGAGAAGGTCCAGCGTGCCCTGCACCAGATCGGTTGGCTTGCTCATGTGTGATTGTCCTCGGTTACCGAGAACAAGCGTAGCACATCCGTGCGATTCTACGTAGAGTGATCGACCACGAAATGCTGCGGGCCGAAGTGGCCCGGCACCCATACCCATTGCTATTTGCAACCGCCGGCGGGGCGCATCTGTACGGCTTCCCGTCGCCCGATTCCGGCTACGACTTGCGGGGCGTCCACATCCTGCCCGCCAGGGAAGCGGCCGGGCTGCTCCCGAAACAGGAGAGCGTCGTGATCTCGGCGTCCCACGAAGATCTTGAGATCGACCTGGTCACCCAGGACGTTCTCAAGTTCTTCCTGACGCTGCTCGATCGGAATGGCAGCGTACTGGAGCAACTCTACTCGCCGCTGGTGCTGCGGGCAACGCCGGAGCACGGGGAACTCAAAGAGATCGCTGCCGGCTGCATCACGCGGCATCATATCCATCACTACCTGGATTTCTCGGCGGCGCAGTGGAAGCAATTCCAGAAAGAGAACCGTCCGCGGGTCAAGCCGCTGCTCTATGTCTACCGCGTGCTCCTGACAGGCATCCATCTGATGCGCACCGGAAAAGTGGAGGCCCATCTCCCGGCGCTCAACGAGGAGGCCCGCCTGCCGTACATTCCGGAGCTGATCGGAAGAGCAGTGGGCGGATCGGAGACAGGGTTGCTGCGTCCCGGCGAGCGGGAGTTCCATCAGGCGGAATACGCCAGGCTCCTGGCCGCACTGCAAAGCGCGGGCGCGAAGTCCCATCTGCCGGACGAGCCAGGTGCGCGCGAGGCCCTCAACGACCTGCTGCTCCGGGTGCGATTCAAGCCGGCGTGAAACGGCGCGGCGAGCCCGTCGAGGAGACCGGGAAACCGCTCCGCGAGGAGCGGCTTCCGGCGCTACACGTCCCGGAAGCAGACTCCGCAAGCGCGCCGGGGACCCCGCTGTCACCCCCGCCCGGCGCCGTAAATCATCCGCAGCACGCTCATCACGTACTGCTCGCCGGTCAGTCCCTCACGGGCGGCTTCGGGGAATTCCACCAGCGACTGGAAATACGCCGCCAGCTCCTGGAACAGTTCGATGCGCGCCAGCGGCTCGTAGCCGTCCCGCCGCGAGACGGCCCGCACGGCAATGCTCACCGCCTCGGGGCTCGCCAGGCTGCGCAGGCGCGCGGCCAGGTGCGGATACGCCAGCAGGGAATTGTATTTCGCCGGCGCCACGCGGTCCAGGTCGGGAGCCAGCGGCGTGCGCACGCGGGCTACGATGGTGCC
>Ga0265323_10001066_pt1 | contig 14201 bp, 10 predicted proteins | sample 41225metaG_FD_193580 | JGI IMG/M metagenome (GOLD analysis project Ga0265323, IMG submission 193580) | Rhizosphere microbial communities from Carex aquatilis grown in University of Washington, Seatle, WA, United States - 4-12-25 metaG | ecosystem: Host-associated > Plants > Roots > Rhizosphere... | reverse complement strand
AGGGAGGGACAAGAAATGAACCATTTGCTCCAACTGCACCAACACGTCGGCGTTTACCTGGTCCTCGCCGCCTTCCTGCTCGCCGCCGGCATCTTTGGCTTCATCCGGCGCCGCACCCTCATCGGCATGCTCATAGCCGGCGAACTCATCTTCTCCTCTGCGGCGCTGAATTTCATGGCCTTGAACCGCTTCACGGCCCCCGATCCGACCGTCGGCCAGATCTTCGTCCTGTTCATCATGGGACTCGCCGCCGCCGAGGTTGCGATCGCCTTGAGCATCATCATCGCCGTGTACCGTAATTACCGCTCCATCCAGCCCAGGGGGCTCTCCGACCTGAAGGGGTAGCTCCATGGCACCAAAAATCGTCGAAGACCCCCGCCTCCTGTACGCCGTCCTCGCCCCGCTGATCGGCGCGGGGCTGATCATGGCGACGGGCCGGAAACCCAACCTGCGCGAAGCCTGCTCGTTCATCGCCGCGGCCACGCTGTTCGGACTCACGGCGTCGCTCATCCCGGCCGTCCGCGCCGGAGAGACGCTGCACTTCACGCTGTTCCAGTTGCTCCCGGGCCTGAGCTTCTCGCTCCGTGCCGACGCGCTCTCGATGGTCTTCGCCTTGACGGCATCGTTTCTCTGGGTCGTCGCCGTATTTTATTCCGCCGGCTACATGCGCGGCCTCGAGGAGCACGCCCAGACGCGCTTTGGCACTTGCTTCGCCCTCGCGCTGTTCGGCGCCGTCGGCTGCGCCTTCGCCGACAACCTCCTCACGCTTTATCTCTTCTATGAGATCGTCAGCGTCACCACCTATCCGCTCGTTGCGCACCACCAAGACGAGGAGGGCTACGAGGGCGCGAAGAAATACCTGGTTTATCTGACGACCGCGGCCAAGGGCCTCATCCTGCCCGCCATGGTGCTGATCTACGTGCTCTCGGGCACGCTCGACTTCGCCCACAACGCGCACGTCGGTATCCTGCCGGCTGGCGTCCACAATGGCGTCATCATCGTCCTCTACATCTGCTGCATCCTGGGCTTCGCCAAGAACGGCGTCATGCCCCTGCACAACTGGCTGCCGAGCGCCATGGTCGCGCCGACGCCGGTCAGCGCGTTGCTCCATGCCGTCGCGGTCGTGAAGGTCGGTGTGTTTTCAACCGTGCGGGTGATGCTCTACGTCTTCGGCGTGGATTTGATGGGCAACCTCCACCTCGGGCTGCCCACCGCCTACTTCGTCTCGATTACGATTCTCGTCGGCTCGATTGTCGCACTCTCGAAGGACAACCTGAAGGCACGGCTCGCCTACTCCACCGTCAGCCAGCTCTCGTATGTCATCCTTGGCGTCGCTTTGCTCAATCCGACCGGCGTCTCCGGCGGCCTCTTTCACATTGCGGCGCACGCGTTCTCCAAGATCACGCTCTTCTTCTGCGCCGGCGCGATCTACGTCACGACGCACAAGAAAGACATCTCCGAGATGGGCGGCCTTGGCCGCCAGATGCCGTGGACCTTCGGCGCCTTCGCCCTTGCCGCGCTTTCGATGATCGGCGTACCGCCGGTCGCGGGCTTCACCTCCAAGCTATACCTGCTGGTTGGCGCGCTCGATGCCGGCTCGATCGGCATCCTCGTCGTGCTCATCGCCAGCGCGCTCCTCAACGCCGCCTACTTCGCTCCGGTCGTCTACCACGCCTTCTTCGGCCAGCCCGCCGCCGCGGACGCGGCAAATCTCAAATCTGAAATCTCAGATCTCAAATCGGCGTCGCACAGCGTCGCCAAGGAAGCGCCGCTCGCCATGTTGATTCCGCTCTGCCTCACCGCCGCGATCTCCGTCGCCCTCGGCCTCTATCCTGACTTCTTCATGCAATTCGCCTCGGCCGTCCTGCCATGAATCTCCTGCAAATCATCGAATTTCTCCGCCGCAACCTGAAGACGGTTGTCCTCGGTTGCGTTGCGGTGCTGATACTGACGGTCGCGGCCGACGTCGTGCGGTGGGCTATGACCGCCCACAGCACCGAAACTGTCGCCGAGGAACACGCTTCCGGCTTCTGGGCCACGCTCTTTCACGTCGCGGAAAACGTTCCCGTATTCTGGACGGTGTTCGGTTTTCTCGGCTGCCTGCTGCTCGTGATCGTCTCCAAGGCGGTCATCGGCCCGATCGTTTCCAAGCACGAGGATTTCTACGATGAGTAATCTCTGGATTCATCCGTCGCTGCTGCTGATCGGCGGCGCCCTCCTGCTGCCGCTGATCCCGAAGGCGTTCAAGAAGGCCTTTCTGCTGGGCGTCCCGCTGCTGACCTTCGGCCTGGTGCTGTCGATGTTGGGCCAGCCCGCTGCCGCGCATGGCCAGATCCTATTTCTGAACTGGACGCTTACTTTCGGCCGGGTCGATTCGTTGAGCCTCGTGTTCGCGGTGATCATGAGCGGCATGTGCTGCATCGGCACGCTCTACGGCATGCACGTCGAGGAGGATGCGCAGCACAGCGCGTCGTGGGTCTATGTCTCCGGCTCGCTCGGTGCCATCTTTGCGGGCGACCTGCTCACGCTTTTCCTATTCTGGGAGCTGATGGCGTTCTCGTCGGTATTCCTGATTTGGTTCCGCCGCCGCCCCGAATCGACCGCGGCCGGCTTCCGTTACCTGCTCGTGCACGTCGCCGGCGGGCTCTCGCTGCTGGCGGGCCTCATCCTGTACGTCCACGCCACCGGCAGCATCGCGTTCAACGCTTTCAATATTCAGCACCCGTCGGGCGCCGAATACCTCATCCTGATCGGCATCATCCTCAACGCCGCCGTGCCGCCGCTGCACGCCTGGCTGCCCGACGCCTATCCCGAGGGCACGTTCAACGGCTCCGTCTTTCTCAGCGCGTTCACCACCAAGACCGCCGTCTATGCGCTCTGCCGCGGATTCGCCGGCATGGAGCTGCTCGTCTGGCTCGGTGTGATCATGGCGCTCTACGGCGTCGTTTACGCGATCATCGAAAACGACATTCGACGCCTCTTTGCCTACCACATCGTCAGCCAGGTCGGCTACATGGTGGCCGGTGTCGGCATTGGCACCGCCCTCGCCATCAACGGCGCCTGCGCCCACGCCTTCGCCCACATCCTCTACAAGGGCCTGCTCTTCATGGGCGGCGGTTCGGTGCTTTACATGACGGGCGAGACGCGCATGTCGCAGCTCGGTGGCCTCTACAAAAAGATGCCGTGGACCTTCCTGCTGACGCTGATCGGCGGGCTGTCCATCTCGGCGTTCCCACTCTTCAGCGGCTTCGTGAGCAAATCGATGATCGTGCAGGCCGGCTTCGACAATCCGCACCTCTACTGGGCCGCCTTCTTCCTGATGCTCGCCGCGATCGGTACGTTCTACTGCAACGGGCTCAAGGTTCCGTATTTTGTCTGGTTCGGGAAAGACAAGTGCTCGCCCGCCGTACGCGATCGCGCCGGCGATCCGCCCTGGAACATGCTCGCCGCGATGGGCATCGCCGCATTCTTCTGCGTCTTCCTCGGTTGCTATACTCCAGCCCTCTACAACCTGCTACCGAATCAGGCGGCCGCCCACGCGTTTCACGCATACACGCCGTTCCATATTTCCGAGACACTGCAGGTCCTGCTCTTCACGGCGCTCAGTTTCTTCCTGCTCGTCAGACTGAAGAAGATCGAGCCGCACGCCGGCACCAACGTCGACCTCGACTACTTCTATCGCATCGGCGGCCGGGCGTTCCTCTGGCTGGCCCGCAAGCCGGTCCAGCTCGTCGACACCGCCGTGGGTGAAATCTACCGCGTGGGCGGCCTCGTTCCCTTGATGAAGTCCGCGACGCTGGTCGGGCTTTTCGACAACCACGTAATCGACGGCGCCGTCGACGGCATTGCTTCCAGCGTGCGCGGCATCGGCCAGCGACTGCGCGGTGTCCAGCGCGGCGCGATGCAGGATAACCTCACGGTCGGCTTCGCCATTGTCGCCGGCCTGATCCTCGCCTTCCTGTTCTTCAAGGGCTTTTCGTCATGACACTCCCCGGCGCCAACGAAGGCTTTCCTTTGCTCAGCGTTCTGATCTTCAGCCCGTTGCTCGGGGCTGCGGTGGCGGCCTTGATCCGCGACGAGCGCATATTGCGCTGGTGGACCTTCCTCGTCGCCGCGGCCGTCGGCGTGAAGTCAGTGTCACTCTACACGGGGTTCAACACCCGTACTGCGGCGTTTCAGTTCGGGGAACTGCATTCGTGGATTCCGACCCTGCATATCAACTATGCGCTCGGCGTCGACGGCATCAGCCTGCTGCTGGTGCTGCTCACCACGCTCATCACGCCGCTGTGCGTGCTGGCGTCGTGGAAATACATCAAGACGCGCGTCAAAGAATTCATGATCTGTCTCCTCGCCATGGAGACGGCGATGATCGGTGTGTTTTGCGCACTCGATGCGATCCTATTTTTCCTCTTCTGGGAGGCGATGCTGATCCCGATGGCGCTGATGATAGGCGTCTGGGGCGGGCCGCGGAAGATCTACGCCTCGCTCAAGTTTTTCATCTACACGATGGCGGGCTCCGTTTTCCTGCTGGTCGCGTTGATCGCGCTGCGCCTGCAAACGGGCAGCTTCAGCATCCCCGACATGATGGGCCACCATTACGCGGCCAGCTTCCAGCTCTGGGTTTTCGCCGCGTTTTTCATTTCGTTCGCGATCAAGGTGCCGATGTTCCCGTTCCACACGTGGCTGCCGGCGGCACACGTCGAGGCCCCCACGGCGGGCAGCGTGATTCTGGCCTCCGTTCTGCTCAAAATGGGCACATACGGCTTCTTGCGGTTCGCGCTGCCGATCACGCCCTACGCCGCGCACCATTTCGCGCCCTACATTCTCTGGCTGTCGGTGGTCGCGATCCTCTATGGCGGTTTTGCCGCCCTGGCGCAGAGCGACCTCAAGAAACTCGTGGCATACTCCAGCGTGGGCCACATGGGTTTCGCCACGCTCGGCATTTTCGCGCTCAACCTCAATGGCATTGAGGGCTCCGTTCTCGTGATGATCAATCACGGTATCACGACCGGCGCGCTGTTCATCATGGTCGGCATGATCTACGAGCGGCTGCACACCCGCGATCTCAACCAGACGGCGGGCCTGGGCAAATACACGCCGGTCTTCGCCGGTTTCCTCGGCGTCTTCTGCCTCTCGTCGCTCGCCTTCCCCGGCACCAACAGCTTCATTGGCGAATTTCTTGTGCTGGCCGGCGGCTTCAAGGTTTCGAAGCTGATCATCCTCTGCACCGTGCCCGGCATCGTGGCCTCCGCCGCCTACAACTTCCGCATGCTTCAGCGCGTCGCCTACGGCGGCACCCACAATCCCGACCACTCCGGAGTAAAAGATCTCAATTTCCGCGAGATCGTCACGCTCGTGCCGCTGCTGGTTTTCGTCTTCTGGATCGGACTCCACCCGCAGCCATTCGTCGATGTCATGCACGCCAGCGTGCAGCACCTCCTGACCCAAACCAGCGCCGCGGCGGCGCAGGCGTCCGTCGCACTGCCCTGAACCGCGTGCCGCCGCGGAAATCCGAAATCCGAATGTCGAAACGCGAAACAACTCTGAAGAAGCAAAATTCGAAACGACGGCCCCCCAAGGCGGCCGGTCATCTGGATTTCTGCCCTTTTCAGATTTTAAATTTGTTTCGGATTTCGAAATTAGAATTTCGGATTTTCCCCACCTCTGAGTGCTGAAAGCCCCGATTCTTATACTCGCTCCCCGCTACTTTCAGATGACTTCTTTCCTTCAGTCTTTTCTTCCCGAACTGGTGTTGCTTGCCGGTACGCTCGGGCTGTTCGTCATCACGCTCGGCGAATCCCGCGGCAAGCAGGCCGCCACCGCCGCGCTGGCCGTGGCGTTCGCCACCTTGCTCGCCTGCGTTTTCAGCCTGGGACAACAGGCCAGCTTGTTCAGCGACGCCTACCGCATCGATGCCTTCTCACAGTGGCTGAAGCTCGTCCTCGCCGCCGGCTACACGGCCGTCGTGCTTCTCAGCGGCAGACTGCCCGATATCCGCGAGGAGGTTAAAGCCGAGTATTTCCTTTTCCTCAGTCTGAGCGCCACCGGTCTCCTCCTGCTCGTGAGCAGCGTCGATATCCTGACGATCGTCGTCGCCCTCGAACTGTCGTCGTTCCCGCTATATCTGATGGTACCGATGCGCCGCGAACGCGAGGGGCAGCGACAGCAGATGGAATCGGCGATCAAGTACATGATGTACGGCGTGGCCGCCAACGGCATCATGCTCTTCGGCCTGAGCTATCTGTTCGGCCTGACCGGCACCACGAATCTGCCGTTGATGATCGTGAAACTCGGCCCGGTGATGCACACCCCCCTCGCGATCGTGGGCCTGGCGATGGCCTTTTGCGGCCTCTTCTTCAAGCTGGCCGTCTTCCCCTTCCACTTCTGGACGCCCGACGTCTACCAGGGCGCGTCCAACGAAACCGCCGGCCTGATTGCCTCGCTGCCCAAAGTCGCCGCGATCGCCGTGCTCGTGCGCTTCGTCTCGCTCGCCACGCCCGACAACCACACCGTTTCGCTGCTCCTCACCGGCCTCGCGATCGTGTCGATGTTTTACGGCAACCTGATCGCGATGGTCCAAAAAGACTTCAAACGCCTCCTTGGTTTCTCCGGCATCGCGCACGCCGGTTATGCCCTGGTCGGTTTCGTGGCGCTCAGTTCGGCCGGCTATGCCGCCGCGCTCTTCTACATCACCGGCTACATGCTCATGGTGCTCGCCTGCTTCGTGGTGATTTGCCGGGTCTCGCGCGACGGCACCAACGTCGCCATCGAGGAACTCGCCGGTCTGCACCGCCGCTCGCCGTTGCTGGCTGTGACGCTACTCGTAGGCGTATTTGGCCTCGCCGGCATGCCGCTCTTCGTCGGGTTCATGGGCAAGCTCAGCCTGCTGACCGCGGCCTGGGCAGGACACCACTACGCCGTGGTCATCATCGCCATGATCAACTCGGCGATCGCGATTTATTACTATCTGCAAGTGATCCGGCAGGCGGTGTTCGGCGAAAAAGACGTCGCGGCCGCGCCGCTGGCGCTCGACTGGTCGACGCGCCTCCTGTGCGTGCTGTTGATCGCCGCCATCGTCACCCTCGGCGTGGCGCCGGGATCAATGCTCGCGGCCATCACCAGCTCCCTCCCCGGCTAGCCGCGATCATGTAGGGGCGCAGACTTGCTGCGCCCTAGCTCACGCTCGCGGCCACCGGTCAAACCGGCATAGGATTTTACAGGAGGCAACGGAGGAAAGAGAGAGGATTGCGGCTTCTGTCCACCAATTCGAGGCCAGCCCATCCTTTGCGTGTTTTCTCCGTTCTCTCTGTTATCTCCTGTAAAAATTAAACTGCTGGTTTTGCTTCTTTGCTCGATATCTGTCGGCCGCCTTACAAAACTGTCATCCTGGCGAAAGGCGTGGGAGAGGTGCACGTGCGATCTTCACGGCCCTATGAATAACATTCTATTCGCCCTCCTTCCCTCCCGCCGCGGGTTCGCCTGGACAGCCACCGGCGTGTTCGTTGCCGGGGTCCTGGCCGTCGTCCTCAGCGGCGCGCGGTCGTTCGCCTCGGAAAAATCCCCCGTGGCGGTACAACTCGATTCCAAGCCCGTCAACCGTGGCACGCTCGAACCCGCCAGTTATTCGACCGTTGCCAAACGCGTCGCGCCCAGCGTCGTCACCATCACCACCGTGACCAAGGGCCGCAACGTCTCGATCAACTCGCGCGAGTTCCCCGGTAGCGCCGATCCGTTCTTCCGCCAGTTCTTCGGCAACCAGATGCCGCAGATGCGCGAACAGCCGCAAAGTGGCCTCGGCTCCGGCGTCATCATCAGCGCCGACGGCTACATCGTGACCAACAATCACGTCGTCGATGGCGCCGATAGCGTGACCGTCACCCTTGACGACGGCCGCATTCTCAAGGCCCGCGTTGTGGGCCGCGACCCGCAGACCGACATCGCCGTCGTCAAAGTCGACTCCAAGGATCTGCCGGCCATCAAATTTGCCGAAAGCGCCAAAGCCGAGGTCGGCGACCGCGTCCTCGCCATCGGCAATCCTTTCGGCATCGGCGAAACCGTCACCACCGGCATTGTCAGCGCCAAGGGCCGGCGCCCGAACCTCGGCCTGGCCTATGAGGATTTCATTCAGACCGATGCCGCCATCAATCCCGGCAACTCCGGCGGCGCGCTCGTCGATATCGACGGCCGCCTGATTGGCCTCAACACCGCGATCCTCAGCCGCTCGGGCGGCTTCCAGGGCGTGGGCCTCGCCGTCCCCTCGGATCTCGTGCGCAATGTCGTCGATAATCTCGTGCAAAACGGCAAGGTCGTGCGCGGCTTCATCGGCGTCAAAATTCAGGATGTCACACCGGATCTCGCCGAATCCTTTGGTCTCAAGGACCACGCCGGGGCGCTCGTCGCCGACGTGACACCCGGCAGCCCGGCCGCCAAGGCAGGATTGAAAGACGGTGATGTCATCACCGAGGTCGAGGGCAAGGCCATCGCCGACTCGGGACAACTCCGCATGGCGGTCAGTCAGACTGCACCCGGTACCAAGCTCGCTCTGGGCGTGCTACGCGACGGCAAGAACGAAAATTTCACCGTTACCACCGCGACGGCGCCCAACCAGCGCCGCGGTCGCGGCAATGAACCCTCCGGTATCACCGGCAATGACGACGACACTGGCGTATTGAATGGCGTGTCCGTGTCCGATCTCGATTCAGCCACCCGGCAGCAGTACAATGTGCCGGCCGGCATTCATGGCGCGCTAATCACCGAGGTGGCGTCCGACTCAGCCTCGGCCCGTGCCGGCCTCCAGCCGGGCGATGTGATTCTCGAAATCAACCACAAGCCGGTCAGCTCAGCCGACGAAGCCATCAAACTCAGCGAGGACGGCTCCAACAAGAAGACTCTTCTCCGGCTCTGGTCACGGGGCGGCACGATCTTCGCGGTGGTTGACGAAACCGCCACCCCCACTCCTTAAACCGGAGTCATACAGGCGGAAACCACGAATGGACACGAATGCACACGAATATCCGGAGAGCGAACCAGATTTCCCGAGAAAGCTCCGGCCTCACTGTTTGGTGGTGGTTCGGGTGCAGCACAACGAAGTCCGTTCCATTCGTGTCGATTCGTGTTCATTCGTGGTTCAACTGAATTGTTCCGGCTAAGCCATTTGATTGTTGGGACCCAGGCGGGCGCTGCGGTGCGGTTCCTAGGTAGGGCGGTTTATCCCTAAGCCGCCGTGATCAAACCGGCGCGTTAAGGATAACGCGCCCTACCGCCGATCCCGGCGTAGCACGGTCAACCGGAACCGTGCTTGCCGGCGGTGCCAACCAGGAGATCGCGGTCAGGTTGACCGCGCTACGGTCGCGCCGACTGTCTGGAGCCTCCGCCCGTTCTGGGCTTTCCCGCCATCGCTTCTTTATCCAAACTTTCCCCCATGCGTGTGCTCGTGGTCGAAGATGATGCCAAGATAGCCTCGTTTGTCGTGCGCGGTCTGAAGGAAGCCGGCTTTGCCGTCGATCACGCGCCCGACGGCGAAACCGGGCTCTTGTTCACCCAAACCACCGAGTACGATACCGCCATTGTCGATATCATGTTGCCGAAGCTCGATGGCATCAGCCTGGTCAAGCGCCTGCGCGCGGCGCGCAAGCCGACGCCGGTGGTCTTCCTCAGCGCCAAGGCCAGCGTGGACGACCGCGTGAAGGGCCTGCAGGCGGGCGGGGACGATTACCTCACAAAACCCTTCGCCTTTTCTGAGCTGCTGGCCCGCGTCCAGGCGCTCATCCGCCGCGCCACGCATTCGCCCGAAGCCACGCGCCTTACCGTCGGCGATGTCGTCCTCGATCTCGTGACCCGCGAAGTCACGCGTGGCGGCGTACTAGTGAAGCTGCAACCGCGCGAGTTTTCCCTGTTGGCGTTTCTGCTGCGGCACGCCGGCCGGCCGGTCACAAAGACCATGATCCTGGAACACGTCTGGGATTACAGTTTCGATCCGCAAACCAACGTCGTCGACGTCGTGGTGCACCGCCTGCGCGCCAAGATCGATCCCGACAAAACCCGCCTCGAGACCATCCGCGGCGTGGGCTACATCTGGCGCCGCGATGCTTGACCGTGTCAGACATTCGCTGGCCGTCCGGCTCGGCGTGCTCTACGCGCTGGTGTTCACGCTGGGCGCGGCGGTGGTGTTCGGCGTGTTGTACTGGTTCCTCGCCGACGCGCTGGAAAAGCGCGAGCGCGCCGTGGTCGAGAAGCGGGCCCAGGACTACGCGGCGCTCTACGAAAGCGGCGGAGCCGGCGCGTTGCGGGCCAAGCTCACCGCTGGGGAAGCCAGCCCGGAGGTGAATTCGCTGCTCGTGCGCATCATCGGCCCCGGGGGCAACATTTTGTTCGGGCGGGTGCCGCCGGATTGGGTCGAAACGCAGGTCCAGCAAATCCCGCTGCCGGGCGCGTTCGGCAATTTTCAAGTGCAGCAGGTGGTGCAGACCGTGCGCATCCCGCGCGACGCCGAGAAAGATTTCACCGTGGCGTCCGCGCCGCTATCCGACGGGCGCTCGCTCCAGGTGGTCCGCAGCTCCGACAACCGCGCGGTGCTGCTCGCGCCGCTGCGCCGCACGTTTCTCTCGGTCGGAGCCGGGGCGCTGACGCTCGCGGCGCTCGTCGGCCTCGTGCTTGCGTGGCGGGTCACCCGGCCATTGCGCGCGGTCAACGACACGGCTCGTCGCATCGTCGCCACGGGCGATCTCCAGGCGCGCGTGCCGCCGCCGGCCGGCGGCGGGGAGCTCGCCGAGCTCGTCCGTCAATTCAACACCGTGCTCGCGCAGAACGCCGCACTGATCGGCGCGCAGCGCGAGACGCTCGACAATCTCGCTCACGACCTGCGCACGCCCCTTGCCCGCCTGCGCGGCACGGCCGATCTCGCCTTGCAGAATCAGACCGACTCCGCTGCGGCACGCGAGGCGCTGGCCGACTGTCTGGAGGAATCGGAACGCGTGCTACGCCTGCTGGAGACGATGCTCGACGTCTCGGCGGCCGAAACCGGCACCCTGCCGCTGCGCCGGGAAAGGCTCGATCTGGGCGCCGTGCTCACCGACGCGGTCGATCTCTATCGCGAAGTAGCCGAGGAGAAGAACATCACGCTGCACATCGACGCGGCGGCGCCGGTCTTCGTCGATGGCGATGCTTTGCGGCTCGGGCAGGCGGTGGCCAATCTGCTCGACAATGCTTTGAAATACACGCCGGCCGGCGGTCGCGTGCGCCTCACGGCACATGCGGAGCCGGGCTTGGGCCTGATCGAGGTCAGCGACACCGGCCCGGGGGTACCGCCGGACGAACGCGAAAAGATTTGGCGACGGCTTTATCGCGGCGATGCGAGCCGCTCGCAGCGCGGCCTTGGGCTGGGCTTGAGTCTGGTGAAGGCCATCGTCGAGGCGCACCACGGCTCCGTGACGGTGGACGGAGCGGACGGTGGCGGGGCGCGTTTCACCGTGCGCCTGCCTTCTGCATAAAGGAGCGCCCGCAGATACTTGGCGCGGCAGAGTTGCCACGAAGGGAAAAGTTGTTGAACCACAAAACACCTGGTTCAAAAACACGAAAGCAGGAAGAGGAGGTTAACCGCGAAGCGGCGCGAATCCGGAAGTGTAGCCGCGACGGTTACGGCGCGGGGGCTTTCGAATCTTCCACGCGAAACCCGGAACGCGAAACCCGGAACTTGGATTCCTTGGCCCACGGAACACATGGAAGGCACAGAGGCTGAATTTTGCCCACGAAACACACGAAAGGACACGAAAAGCGGGAAGGAGGAGTTGCCCGCGAATCGGCGCGAATGATCGCGAATAGGATGACGGCGGAATCTGAAACCCTTAACCCGGAACGCGGAACCCGGAACTTGAATTTTTGGCCCACGAAACACACGAAAAACACGAAAGGGAGAGGTTAACCGCGAAAGGATACGAATGATCGCGAATCTGATTCACCACAAGGCACTGAGTTTTCTTCGACCGTTATAGAAACCGCTAATTTTCGCCAATCCGATCTGCGCGGCACCGCGGGAGCAAAGATTTTGAATTTTCGCGCCCGGCGGAGAAAATGATCAATCCAGGCGCAGCGAGACTGCGCCCCTACGCCGATTCGCGCCCATCCGCGTAATCCGCGGAAAATTCAGTTTCTCCGCCTCCTCGGCGGCCTCCTGTAAAATCCGACCCGGTGTGGATGCGGCAGAATCACGCGGAAGAAATCTTCACTTCACAGGCATCTGCGTATTCCGTGTCGTCCGTGGGCTCCTCCTACAAGATCGGTGTCGACGGCGGCGGGACCAAGACCGAGTGCATTCTCGTCGATGGGCAGGGCGAAATCGTCGCCCGACATCTGGCCCCGGGATGCAACCCGAGCGTGATCGGTCCGGAGCAGGCTCGCCTGGTGGTCACCGATGCGCTCTGCCAGCTGATTGCCACGTTTGACCTCCGAGCCGTTTCAACCGGCGGTCGCATCGAAACGACTTTCCTGTGCATGGCCGGCTCCCGCAGTTTCTGGCAGGAGTTTGGCGCCAGCCTGACCGATTTCGGCCGCGTCACTGTTACCGACGACGCCTTGCCGGTGCTCGAACTCGCCACCGACGGCGGTCCGGGGCTGGTGCTGCACGGCGGCACGGGTTCGTTTGTCGCCGCGCGCGCCCCGGATGGCACCGTTCACTATGCCGGCGGGCTGGGCTGGCGCTTTGGCGATCCGGGCAGCGGATACGAGATCGGCCGCCGGGCCATTGCGCGGGCATTGCTCGAACTGCAGGGCTGGGCGCCGCCCTCGCGACTCACTGCCACGGTGCGCGATCATACCCACCTCGCCGACGCCGGTACGATCACCCGCCACTTCTATCACGGTGCCGAACCCAACCGCCAGATCGCAGCGCTGGCGCCGGCGGTGCTCCGCCTCGCTGAGGAAGGCGATCATACGGCGCATCAACTGATCCTTGATGCCTGCGCTCCGCTTCTGGAACTCGCGCAGCAGGTGGCAGTGCGACTTTTCCCCGAAACGCCGTTCGACACGTTGCGCGCCGGTTTGAGCGGGCCCATCCTAACCCACTCCACGGTGGTGGCGGCGCTCACGCCGCGCTCGCCTCTGCCCCTCCGGCCCATCGCCGCGCCACCCATCGAAGGTGTGCGGCGTTTGCTGGCCCGAAGCTGAAAGCCGGGCGGCAAGCCGGTTTCTTGCCGCGGCGGAACGGCTCCTCCTCTTGCGCTGGTCCGAACTGGAGCGCGGGCACTCTTGCCCGTCCAGCGACCGGCCTGCGTTCCGGGCCGGGAAAGAAAACTGCGGGCAAGAGTGCCCGCGCCCCGAGCAACCTCAGGCGACGCGAAGACGGACCCAAATCCGTTACACGTTTTTTTCGTTCATGGACAATGGCGGGTGATGCCATAAGCTTTCGCTCGCCGCCCATTTCATGCCCGCCCACCACTACGATCTCATCGTCATCGGCTCCGGTCCGGCCGGCGAGAAAGGCGCTGTGCAAGCGGCGCAGCTCGGGAAAAAGGTGGCGCTCATCGAAAAGGAGCACGTGCTCGGCGGGGTGGCGGCCAACAAGGGCTCGCTGCTTTCGAAGACCTTGCGCGAAACCGCGCTCGCCCTGATTGGATTCCGTCAGCGCGGGCTCCAGGGCGTTACGATGACGCTCAAGGAGCATGTGAGCGCGAGCGATTTTCTTAATCGCGAACGTCTGGTCCGCCAGTTGGAACAAGCCCGGATCCGCGCCCAACTGGAGCGGCACCACGTGGCTCTTTTCACTGGCGCGGCCTCGTTTGTCGACCCGCACACGGTCCGCATTGCCACCAACGATGCGCTGAGCCAGGACGAGGTCGTCACCGGCAACGTGATCCTTCTCGCGGTGGGCTCGCACCCCTGTCGTCCGCCGATCTTTCCCGCCGAGCACCCACAAATCTACGATTCGGACAGCATCGCCAATCTGCGCGAATTGCCGCAGCAAATGGTCGTGGCGGGGAGCGGCGTCATCGGCTGCGAGTACGCATGCATGTTTGACGCGCTCGGTGTGAAAACCACGCTGATTGAGGAGGACGACCGGTTGCTGCCCTTTCTGGACGAAGAGGTATCGGCCGCGTTGCTGACGAGCCTGCGCGCCCAGGGGATCGACGTACGTTTGGGTGAACGGGTGACCGCGGTGGCGCGCGGCTCAGGTTTTGGCCTCACCCTGGCCTCCAAAACCCTGTTGT
>Ga0265323_10001065_pt1 | contig 14210 bp, 13 predicted proteins | sample 41225metaG_FD_193580 | JGI IMG/M metagenome (GOLD analysis project Ga0265323, IMG submission 193580) | Rhizosphere microbial communities from Carex aquatilis grown in University of Washington, Seatle, WA, United States - 4-12-25 metaG | ecosystem: Host-associated > Plants > Roots > Rhizosphere... | reverse complement strand
ATGTCGATCACTACCTCACACTGAAAGAGCCCTGCGTCGCTTCGCTCCGATCTGATCGGCATCAAATCGGAATGACTGATCGACATCATCGGAATGCGCAGGCATAGTTCAGGCGCCTTGGAAGCCTGCGGTTCGGCGCCCGACATCGAGGGGCAACTCGTAGCCGATCAGACAGAACTGGTCAAGGGCGAACAGTACTACGGATTCGACTCCCGCTCCGATAGCGAGCCGCCGCTCCTTCGCCCAAGGGGTAGTGTAGTCGCCAATCCCGGTCAGATGGCTAGCCTGCGTAGGGGGGAATCCGACATGCATGGGGAAGTTGATCGATTCCCGCGCCTTGTCCAGATTCCGGTCTCCCGTATAGGTAAAGTTCTCCGTCTTGAGGCACGCCAGGTTTGCGGGAGTCCACTCCGGCAAGGGGAAATTCACCAGTTGGTTCAAGGCCGTGTCGTTCACATCTGGAGGGTACAAGACCTCGAACAGCGAGGCCGGATGAGATTGCCGCACGAACGCCATGATGGCCATCGAAAACGCGCCTATAAGTTGCGACAGGAACGCACATTCCTCCGCAAGACTGCTGGGATCGGCGCTTTGACTGGCGATTATTGCCATTGGGCGCCCGTAGGTCTGCTGGAATGATGTGGTGGTGTAGGTGTCGTAGAAGGGCATCCCTGAATCATCGGCGAAATACCACCATTGGACCTCGCCAAACTGCAGGTACGGCGTCAGACCAGCTCTGTTCATGATCCCTGCCATGTCCGCGTAAACCTGCCTCCAAAAGCCGGTGCTTTGCGGCGAGAAGTTGGTCTGCAGCGCCGGCGTGTTCACCCACACCGGACTGCCGCTAGGGTACCGCTGCGCGATCCCGGCCGCCGTCGTGTCGTCGCCGTTCCCAAGCTCCATGCTGAACGAAGTCGTGACCTCAATTCCAAATTCCTTTAGCGCTAAGCAAAAGCTCGAGTTCCAATCGCGGGCAGCGCGGTTGAGCCGCGGCGTCGCCATCACATCAGTCACCCACTTGCCATCGGCGCCGCCGGTCAGCGTCGCTCCACTAGCCGTACCCGTGAAAGCCGTGCTGTTGGTCTGAACCGCGATGGTGAGGTTGTCTCCAGCCAGCCCGATCTGGCGCGAAGTGACTGTCAGCGTGCCACCATCGGCACTTGCCCACACGCCGGTGGAACCCGCATTAACCAGCAGAGCCAGACACACCGCTATCGACTCAGCGGTATCGCCGAGCAGATTTGCGTGCTGGATGCATGTTGGCCCGAGATCCAGTTCGGTGATGGCTCCTGGGGCAAACTGCGGCGTGCCTGAAAACGTAACCGTCGCCGACGCGTATTGTTGACCCGATCCGCACAACTCATAGAACCACAGGGCGCCCGCATAGTGATTGACCCGGTTGCGAAAACCCAGAGCTTCAATTATCCACGCCGTTCGCTCGGGCGCGAGACACAGCGAGTGATTCGTGTCCCAATCTGTAGCCAGGCTGGTCGCCGGCACAGTGGCAAATGATGGAAGATCGGTTGTGGGAAACGCGATTTCCACGAAATCGAAATAGAGACTGGTACCGGTGCCTCCGGTGTGGGTCACGGTGACAGTGTGCGCGACACCACCGGAGTGGGTCCCCAAGGGAACCCGGGTCAGCACGTCCTCGCCCGCCAGTTCCAAGTTGATAGGGACCGCTGGACTGCTGTCTACCTGCAATGAAACCCGAGCGCCTCCGTCCAGGCACCTCGTACCCAGATACAGCCAGTGCTGCGCAGCTGAGGAGTATGAGCATACGAACGAAGCCCCCGGTGTTGTCGTCCAGTGGATCGACCCGCCTGAGTAGTTCCCGAGTTCGCTTGCCCAAGACCCCAGATACGACACTGCGTAGGAATCGTTCTCGATCCTCCGGCTTCCTGGTCCCGAAACGCTGTACAACAAATTGGTCCCCGTCACCTGCCAGTCGGTGACAACAACCGAGAACTCACTTCTGGCGAAACTGCCGGGCTGCAGATCCGCCGCATACGTCCAGCGCAGTTTCCGCACGGCAGTGGCTGCAATCACAATCCCATTGATGTCCACCAGATTACCGAAGTCCAGGTCGATCTGCCACGTCGATGGCGAAACGCCCCCCCTGAAGCTCGTCCACGCCGGAGTCCAGGACTGCGTTCCCGCCCCTTGCACTGTACCGTATACCCCGATCCGATTGCCATTAGAGCCCGACTGGCCCAAATAGGTCAGCGTGATCAGCGTGCCACTAGCAACCGCCGACACTTGTCCATTGAGTTGGCCCGCGGTAATATTGGCGGCCAGATTCGATGCGGCAGAAGCCAACGTGTCGCCAGTCGTGATGACATAGTAGAAGTGCTGATCCAACCAAGCCAGTTGAATGTAGTCTCCGACTGTTGGCGCGCCCTGGAGCTGCATTTCTGCTGTGGCCTGAGCAAACTGGCCGACTGGCGTGGAATGGCTTGCCAAGTTCACCCGGTGAATAGTCTCCGTCCCCCCCGACTCCACCCAGACCCTCAGGTACGGCCAGTCCACAGTGGGATACAGAGTCGAATCAACCGGAACACAATTGGTTCGAGTCTCCTGGTAACTCAGGTGAACGCCACTGAGATCGCCGTCTGGCAGGTTACGCAAGGTCGGGTGCTCGAAGACGTTGTCGCGGTTCCACTCCAGCACGGCCCAGTCGAATTGCTGTCTCCAACAACCCGACAGCGTGAATCCCGTCGCGCTCGTTCTACTGAGAGCGGCGATCGCAGAGGGCTCAAGAAAGTAGCATTGCAGGTCCCGGTCTGGACGCAGTTTGGTAAGTTGTCCGCTCATTAGAGTCGAATTAGGAGGGTGAGATTGGCTCCCGGAAGCACATGCCCCACCGTCAAGACGGAAAGGGTCAGTTGAACGCCGGCCGCCAGGGGAGGGAGCGTACTGCCGTCCACCACGCTCGACAGGGTTGCTCCAGCTGCAAACGCCACCTGGCAGTACGCCGTACTGTTGACGTTCAGCTGCAGTTGTACGGGAGCGTCAGCCGCCGTGCCCAATATGGCGAACACGTCCCGCACCGAGCGCGCTGTGTCCACGACAAGCGCTGGAGCCACGGATTGATCAACCGCCAGAAACCCATCCACTTGAATTGTGAACTGTCCGCCCGAAAGCGTCCGCAAACCGCCATCTGTCGAGCGCGTCAGAAGCGCGGTCCCTATAGGGCTGTTGCCTCGTGAGTTGGTTACGAAGAGTAGCCCACTAGCCACACGCATGTCCGGCAGAAGGATCGGAAAGTTCCAGCTTCCACAGTAGGGGCTACCGAAGAACCCATCTGGGAATGGTGCGATCACCGTCCTTTCCGCCAGGTGGTACACCAGCGTGCCAAGCACGTGCGCCACCGACTGACTCCCCTGCACGCCCCGCTCGACGATGTACTGAGCACCCGCATTGGCCGTCCCTGTGACCCGCATCAGTTCGGTTTCAATTTGAAGGATTGTACCCGCTTCGCCTGGCCCTGGCGTATTGAGGCTCAGCGTTGTCTCCGCACTACCTAGAGCGCTCGCTAGGACCGTCGTTGGCGCTCCCTGAAGCTCGTCCCAGCAGTACATCGTGAGCGTCGCCGAAGACACCGTTTGCGTGTTGGCGAGGTCCGCAAACGACACACCACTGAGTTCCACACTCCCGCCACTAGAGCCAGGACGCAGCCCGAAGAAGGGGACCCCCGGAACATCGGCGTCTGAGGTCCCCGAACCTCCGATCTGCCAACGAGTGACCAGCGAGAGCGCCGCTGCGCACTCAGCGTCGTTGATGTTGGCCGCAAGGCCCGTAATCTGCACTACCTCGCCCGCCAGGTTCGGCACTTCGAACTGGACTGGACTGCTTTTCGTCATGGCCGCAAAGTGCCAGCCCGCCTCCGCCACTACGAAGAAGCTGGTAGCGTCTGGCTCCACGATCCACGTTGTCGAGACCGTCACGCTGATCGCATCGTTCGCCGAGATGGTTCGCTCCTGCCCGGCTCCGAGTCCCCTCGTGATCCGCACAGTCATCCCCCGGTAGGCATTTGCGGGCAGTTGCAGCGTTCCATTGCCAACCGTTGTAGGAGAGTGGATCGTCACACCGCTTTCCGGCACCTGTTCCATCCGCCAGTAGAAGTTTGCGTGATCGAAGTTGACGTCCGGTGGTGAGATCAGTTCGTCACTCAGACCGCGATCGGTGAACGCGATGGCAACCGCCTGGTTCGAGGCGATCCGCAGCAGGTTCGCCGGGGTCGTTCCGCGGTATACCTGAAATCCGATTGTACTGGCGGAAAAGCTCAGTCCCGTCAGCGTCACGCTATGATCGTCCTGTGGAATCACCGCCTGCACAATAAAGGAGGGCGCGCTTTCGTCCCCCGAACTATTCACAGCCGAAATTGCATAGTACAGCGCTTGGCCACCCGCTAGCGTCCCGCCCGTACCCACCGTAGGAACTAGGTCAATCAGCGGAACGCAGGGCGGCTCGGTGCCCAGTCCGGTGCAAGGCTTGCTGGGCGCAAAAAAGCTAATTGACAGCCTCGTCGCCATCGTGCCATCGCTGTTGCTGGCGTCGGTTTCCGAGATCCCGAACTGCATGTTGCCGTTCGCATCAATCGCGGCGCCGACCAGCGGTCGCGGCACTCCAACTCCGGCGCTCCCCTGCAGTACTGAACCCGGCGCCGACGTGGGCTGGCCGTTTGAGTCCGCGTACCAGGCGTCGTTGTGAATCTGTGCCGAAATCGTGCAGGTCCGGTAGTTCGTCGCGGGTGATATCTTCAGTACTCGAAATGGCTGGCGATTGAACCCTTGGTTCAGATACGTCACCGTGATTATGTCACCCGGCTTGATTCCAAACCCTCTGATGCTCGTGTCGAATTGTATGTATGTGTTTCCGCTGACTGATTTGTCCAACGTGAATTGTAGTATCCGGGCGGCCTGGTCGTAGTTCGCAAGCCCGACCGCCATGAGGGTTGCGGTGACTGTCTGTCCCGCCAGTGCGATGTCGTCCGGGTCAACCACTGTGTAGCTATCCTGCTGGTAGCTGTTCAATCCGTCCTGGAAGTCGGTCGTGAGACAGTTTGGCGTGTCGGCGATGCTGCGCGCCGAGATGATCACGCTCGGTTCGCCGTTCTGTCGCCTCAGTACGCCAGAAACTCCGCTGGTACCATCCCCGAACTCGTATGCAGGCCATCCTCCGCCAAGTGCTGCCGTACTGTTCGTGTAGGCGCTCCGCGCCGGCTGCTGCAACGCCAGCGAATTCTCCACCTGAAGCTGCAGCACTCCACCGGCCCCGTACGTCAGGTACAGGCGCGCTCCATTGCGAACGCCGCGGACTACATCGCCGGCACTCTTCCGCTTCTGGATTGCGACGTTACATTGGAACCGCGTGATAGTGATCGGGTTGCCGTTCAGGTCCGTTGACTGGATCTGTTCGTCGCAGTAGGCCGCCGCCGCGGCAAAGCTCGTCAGATCGATTTCAGCAGCCGTCCAGCCGCTCCTCCGGAGCACGTCGAGCAGTATCCACGCTGGATTATTCGAGAACTGGTCGCTGAGGTATGTCCCGTCGGCTGCGTAAGTGGGAACGATCAGCCCCTGTACCAAAACCCGCACTGTTGGCAGTGAGTTCCCAGTGCTCAGCTGGTTTGGCACAATCACTGCCAGGTATGCCATGCTCCCGTACGGGTCCCCTGCAGGAGTTCCGTCCGGGTTCGTGAAATTCGGATCATACGCTCCATCGCGCGTGCCCGATGTGATCAGGTTGTACCAGCCCGTGCCGGTCATGTTCTGGCCGGAAACCCCCACGGGGATCTGTACGTCGTCCACCAACACTGTGACGACGCCTTGAATCTGCCCGATACCCAGCAGGACTTCCATCCGCGTCAGATTGCCGTCGTTTCGTGCGAACACCACCAGCGGCTCGATCCACACCGTGCCGTAAATCATCGGCACATAGTCGTTGTACCTGGCCTGGTTCACCGAGAGCGCCGACGTGGACCAGTCTTTTCCGTAACCACGAACCGCGATCGCCGGCGGCACGTACTCCAGCCCACCAAATCTCTGCGCAATCCCCCTGGCTTGGCAATCCGCCCGCGTGTAGCCGCATGTCGTGTAGGGCGTCGAACCGTTCAGACTCCCGGCCCCTCCCGATGCGCCAGCTGAGTAACCGCAGCGGTAGTACAGCGAGTACTTGCCGTCCACTCCGCCATCCACGGCCTCCGTTCGCTGATCATCTGTCGCTGGAAATATCCAGGGACACCTCCGCTGGATCCGTACTTCCGGGAGATGCAATCGCTGCAGGTTCATCCGGTTGATCGCCGTCAGGCGAATCGTCGCCTCCTTGATCTGGTCCGGAGAATTGCATATCCCCTGGAAGATCACGGTCATCTCCGTTAGCGGCACGTCGTTCCGTAGATCGTAAAACAGGAACCCGACTGTTAGATTGGCACCCTTCCACCCCGTTGCACGCTCGACTTCCGAGAAGTGCGAGTCGGCGTTCGCTAGCACAAGCGATATCTTCGGACTTCCGTCCACGCCCTGATCTGATGCCGTCTGGATGTCAAATGCACTGTGCTGCAACACCCGCGCATCATAGGTCGTGGATCCGATAGTCACCACGTGCGTGCTCCAGTGCTCCATCGCGCCACTCGACAGGGTGCAGTCGAACACCATGATCGGTGTATCGGTGACCGCCAGTTCCTTAAGCTCAGAGATGGTTTGCATACACAATAGTCACGGTTGTAGAATTCCGGTTTACGTCGGTCGAGCTGTAAGTGAAGGCATCGTCCAGAAAGTGGGCATTCTCGTAAACTCCCCCTGCGGTGCTGCTCTTGTAGGCCGATGCTGACGCCTGCGGTTCCACCTGCAGGCCGTAAAGATCGACCGCTGCTCCTGCAGGCAGTTCGATCCCGAAGCTCACCGATGTCGCTTCCACATCTCCCGTGCCCGTAAGTGTGAGGCGGCTCCAATCCGCTCCCAATGTGCACACCGCCCGGTGACTCCCCAGCAGAAGCGCCATCGTCGCGGGTTGTGCCGCCTTTGCATACACGCTCAGGCAGTAGACATACACTGCCGGTGCGTTCAATGTCTGCGTTAGGCTCTGCGCGCCCGCTCCCGAGTTCACCACATGCCACGCACGCATGCCCCCGCTTGGGTCGGCGCCCCCGCCCGTTAGCGTCAGGTACGAGGCCTTCTGCCACTGCACTTGGCTTGGGTCGTCGCTCCATGCCAGCAGGTTTCCATTTGGATCCAGAAACGTGAATCCATTCAGCGAGCCTTCCACCGACCCGAAGAACCGCGCCAGCGTCATCAACTCCGCATCGCTCAGGCCGGTGTACTGCAGTTGCCATTCGGTTGTCTGTGCCGCCATGTCCTGGGACTTGATAGTCCGGCCGTCCGCCGTGGTGTTTATCACGGTTCGTGTCAGACGCCGCTTGCGCAGAGGAAACTGGCTCAGCGCTCCTGTTGACATTTGTGGAAACATATCTATGTCCGGTTCTCGACGACCGTCAGGCTCGTCTGCCCCTGCATCTCCGCCACAGCCGTCAGATCCATCTGATCGCTCGCGAGGCTGCAACTCGAGTACGAGGCTCCGTCCCACGGATCAACGAAGACAAAGCTTCCGAACTGCCCAGCATTGGTCAGGAAGAATCCCTCCAGTGCCGCCAGTTCCCCCTCGTCCAGTGCGCTCAGCCGGATGATCCAGCGGTGCAACGGCCCGCTCCCGTCCCGATATCGCTGGTCGGTTCCGTCCAGGAACCGCACAGTCTGGTTCTGATATCGCAGGGCCCGCGTCACCGGATACTGCGCCACGGCATTGGTCTTCAGTTTCGGAAAGGTAGCCATTTTCAGAGTTCGTTGACTACGTCGTTAATCGAGCTCATGTTTAGCATTGCGCCCCGAACCGCCTTCGCGATCTGGTCGCTGTTGTCCAGAAATGACTGCGCGTCCATCGTCTGCACCGTCACCGAGATCTGTGGCGCAGCCGCCATCCCTCCGCCGGCCGAAGTCCCGACGCCTTGTCCCCCCATGCTCGAACTCGCAACAGTTCCACCGCCAGCCGCCCCCGGAGAGTCCGCCGCACTGGCGTACGGCCGCGGTGCGCCCATCTGATCGAAATCCGACGCGCTTAGGCCACCCCCAGTGTCGGCGCTCTCAAACGAGATTGCCGACGGCATCGCGTACTTCTCCAGTGCCGGCGGAACCTGAGATCCCCCGCTGAACAGCCCAAGCAATCCGCTGATCAATGGAACGATCCCGAGTCCGCTCTCCAGAAACGTCGTGGCAACGGATCCGAACGACGTCCCCCCACTGCTCCCCGTGCTCGCTGTGCCGCTGCTGTGCACGCTAGACCCGATTGCCGTCCCCGACTCTCCGTACAGATCGCCGCTGGCTTGCCCCTGCGCAGTCGAGGTACTCCCGCCCGCGGCTTCCGGCGCCGCTTCCAGCCCCATCGCCTTCGTGAGTTCGTCTGCGACACTTTGGAGATCATCCTGGCTGCCCGTCTGACTCCCCGACGCCTCGAGGAAACTATCTAGCAGCCGCTCGTCTGTCTTGTTGGCCATGCTTCATCTCCGTCAGTAGTGCCTTCTCGAGAATCAGGAAGGCCTCGGCCTGGCGCGCCGTCAGCTCCGAGAACTGTAAGCCCCCCAGCCGCCGCCGCACCAGGTACTCCTCTACCAGGCTCTCGCTTTCCGCCGTGATGTACGATGTCGGGCACTCGTGCAGCACAACGTCGTTCCTCGCCCACACCGGCGCACCGCCGTCCTCCCGGCTCCAGCGCAGCCACCCGCACCGTCGCTTCTTCTCCAGTCCGGATTTCCTGCACGTGTCGCACCTCCAACCGGCCTGGTTTGAGAATTGGAAATGGAAGGCGACAATCAGTTTTTTCGTTCCGCCGCACTCAGCCCGGTTTCCGCCCGCACCGCTGCCAGAGCCTCTCGGAAGAGGTCCTCCGGTCCCGCCTCCGCCAGCCGCTCCGGAGTCGCCGCAGCCCCGTCCACTGTCAGCCCGCGAACCTCCCTCAATCCCCAGACAACATACAGCCGGTCAATCTCCGCCTGCAGAAGCGCTCCGTCCATCTTCCCGCCAGAGTCATCCCCGGCGTTCAGGAACTCTCTCTTCCCTGCCAACTCCCGTACCCGCCGCATCAGCTCCACCCGGCGACCGAAGGACATCCGCGCCACCACATAGGTGACCCCCGGTGCGAGCCCCGAATCCACTTCGCGAACGCTCTCGTAAGTCATGGCTAACCGAATGCAACTGTAAGTTCGTTGTCCACCGTGCCCTGCGCTCGCGACGGCCGGAACTGCCATTGCAGTCTGTGTTTGCCATCGTTGAACTCCGGGACTTGTGGTATCACGCTGTTCATGTAGACCGCCATCACTTGACCCTCCACCTCGCCGAGCTGGAACATCACGCTCACGGGCGACTGCTGCCGCGCGGCCTGATACAAACCAGCCGTCGCCGTGTCGTCCTGGCTGTATAGGTCGATGGCTGCCGTAACCGTCCGCTGTCCCGGCGATATGCACTGCGGCAGGTTGGTTCCAAACTCATGCATCCGAAGGTCCAGGTTGTTCTTCAGCACCAATGACGCATTCGTAATCGTGAAGAACTGCCTCGGCGTGCTCCCCAGCCACGCTTCCCCCAGGTTGCCCGGAACGATCGAGTAGTCGAATGCCTGCACCGCCGGCTCTGCCGGAAAACTCTGCGCGTCGGCCACCGTCCCCACGTAGCTGCTGCTGTCCACAATGTCCTGCGCCATCCCGCTGAAGCGGAACTCGTGAAAATCGCCGTTCACCAGGATCTCCAACTGGTCCACCGCCACCCCAGCCAGAAGCCGCTGCACCGCGGTCGACGGGTCCCAGTAGTCGAAGATGCTGGCGCTCGGCAGTTCCGTCGAAGGTGTATACGTGATTGCCGCCCCAAGCACCGCACCAGTGGCCGGGGGGACGCTGAATGGAGCGTTCAGCTGAACCGTCGCCGTATCCACAATCGCCGCCACGAATCGCAGCTCTCCTCCTGACGACACTGCCTGACCCACGTTCAGCCCATGCGCTGCTGCGAACGCCAGCCCGCCACCCGACGTCGCCGAAGCCACCGTACCCCCTGCGAACCTCTGCGGTGCCGCGCCCAATGCCGCCTGAAACAGAGGGCCGTATGCCGGGGCTGCGGCGCTCGACTTCTGCCAGCTCGTCAGGTAGGTCTGCAGTTCGAAAGCCGTCCGGCGCCGCCCCCCGGCCGGCAGGCCCGGGAATGTCCTGCTTCCTGTCTTGTCTTTCCGGTTGGTCACCTCGGCCTGGTTCCGCACCGTCAGCTTCACCGCCGGTATCCGGTGGCTTGCTGTGATTGTCGCCACGCTTCCGTACGCGCTCTCCAGCGCCGTGTAGAAGCGGTTCGCGTTTGAAGATATGTAGGCCATACTAGCTAATGCTCACTCCAATCTCGAAAGTGACCTTTGCCACTTGAATGTAGTTCCTTCCACCGTGCTTCACGGCTCCGTACGCCACTTGATAGCCCCCGGCGTAGAACATGCCGGATCCCCAGTCCCCGCGGTTCCCGTCCAGAACCTGCGTCAGTGCGTCCGTGTACCGCTCCAGACCTTCCTGGAGATCCTGCAGCCGGTCCTGCGAGTGCCGGACCTCCACCACCATCTGCGCCGTTCCCGAAAACGTCCGGAATTTCTCGATCAGGCTGTTCGCCAATTTCTCGCAGTAGACCTGAATCGTCGGATACCGCACGATTTCGCCGGCTTCCGCCAAGTCCGCCGCTACGTTTTGCGCACGGATCGGAATCTCCGCCGGCGCCGAGTCGCTCGCTCCTCCGCCATCCTGTTGATTCGCCAGATAGGCGCTCACTCCGCTGGAGGACGAGAGAAGCTTGACCACCATCCCCGCCGCTTGGCTTCCGATTCCCGGCATCTTATCCTCTCTGAATTACCCGCGGTATCGGTCTCAGGTAGTTCCATGTCTGGCCCGCTCCCGGCTGACGCCCCGCGCCGCCCAGCACGCCCGGCTGGACCCACGAAACCCCCGCCTCGACCGGCGTAGCGTTCTGCAGCGTAAGGTTGTTCGGATCCGTCCCCGCGTACACGTTCCACCCCGTCGCTGTGCCGGGCGGGTTGCCTGCCTCCACTAGAAACGTGCTGCTGGCGGTCGTCACACCCGTCGGCTCCGATGCCGCGCCATCCTCGCCTGCCGCATTCGCCCACGATATGGCTGCGAAATACGTCCCGTCCGGCAGGTTCCCACCGCCGGCTGCCTGTGCCGCCACCACTTGCGGAGGCGACGCTACAGGTAGCGGCGCCGTCACAATTCCCAGCCCTATCTCCCTCAGCTTCTCGTACGCCTGCTTGGCCATCCTGCGAAACTGGTCACGCTTCCCCCCGTACCGGTCGTTGAGCTGGCTGTTGTACGCATCGCCGTACACCATCTCCAGCGAGCGATATGTGTGCCAGAGCTTCAGCGGAGGTGTCACCACTACGGAACTTAGGTTCGGCCTCGGTGTAACCCAGAACCACTGACCGTAGTATGTGTTTGCTGTGAGCAGCGTGGTAAGTTCAAGACCTAGATCAATCTGTGCCAGAGTCAGCTTCTGCGTCACATCGATCCCCTCCGCGTGAGCCACGTTGAGGAGCTGCGAATCCAGCGCCGCCAGATCGTCGACTGTCGAAGGTACACCGTCCGTGAACAGGGCCATAGTATTATTCCTGGTTTCGCATTCCCATCAGCCGCTGTAACTCTGCGGTCGTCACCACCGACAGCGGCATCTTCGCGGCTGCCTGTTCCCTCTCCACACGCTGCTTCTCGATCGCCCGTGCCTGCCGGAATGCCTCCGCAGCGTCTGTCGCTGCCACATCCGCAGTGCCTTCTACCACCATCGCCGCAGCCACTTCCCTCGGAACTTCCGTGTACACGCCCGCTTTGCCGCCGTCTCCGGTAGCGCGACTCACGATCACTACGTCCTTCTCCGGATAGCGTGCCGCCGTCTCTCGAACCTTCGCGTAATACGCCTTCAAGTCCATTCCATCCTCCCGTCTTGTTCCCGTCAGCCTTCTGTGGGACGGGTTGGCACCCCGCCTCCCCGTCCCGCCACTTCAGTCTCTGGCGGCTCCGTCCCAGTCCTGAACCGAGCCGCCATCCCGGGTCTCGATCCCCGGCCTAGGTGTTGACCTGTACGCCCGCCGCGTTCCGCAGAATGCCGCAGCCATACAGCACATCCACAGTGAACTGCTGAGCCAGCGTGTTCGGCTGGTAGCTCATCACCACCCGCATGCCGAAGTTCCCCATCTCGGCATACTCGGCGATGGCGCCCGTCCCCGGCAGCGGTTGCGGCAGCCGCCGCACCACAAGGCCGATGGCGTCCTTGGTGAAAGCCAGGTTGTGAGTGTTTATTGTCGTCGTCCCCGTCTTCGGCACGAACTGCGACCGAAACACGTAGAAGTCCTTCACCTTGCCGATGCTGCCGTCGATCAGCGCTTGCAGTCCGGCGTCGCCCGCCGTCTGGTACTCGCTGAATCGCGGAATCTGCCGCCAGGCCGAATACGACGCAGCGTCTACCACGATGTACTTCGGCTCCGATGGCGGTATCTTCGCCAGAAACAGAGCCGTCTCAGCCGCGTCGATCGTGGCTTCCGTGATCGCTGTGCCCGCCGTGCCAACCGGCGCGTTCGTCGTGAATCCGGCGTACAGGTTCAGAAGGTCCGCTTCGATCTTCTGCGCGATCGCCGCCACCGCCGGCTGTAGGTAGATCTTCAGCAGGTCCGGCACCGCCAGGGCCTTCGTCACATCCGGAAGCTGGAAAGTTGCTTCGGCGTGCGTATTCAGCACGATCTGCGCGTTCCCCAGACTCGGATTCTGCAGCGTAACCGTACCGCCCGTGGCGTCGTTGATGTTGTTCGCCGTCATCTGCGGCGGAATCGGCACGTTGATCGTGTCGCCGGATTGCGCCAGCGACGGCTCGTAGTCCCGATTCACCAGGTTCCCCATCACCAGGTTTCCAACCAGCACCGGCAAAGCCTCCGCCGCCACCAGCTTCACGATCGCACTCGCGACGTTAGTTGTAGTAATTGCTCCCATTCTCTCTCCTCTTCTTCTCTTTGTTACGGCCTTCCGGCCGGCTGTCCTCTACAGTCCCCGCAGGGTCTGCGACGCCACGCGCACGATTTCCTCTCGCACCCGCTGCATCTCTTCCGCACTCATGCCCGGACGGATTCGATCGATATTCACCGACTCGTTTCCGGCCTGCGGCGCCTTGAGATTCCCCGTCATCCCGGTTCCTCCCGCAATCCGGGCTGGCAGAAACTCCGGATTCTCTTTCACGAACGCCGAGAGATACTCTCGCACCGGCACCTCTCCCGACTCCCCTCGCGCTACCAGTCTCCCGTCTTCCGAACGGACGATTCCGTCCTGCACTGCCTTGAACGCCAGGTCGATCTTGGACACTCCCAGCCGCTGCAGTTCCGCCCGGACCGCCGAACTCCGCTCTGCTTCTTCCGCCTTCGTCCGGCTCCGCTTGTTCTCTTCCGCCATCTCGTTGAGCCGCCGCTCCATCTGCTCCCGGCGTTTGCGCTCTTCCAGCAGTTCTGCCTTGTACGCAGGTTCGCTCTTTGCCTGTTCGTTGCTCGCGTATTCCTGGATCGCCTGCCGCACAATCGCTTGAACGTCTATTCCTTCCATAAACCTCCCCAAAATACGTGGGGCGGGCCACTTGCCGGCCCGCCCCATGCTGCCTCCCCGTCTGTCTCCAGCCCGCTCGCTACCGCCTTACCGGATCTGTAATGCCGCCCGGTTTTCCGTACTCCGTCCGTTCGATTTCCTCCACAACTTGGTTCTTCACCTCCGGCCGCGCATCGCTCAGGTACTTCAGCGCCAACCGCTTGAATACCTGCTTCGTCAGCGTCGCCGATCCAATGCCCAGCGCCAGAAGGTTTTTCGCATCCTCCAGTTCCGTCCCGAACTCGTCGATATCGAAATCGTCCAGGCCAGTAACCTCAATCGTTACTTCGTCCTGCCGCGCCGCCGCCACGGCCCCCAGAACCTGCGTCATGGTCTCCTTCACCACCGCCCCGTACGCCCGCAGTACCTCTTCCGTTGCCACGAAGTCCAGTTGCTTGCTAAGTCCGGATTGCCGTGCCCCAACCCCAGTGGCGTTGCCTGCCTGCATCATCAGGTAACACACCCGGTAGATCTCGTCTTTTAGTTGGTCCAGGTTATTCGCCGCGATGTG
>Ga0265323_10001064_pt1 | contig 14212 bp, 6 predicted proteins | sample 41225metaG_FD_193580 | JGI IMG/M metagenome (GOLD analysis project Ga0265323, IMG submission 193580) | Rhizosphere microbial communities from Carex aquatilis grown in University of Washington, Seatle, WA, United States - 4-12-25 metaG | ecosystem: Host-associated > Plants > Roots > Rhizosphere >... | reverse complement strand
TCGGCAACTTCCGCACGTTCCTCATCCAGGATGTGCTGCGCCGCCTGCTGGAACTGGAGTTCGGCGCGGACAAAGTGAAGCACGTCCGGAATATCACGGACGTTGACGACCGTACCATCGGCCAGGCGAAAAGTGAAAAACGTCCGCTCGCGGACATCACCCGGCACTGGACCGACAAGTTCCACGCCGACTGCCGCGCGCTCAACCTGCTGCCGCCCCACGTCGAGCCGACGGCGACGAGTCATATCGTAGAGCAAGTTGAGATGATCAACGAGCTGCTCGCGAAGGGTCTGGCCTATGTCGCGCCGGACGGATCGGTGTATTTCAAGATCGCCGCGTTCCCCGCGTACGGCGCGCTTTCACGCCTCAAGGAGCGCGAGCTCAAGGCCACCATCACGGCGGCCGCCGACGACCACAAGGATGACGCCAGCGATTTTGCGCTATGGAAAGCGTACAAACCTGCGGAAGACGGCGACGTGAAATGGCCCGGCCCGCGCGGCGCGGCCGCCGGCCGCCCCGGCTGGCACATCGAATGCAGCGCGATGAGCCGGAAGCATCTCGGCGACACGCTCGACCTGCACTCCGGCGGCGAGGATCTCCTCTTCCCGCATCACGAAAATGAAATCGCGCAGAGCGAAGGCTGCAACGGCCACCTTTTCTCGCACCATTGGTTCCACTGCAAGTTCCTGCTCGTCGACGGCGCGAAGATGAGCAAATCGCTCGGCAACCTCTACACACTTGACGACCTCGTCGCGAAAGGCTTCTCGCCGATGGCCGTCCGCTATGCCCTGCTCTCTGGCCACCCGCGCAAACAGCTCAACTTCACGCTCGATTCGCTGCATGGAGCGGAGAGCTCTCTCAATAACCTGAAGCGCTACCGCGAGAAGCTCATCGCCATCGCCGGAGACACAAAAGGTCAAAACCCAGCTCATTTCCTCCCGGCTCTTTTTAATGATGTGATCGGACGTCCAGTGAATCGAAACGATGAAAGAGGTCTGTGCGACGACCTGAATATGCCTATGGCTTTGGGTGCCATGTTTTCCATAGTCGGGAAACAATGGTCCGCGCAGCTCTCAACTGAGCAAGCTGCAAACGATTTGGCTTCCTTCGATGAAGCAATTTGGGCTTTGGGCCTTGATTTATCAGGCATAGGGAAAAGCACGGCAGATATCCCGAACAGTATCTCTGCCCTCGCCGAAAAGCGCTGGGCGGCGAGGCAGGCCAAGGATTTCAAGACCGCCGACGCGCTGCGCAAGGAACTCGCCGCCGCCGGCTGGTCGATGCTCGACGGCAGAGACGCCTACAAACTCGAACCGCTGAAAAAATAGCCGGCGTTCCTGCTCGCTACTCGATTCTCGCTACTCGCTACTTCCATGATGACTCCCCTCGAAGAACTCCGCCACTCCTGCTCGCATGTGCTCGCCACGGCCGTCCTCCGCGTCTTTCCGGACACAAAGCTCGACATTGGGCCACCGACGGAGACCGGTTTTTATTACGACCTCGACCTCGACCACAAGCTGACCGCCGATGACCTCGCGAAGATCGAGGCCGAGATGCAGAAGGTCGTCACCGAGAACCAGGCCTTCACGCGCAAAGAAGTCAGCCGCGACGAAGCCACCGGCATCATCAAGAAGATCGGCCAGGAACGCTACAAGATCGGCCGCCTCGCCGACATTCCCGAGGGTGAAGCCATCTCGTTTTACCAGAATGGCGAGTTCACCGACCTGTGCGCCGGCACGCACGTCAAGAACACGAACGAAATCAAGGCCTTCAAGCTGCTGACCATCGCGGGCGCCTACCACCGCGGCAGCGAGCGCAACAAGCAACTCCAGCGCATCTATGGCACGGCCTTCCCCACCCCGGCCGAGCTTACCGCCTATCTGACCCAGCTCGAGCAGGCCAAGCTCCGTGACCACCGCAAGCTCGGCAAGGACCTGAAGCTATTCGTGATCGACGACGCCGTGGGCCAGGGCCTCATCCTCTGGACGCCCGCCGGCGCGGTCGTGCGCCAGGAACTGCAGACCTTCATTGCGGCCGAGCTGCGCAAGCAGGGCTACCATCAGGTGTTCACGCCGCACATCGGCCGGCTCGAGCTCTACCGCACGTCAGGCCACTTTCCCTATTACCGCGACGCGCAGTACCCGCCGCTGATCGAGCGCGAGACGCTCGCCGCCCTGGCGCACGAGGGCTGCACCTGCGCGCAGCTCGCCAACAAGCTCACCGAGGGCGACATCGACGGCTACCTGCTCAAGCCGATGAACTGCCCGCACCACATCAAGATCTACGCCTCGCAGCCGCGCTCCTACCGCGACCTGCCGGTGCGCCTCGCCGAGTTCGGCACGGTCTACCGCTGGGAACAGTCCGGCGAGCTCAACGGCCTGACGCGCGTGCGCGGCTTCACGCAGGACGATGCTCATCTCTTCTGCACCGAGGAGCAGCTGCCGCAGGAGGTCCTCGGTTGCCTCGCGCTTGTGAAGATCATCCTGACGACCCTCGGCATGTCCGACTACCGCGTGCGCGTCGGCCTGCGCGGCACCGACACCGCCAAATACATTGGCGAACCGGCCAACTGGGACAAGGCCGAGGCCGCGTGCCGCGAGGCGGCGAAGACGCTCGGCATGCCCTTCACCGAGGAGCCGGGCGAGGCCGCCTTTTACGGGCCGAAGATCGACTTCATCGTCAAGGACGTCATCGGCCGCGAGTGGCAGCTCGGCACGGTGCAGGTCGACTACAACCTGCCGCAGCGCTTCGACCTCACCTACGTCGGCGCCGACAACCAGCCGCACCGTCCGGTGATGATCCACCGCGCGCCGTTCGGCTCGATGGAACGCTTTGTCGGCGTGCTCATCGAGCACTTCGCGGGCGATTTTCCGACATGGCTGGCGCCCGAGCAGGCGCGCGTGCTGCCGATCAGCGACAAGATCGGCGACTATGCCCGCGAGGTCGTCGCCCGGCTGAAGGACGCCGGCTTCCGCGTCACGCTCGACGAGCATTCCGACAAGCTGGGCGCAAAGATCCGCCGCACCGAGGTGGAGAAGGTTCCCTATGCGCTCGTGCTCGGCGGCAAGGAGGCCGAGGCGAAGGCCGTGTCGGTGCGCTCGCGCGCCAAAGGCGACGAAGGCGTGCAGCCACTCGACGCCTTTCTGGAGAAACTCCGCATCGAAGTCGCCACCCGCGCGCTGCCGGAGAAGAAGAAGTGATCCGTCCAAGTGGCCGCCGGCCGTAACCGAATTGCCGGGGCGCTCGGACTCGTGTACGTTCTGGCCCTTGGGCAGACCGCCGGCTGGTGGTGCGTACGGTGATTTTCCGCCGCCCTTTTTTGCTGCGTGCCCGCGCAAGAACCGGCTCACTTGAACGTCATCGTATGACGGGTTTGCCTCAATCCCCGCCCCGCCCGCCCGAGCCGGCCGCCGCCGCCCCGTCGCGCCGGGTCGTCGCCTTCGCGTGCGGCGCGCTCGTCCTCGCCGTCGTCGCGGCCTATGCAAACAGCCTGAGCGGACCGTTTGTCTACGACGACAAGGATTCAATCGTCAACAACCTCACCCTGCGACACCTCTGGCCGCTCTCAGAAGTGCTGGCGCCGCTCAGCGGCGGTCTCACGGTCAGCGTCCGGCCGGTTTTGAACCTCTCGCTGGCGCTCAACTTTGCCGCCGGCGGCCTCGACGTCCATGGCTATCACGTGGTGAATGTCCTCATTCATGTGCTCGCCTGCCTGACGCTGTTTGGGCTGGTGCGGCGCACGCTGAAGCAACCAGTGCTCCGCGAGCGTTTCGGCAAGGCCGCGGTCCCCATTGCGTTCACGGCGGCGGCGCTGTGGGCGTTGCATCCGCTGCAGACCGAGGCGGTGACTTACATCGTGCAGCGCGCCGAGTCGCTCATGGGCCTTTTTTATCTGCTCACGCTCTATGGTTTCGTGCGCAGCGTGGATTCCCCGGCGCCGCGCCGCTGGCAGGGGCTGTCGGTCGCCGCGTGCCTGCTGGGCATGGCGACGAAAGAGAACATGGTTTCCGCACCGGTGCTGGTGCTACTGCTCGACCGCGCGTTCGTGGCTGGAAGTTTCGCGGGGGCGTGGCGGCGGCGCGGATACTACGCGGCACTGGCGGCGACGTGGCTGTTGCTCGGAGGGCTGCTCGCCAGCACGGGAGGCAATCGCGGCGGTTCGGCCGGCCTTGGGGTTGACATCGCGTGGTGGGACTACGTGCTTACGCAGTTCCCCGCGCTCGTGCACTATCTGCGGTTGTCGTTCTGGCCGGCGCCGCTCGTCTTCGAGTACGGCACGTTTGGGATCGGGAGTCTGGCGGACGTCTGGCTGCAGGCATGTGTCGTGGTCGCGCTGATCGCCGTCACGGTGTTCGCATGGTGGCGGAAGCCCGCGGTTGGGTTTCTCGGCGCATGGTTTTTCGCAGTCCTTGCACCGACCTCGCTCGTGCCCGGGATGACGCAGCGCATCGTCGAACACCGGATGTATCTCGCGCTCGCGCCCCTGGTGGTGCTGATCGTGGCGACGGTCTACCTCCGTGGCGGGCGCCGCGGCCTTGCGGCGCTTCTGGCGCTGGCGGCCGGGCTGGGCTTTCTCACTTTCCAGCGCAATGCCGACTACCGCAGCGAGATTGCCCTCTGGTCGGACACGGTGGCAAAACGGCCCGACAATGCCGCCGCGCACGGCAGCCTTGGCGCGGCCCTCGCCGAGGCTGGCCGCACAGCCGAGGCAATCCGCGAGGACGAAACGGCGCTGCGGCTGGGTCCGAACTACGTCACCATCCGGGTCGACCTTGGCAGCGCGCTCATTGCCGCCGGTCGCATCAACGAGGCAATCCAGCACTTGCAGGAATCGCTCCGTCAGGATCCGAAAAACGCCCATGGTCATCTGAATCTCGGCGTGGCACTCGACATTTTGAAGCGCTCCGCGGAAGCGTTGGCGCACTATGAGGCGGCTGTGTGGAGCAATCCCGACTTCGCGCAGGCCCACAACAATCTCGGCGACGCGTTGTCCCGCTCCGGACGGGACGCAGAAGGCATTGCCCACCTGCAGGCGGCGCTGCGGCTGCAACCTAGCTTGGTCGCCGCCCATTACAACCTCGCAGCGGCGCTGGCCCGGGCGGGTCGCATGGAAGAGGCGCAGGCGCAGTTCGAGGCCGGACTCCGGTTCAAACCCGCCGACGCGGAGGCGCACGCCAACTGGGCCAGCATGCTGCTCGCGACCGGTCATCCCGCGGAGGCCACGGCCCAATTCGAATTCGCGCTCCGGCTGCAGCCCGCATCCGCCGCAAACCACTACAACTATGGGAGCGTGCTGGCCGCGGCGGGCCGGCTCGACGAAGCGGTGCGGCAGTTTGAAGCGGCACTGCAGCTGAAACCCGATTATGTGGAAGCCCACAACAATCTCGGCAGCGCGCTCACGCTGCTCCACCGCGAAGCCGAGGCCCTGCCGCACTACGAAGCGGCGCTGCGGTTGGATCCCGATCATCCCTCCGCCCACAACAACCTCGGCCTCGCGCTCGCCCGGCTCGGGCGTGTGCCGGAGGCGGCGGCGCAATTCGCCGAGGCTCTGCGGCTTGCCCCGAATTATCAGGAGGCACGGGACAACCTCGCGCGGGCGCAGGAGCAACTGCGTACGTCGGCGCCGTAGCGTCGAATCCGGCTTTTTTTGGGGTTGATTCCTGTCAGCAGGTGGATTTTAAGACACGTGTCCTATTCCTACCCCTGAGTTACCTGCCCCGTAAGAGAAAGCCTGCAATTATGAATTCCACCCATGGATTACCCTCAGCACTGCGACGGCTGCTCCTGGCGCAAACCTGCGCGATGATGGCCGTCTCGTTCTCGTGGGCGCAGAAGGCGCCAACGACTCCCGACACTTCAGCCCCCGCGCCCAAGTCCGATGAGGTCGTCGTTCTGTCGCCCTTCGAGGTCAAGGCTGAGAGCCACGGCTATTACTCGCCGAACACGATGTCCGGCACGCGCATCAACTCCAGCATTCAAGACCTGGCATCATCCATTACGGTCGTGACGAAGGGTCAGATGCAGGATTTCGCGATGCTCGATGTCAACGACGTCTTCCTCTACGCCGCGAACACCGAGGGTACCGGCACCTACACCGCCGGAACCGGAACCGGCGTCGCGGACCGCAATGGCAGCGTTGCGGACAACGTGCAGATTGATCCGATCAACTCCAACCGCGTCCGCGGCATCGCCCCCGCCAACATCTCCCTAGGCGACATCCAGACCATGGGGCGCGTCCCGATCGACCCGATCGACATCGATTCCATTGAGATCAGCCGTGGCCCCAATGCCAACGTGTTCGGCCTCGGCAATCCCTCCGGCACCATCAACCTGGTGCCCGCCGCCGCCAACACCAGCCGCAACTTCTCCCAGGCGACTGAACGGACCGACAGTTACGGTGGTTACCGCAGCACCATCGATCTGAACCGTGTGCTCTGGCAGAACAAGCTGGCGATCCGGGCCAGTGGGGTATTCCAGCACGACGGCTACATCCGCAAGCCGTCCGGCACGAATACCGTGAAATACAACGGCATGGTCAAGTTCCGGCCCTTCAAAAAGACCATGATCAATGCGACCTTCAACTATTACCGCATGAACGGCAATCGGCCCAACGATATTCCCGTGCGTGACAACGTCTCCTACTGGATCGCCAGCGGGAAGCCGACGTGGGATCCGACGACCCAGACGATTCACGTGAACGGCACCAGCATCGGACCGATCACCTCCACGACTTTTCCCACCTCGTTTGCAGGGCAAAACACCGATTATTTCAGCGCCTCGCTGCTAGGCGGCTCCCACAGCCAGATGTTCATCGATCAGAACGGTCTCAGCTATTGGTCGGCTCCCCAGGCGTTCAACAATACCTCGGCCCTTTTGGCCGGCACCACCGTGAAGGGTCCGACCTCCGGCGGCCAGGCTGACCGCTTCCTGCAGACGACCGGCGCAGCCGGTGCGACCGGCACCGCCGCCAAACCCTCCTCCCAGCCGCTGTTCGTCACCACCCCAACGATCAGCGACAAGAGCATCTATGATTGGTCGTCGATCAACCTCTCCGCACCCAACCGGCTGATGGATCGGACGCTGACCACCAACGTCCAGGTTGAACAGGAGTTTTTGAACACCAACCGTCAGCTGCTGGTGGGCCAGGTGGCGTTCATGCGGGAAGATTCGCAGCGCTATTGGCGCAATCTGCTCGGCATCGCCAACACCGAGGGCCAGTCGGGCCAGCTGGAGATCGATGCCAACGAGAAGCTGCTCGACGGCACGCCCAACCCGTATTTCCTGCGCCCGTTTATCGCCACGGACAAACCCGCCACCTTGTGGATTCCGCAAAAGTGGGATACCTACCGCGCCCAACTCGCCTACAAACTCGATCTTACCGGGGAAAAGAACCTCCTCAAGTGGCTGGGAGTGCAGCAACTCTCCGCCTACGACGAATACAAATACCAGATCAGCCGGCAATACCGGTTCCGGGAGGCGATGTTGGACGCCAAGTCGTGGCTCACGCCGGGCACCTATCGCAGCTACCAGTCCGTGCCCGCGGGGACCCCGACGGTTCAACCCATCACCAACGGCCTTTTCCGCTATTACGTTGGCGACAATCAAGGCAACAACATCGATTACGCGCCGCCGGAATTCAACAACAACGGCGTCTACAACTTCACGTGGGGCCGCGCCGCGGCGGGCTCGTTGCCGGCCCTTTGGAACACCGAGCCCACGCAGATGGGTCTCGCGGCGGCAGATAAAAGCGGCGGCACCTTCAATACCAAGTGGATTCTCAAGACGGTCGGAGCCGTGCTGCAAAGCCATCTCCTCAACGACGCCCTCGTCGTGACGCTCGGCACGCGTGAGGACAAGCTGTATTCGAAGTTCGGCAATCAAACCGCGGCCGGATCCGTGCTGCTCGCCCCCGATGGCATGAACATTGATTACGGTTACATGAACTCCTGGCAGGCGGGAGACTACGGGTTTACCAGTGGCAAGACCACCAATGTCCAATATGTCGTCCGGCCCTTCCAGAATCTGTCTTCGTTCCTCCATCGAATCGACGAGGCCGGTAGAACCGGCTCCTACCTCGCCGAGGTGCTCCACGGCCTGTCGCTCAACTACAACCATTCGAACAGCTTCCTTCCGCAGAGCCCCGGCCAGGATCTCTACGGGAAATTGCTGCCGAATACCACGGGCGTGGACAAGAGCTACGGCATGGGGCTCGTCCTGTTCGACGGGAAAGTCGTCCTCCGGGTTACTCATTATCAAACCATCCAGAAGGATATTCGCAACGGCGACGCCAACACGACCGCCCAGCGCGTCATCCGCACCGACCTCCTGCTCACGGGCGCGACCCCGGCGCGGTTTGTGCTCCAGAATATCGCGGGTGGTACCACGGCGTCGTTCGGGCCCAACAACAATCAATACGGCTGGATCAAGACACTCAATCCGACGTGGTCTGATCAGCAGGTCTTCGATGAGTTTTCCCGGGAAGTCGGCCTTTCCGAGACCACGATCAACGCCCTGATCAATCCCCAGCCGCCCATCGCTGCAACCAATGATCTCGCCGCCCGGGGCACGGAAGTGGAGCTCAATATCAACCCGACCAAGTACTGGACCGTGTCGGCCAACTTCACGGACACGCAGGCCTACATAAAGAACGTGTCCAGCACCCTGCAAACGTGGATCGACCAACGGATGGCCGTCTGGACCACGCTCGTTGATCCGACGCTGACGCCTGCCTTGGTGGCTAACGATGTTGATTCGGTGACGGGAGCTCGGGGTAACCCGAACCACCTCTGGTGGATTCACAACTACGGCGGCACGCAAACCGCGCAGCAGAACTTCATCGCGTTTGTGCAAACGCCGTATTCCGTCATCAAACAGCTCGAAGGGCAGGCGAACCCCCAGACCCGGCGCTACAATGTCCGGATGGCCTCCAGCTACCGCCTGGCCGGGATCACCGACCACCACATCCTGAAGAACTTCACGGTCGGCGGTGCCGTGCGCTGGGAATCCCCGTCCGCGATCGGATTCTACGGCGTCCCCGACGCCAATGGCATCTATCTGACCGAGAATGTCAAAACCCCCGTCTATGACAAAGCGCACGTCTATGTGGACCTGATGGTTGGCTACCAGACCAAGCTGTTTGGCGGCAGAGTGCCGACCTCGATCCAGCTGAACGTACGCAACGTCACGGAAGGCGGCCGCCTCCAGCCCATCGGGGCCTACCCGGATGGCTCGATCAACACCTATCGCATCGTCGATCCGCGGGAGTTCATCCTGAGCGCGACCTTTGATTTGTAGCGACAGCGGCGGAATTGCTGCCCTCGCTGGCGACCTTTGCTCATCACCGCCATCCGCATGGGTGGCGGTGATTTATTTGCGCCGGCGAACAAGCAACCGTTTCGCCGATTGAATAGTGTCGCCGCCCCCCTCGCGTATTCCTTAGAAATCCGGCCATGCCTCAGCGCCGCCGCGACCCGCCACCGGGCTCCCCATCACCGCCGGCTGGGGAGGAACGATCGTTCACCTGGTGGCTGGGGGCGCTGATTTTTTCCCTCACCCTGCTGGCCTACCTGCCGGCTCTCTCCGGCGGATTCATCTGGGATGACGCCGGTCACGTCACCCGGCCGGAGCTGCAGTCGCTGCAGGGCTTGGGGCGCATCTGGTGCGAGGTCGGCGCCACGCAGCAATACTATCCGGTCCTGCACACGGCCTTCTGGGTGGAGCACCTCCTCTGGGGCGACGCGGCGGTTGGCTACCACATCCTGAACGTCCTGCTCCACGCCACGGCCGCCTGCCTGCTGGGCATCGTCCTGCGCCGCCTCGCCGTCCCGGGCGCCTGGCTGGCGGCGCTGCTGTTCGCCCTGCACCCGGTGTGCGTCGAATCCGTGGCCTGGATTGCCGAACAGAAGAACACCCTTTCAACCGTGCTTTATTTCTGCGCCGCGCTCGCGTACCTGCGCTTCGACGAAGACCGCCGCGGCCGCGGGTATGCGCTGGCAACCGGCCTGTTCCTGCTCGCGCTCCTGACCAAGACGGTCACCGCGACGCTGCCCGCCGCGCTGCTCGTGGTTTTCTGGTGGAAACGCGGCCGGCTCTCGTGGCGGCGCGACGTCGCGCCGCTGGCGCCGTGGTTCGCGCTGGCCGGCGCCGCCGGCTGGGTGACCGCCTGGTTCGAGCGGACGCGCATCGGCGCCCAGGGCGCGGACTTTGCGTTGACCCTGGTGCAGCGGTGTCTGCTGGCCGGACGCGTGATCTGGTTCTATCTGGGCAAGCTGTTCTGGCCGGCCGACCTGATTTTCATTTATCCGCGCTGGACGGTGGACGCCTCGCAGGCCTGGCAATGGCTGTTCCCACTGGGCGCCCTGGCATTGCTGGCCGGACTGTGGCTGGGTCGGCGGCGCGGCGCGGTCGCCGGTCTGTTGTTCTTTGTCGGAACGCTTTTTCCCGCGCTGGGATTCATCAACGTCTATCCGTTCACCTTCTCGTTTGTGGCGGATCATTTTCAATATCTTGCCTGCACGGGCATCCTGGCGCTGGTTTCGGCCGGTTTGGTGTCGCTCATGGCCCGGCTCCGCGTCTGGAGCGGGCGCATGCTGGCCGCGCTGCTCCTGGCCGCGCTCGGCATTCTTACCTGGCGCCAGAGCACCATGTACCGCGATATTTCCACGCTGTACGAGACGACCCTGGCCAGGAATCCCTCCTGCTGGCTGGCCCACAACAACCTCGCCAAGGTCCTCGCGAACGCCGGGCGCGTCGCCGAGGCGGTCCCGCACCTGGAGCAGGCGCTCCGGCTGCGTCCGGATTTCGCGGAGGCGGAAAACAATCTCGGTGATGACCTGCGCCAGCTGAACCGCCCGCAGGAGGCCATTCCCCACCTCGAACGGGCGCTGCAACTGCAGCCGGGCTTCGCGGAAGCGCATAACAACCTCGGCGTGGCCTTGATGATGACGGGGCGGCCGGCCGACGGGATCGCCGAATTCAGCCAGGCGCTGAAGCTGAGATCCCAATACGCCGCGGCCCGCTTCAATCTCGGCCTTGCGAAGGCCAATGCCGGCCGGACCGCCGAGGCCATCGCGGATTTCGCCGAAGCCGTGCGCCTGGATCCCGCTTACGCCGATGCCGAACTCAACTGGGGCATCGGGCTGACACTTTCCGGCCGGTTTCCTGCGGCGATCGCGCACTTTGAACGCGCATTGCAACTCGAGCCCGATTCGGCCGACGCCCATAACTGTTACGGGCGCGCACTCGCCGGTGCAGATCGACTGGATGAGGCGATTGCCCAGTACGAGGAGGCACTGCGCCTGGCGCCGGAGTTTGCCGACGCCCATCTGAATCTCGCGCTCGCGCTGCGGCGGGCCGGCCGGCTGCAAGAGGCCGACGCCCACTACCGCGAGGCCATGCGCCTCAATCCGCCCGGCACACCGGGCCACAACTAGAACGACCGGCTCAACCGGGATTGCGTACCGGCGGCCAGGTCAGGCATGCGATCGCGCGGTTCTCCCTCAGGCCGGAACCGGAAGCTCGATGGTGAACACCGCGCCGCCGCCGGGATGGTTCGCCACCGCCACCGTGCCACCATGGGCCTCGACCAGCGCTTTCACGACGCTGAGTCCCAGTCCGAGCCCCCGCTGCGAGCGGCTGTGATCGCCGCGGTAGAGCCGCTGCCAGATTTTTTCCTGTTCTCCGGAAGGAATACCCGGCCCGGTGTCGCGCACCGTGATGGCCACGCGGCTGCCGCGGGCTTCCGCCCCGAGCCAGACGGATCCGCCCGCCGGGGTGTACTTCACCGCGTTATCGACCAGGTTGGCCACGACCTGCCGCAGGCGGGTGGGATCAGCCCAGACGTTCAGGCCCGCCTCGGGGACGACCTGAAGGGTGATCGCCTTCTCCTCCGCGACTAGCGCATAAAGCTCGGCCACGCCCTGCAACAGACCGCCCACCTCGACCTTCTCCCGCTCCAGTTTCAGCACACCGTTTTCCGCGGCCGAAATGTCGAGCAGGGTTTCGAGCAGACGCTGGATGCGGTCGGTTTCCTCGATGCAATCGGCCAGCGCCTCGCGCGTCGCGGCCGGATCCCCGGTCCGCTGCAGCGCCGTTTCGGCGCCGGCCCGGAGGCGGGTCAGCGGCGTGCGCAGGTCGTGCGCCACGTTGTCGAGCGCCTCGCGCATGGCGCGGAGCAGATTGCCGTTCCGTTCCAGCAGGGTGTTGAACTGCCGCACGAGTTCGCCCACCTCGTCGTCGCGCTGCACACCTTCCACCCGGGCGGAGAGGTCGCCGGTGGCGACGATGCGCCGGGCCGTGGCCGCCATTGCGCGCACCGGCTTGGTCGCGCGCCAGGCCAGCCAGGCCCCGCCGCCCGCCGAGAGCAGCACCGCGGCGGTGCCGGCCAGCCACATCGTGCGGCGCAGCGGCGCCAGCAGCACGGTGCGGTTGTCGGTGCTGCGCGCCACCTGCAGCAGGGCGCCGCCGGACAGTCCGCGCGACACGACTGCGAGGTCGCGCTGCTCGTCACGCGGCACGCGCACGGTTTGCACGCGTCGGGCCTGCAAGGTGCCCCAGCTGTCCGGCACCAGGACCTGCGTGTCCTCGTCGATCCAGTTGTCAGGCACCTTGGCAAAGGTCACGTCCCCGCCCGGTCCGACGACGCGCACGAGCAGCGAACGCACGTGCGGCTGCTCCCGCTCGCGTTCGAGCAGCGCCCGCATGGCCGTGACGCCGCCGGCCTCGAAGGCGTCGGCGTATTCGGCCGCCCGCACCTCCAGCGCCTCGCGTTCGCGGGCGTCAAGCGCGCGGGCCAGCAGGACATAGACCGCCACGAACACGACGGCGGCGCCGACCCCGAACAGCGCGGCGTGCCACAAGCCGAGCCGCAGCGCCAGCGACCGGCCCAGCCGGCCTCGTTCACGATTTGAGGACATAGCCAACCCCCCGGACGGTCTCGATCCGGCGGTGCTCCGGATCCACCTTGGCCCGCAGGCGGTGCACCAGCACATCGACCACGTTGGTCTGCGGATCGAAGCTGTAGTCCCACACATGCTCCAGGATCATCGTCTTCGTCACGGCCCGTCCGGCATGCCGCAGTAGGAACGCCAGCAGTGTGAACTCCCTCGGTTGCAGTTCAACCGGCTGGCCGCCGACCTGGACTGCGCGCGTCGCCAGATCGAGTTCGATGTCGCCGGCGGTCAGACGCGTCGCTTCCGGGGTGCGCGTGGCGCGCCGGATGAGGGCCTGCAACCGCGCGAGCAGTTCGGAAAAGGCGAAGGGCTTCGTGAGATAGTCATCCCCGCCGGCCTGCAGGCCGCTGATGCGGTCGTCCACGCTGCTGCGCGCACTCAGGAACAGCACCGGCAGCGCATTGCCTCCGGCGCGGAGCCGCCGCACCAGGCTGAGGCCGTCGAGGCGCGGCAGCATCACGTCGACGACGGCCGCGTCATAGGTGGTGGTGGCGGTCAGGGCGAGCGCCTCGTCGCCGTCGCCGGCCGGGTCGACCGCGAAGCCATGCTGGCGCAGGCCGCCGGCCACAAAGGAGGCGATCTTGGGGTCGTCTTCTACCACGAGGATGCGCACATCCATTGCCTAGGGGATTGCCGGCCCGGCTGAAAGGAAAACCGCGCGCCCCGAAGGGCGCGCGGATTGCACAACCGATCAGATTTCCCGATCAAGAGGATGGCTTGCCGTCAGTTTCATCCACCACGAGAAAATGGGTGGCTCCGTGGCTCCAGAGCTTGAGCAGCGTCTTGTGGGTTTCCGAGTGCTCGGTGAGCCGCACCGCGTCATCCGCCGAACGGACCGGCTGATGGTTGACCTCCTGGATCACGTCGCCCGGTGCCAGGCCGGCCTCGGCGGCGGCCGAGGAGGGATCGACGTTGGTCACGAGTGCGCCGTGCAGCCGTTCGGGCACTTCGAATTCGTTGCGGGCGGCGGCATTGAGATCGCCCACCTCCACCCCATCGAGCACCCCGTTGTCCTTGCCGCCGCCGGCGTTGGTGAGCTGCTTGTCGCCCGGCAGTTCGCCGACCGTCACGGTGACAGTCTCCTCCTTGTCGCTGCGCAGCAGCCGCAGCTTGACCTCGTGTCCCGGTTCCGTGGCGGCCACCGCAAACTTCAACCGCCGGCTGTCCGGTGCCGGTTTGCCGTTGTAGTCGAGCACGACGTCGCCGCTCTTCAGGCCGGCCTTGGCCGCCGGGCTGTCCGGCGTGACGTCGCTGATGATGAC
>Ga0265323_10001063_pt1 | contig 14213 bp, 10 predicted proteins | sample 41225metaG_FD_193580 | JGI IMG/M metagenome (GOLD analysis project Ga0265323, IMG submission 193580) | Rhizosphere microbial communities from Carex aquatilis grown in University of Washington, Seatle, WA, United States - 4-12-25 metaG | ecosystem: Host-associated > Plants > Roots > Rhizosphere... | reverse complement strand
CGCGTATTGATGATCATCCCGGAACCGGACGGAATTTCCGCGAACCTGGATTATAACGGGTCATTATCTCATCTCGTTTGGTTTAAAAGGCCGACTTCATCGTTGACAGTCGTTTCCCGTGTCGTTTTAAAATTGAATGAAGTAAACCCCTTTGATTATATTGTTCATCCGGTAAGCTGTGCGGAACTGCCGATGCGGTATCCCGCCGTCATGATCAATCAATTAAAACCCTATATGTTGAGTCATCAGGCAAATGAGAAGATCAAGGCGTTTGCCTCAAGCATCATGCAGGAAAGCAAAAATAATGTGCTCCAGTTTTCATCATTGCTTTGCCGGAAGATCAAAGAATCATGCGCCTATGAAATAAGGGATACCGGAGAGCCTTACCCGGCGGAAAAAGTGTTATTTAACCATCGGGGTTCCTGCCGGGATCTGGCGGTTTTATATGTAGCGGCCGCGCGCGCGGCCGGTTTGGCGGCGCGTTTTGTCAGCGGATATTATTTTGACCAATCGCCCAAACATCCCCAATTGCATGCCTGGGCTGAGGTCTATATTCCCGGAGGAGGCTGGAGAGGCTATGACCCGACCTTAGGGTTGGCCTGCTACGGGCATCACATCACCCTTGCCGCCGGTGCCTTTGCCTCAGAGACATCCGCTATTGAAGGGAGTTTTTTGGGGAAACCCGGATCTCAAATGGAGGTTAATATTGAATATGAATATCTGAAACAGCTTTCCCGTCCGGTGGAGTTTTAACCAATTTCTAAGGAGGTGCAAGATGGAAAGTTTTCGGATGCATTTGGGGAATCTGGATCAAATCCGGTTGGGAGAAGGCCGAAGCTTTTCGATAGGTTTTCATGAGGTGGCTGTATTTCGCAGTATTGATGGGCGTTTATTTGCCGTAGAGAGCCGCTGTCCCCAGGGCGGGTGCCTGGCTGCAGGTGTATTAAAAGAGAACATAATAGAGTGCCCCACGCATGGGCATAAATTCAATCTTTATACCGGTCTGGGGCTTGTCTCACAGGAATGCGTTAGGACATTTAAGGTTTGGGAAGAAAATGGAAATATAATGCTGCTGTTTGCTTTTCCCGCCATTTCAAATAGTTTGACTTAAAAATTATAGGGTGCTATATTCCTTTAAATAGACTTTGTTGAAAAGCCGTTGCCTTTTCAGCCATCTCTGGCTGAAAAGGCTTTTTATTACTTGTTTTTTAATAAAAAGGACAGGCTATGAATTTCAGATTTCTCCCGCGTGAATTTGATTTCTTTAATCTTTTCGAGGAACAGGTCGATTGCGCCGTGCAAGCGGCCGTGAAGTTTAAAGAAATAGCCGCAACACCAGGGCTCATCGAAGAATCAGCTTATCAGACGATCCTGCACCTTGAAGGCAAAGGTGATACCGCAAGCCATGCCGTCATTGAGCAGTTAAATAAATCATTTATCACCCCTTTTGACCGTGAAGATATCTATGCCCTGACCAAAGAGCTGGACGACATTACGGACATGATCAATACCATGGTGGGGCGCATCAAGGTTTATAAAGTGACCGGCAGTGACAGGCATTTGATGGAATTTGCCAAGGTCATTGAAGAGTCTGTTTTGACGGTTTCAAAGGCCGTCAAAGGCATGCGTATCAAAAATGGTTCCAAAATGGTCCTGGCGGCCTGTGTAGAGATCAACCGATTGGAAAATGTCGGGGATGCCATGCGTGATGCCGTTTTAATGGAACTTTTTGAGTCTAAAGGCGCCATAGAGATCATCAAGTGGAAAGAGATCTATCAGGACGCGGAAACAGTGCTTGATATTTGTGAAGATGTCGCCAATGTCGTTGAATCTATTTTAATCAAACAAACTTGACGTTAATGGCCATGCATATACCGGCGGCAATTATTTTTCTCGTATTATTGGCACTGTCATTTGATTTTTTAAACGGTTTTCATGACTCGGCCAATGCCATAGCCACCATTGTATCCACACGGGTCTTATCGCCCAGGATCGCGGTTTTTTACGCGGCCTTCTTTGAGTTCGTCGCGTTCTTTATCTTTGGCCTGCATGTTGCCAATACCATAGGCAAAGGCATCATTGACATCCATGTCGTTGATCAGGCCGTTGTTTTCGGGACACTCATAGGTGCCTGCGGATGGGATCTCATTACCTGGTATTTTGGCCTGCCGACAAGCTCTTCCCATGCCCTTATCGGCGGCATGATCGGGGCCGCGCTGGTCAAAGCGGGCCCAAAAGTTTTGATCATCCCGGGAATCCTTAAAGTCGTCCTCTTTATCTTTATCGCGCCATGTGTCGGCTTATTATTAGGTTTTTCCTATGGGATCATCGTCCATTGGATATTCCGAAAATCTTCCCCCAGGGAAGTGGATACTTTTTTCCGTAAGGGCCAGCTTGTTTCATCAGCTTTTTACTGTACGGGCCACGGCGGTAATGACGCGCAAAAGACCATGGGCATTATTGCCAGCCTTCTTTTTAGCGCCGGCCTTTTGGGGGATAAGTTTTATGTTCCTTTCTGGGTTGTTTTTGCCTGTTATACGACATTGTCCCTTGGCATTATGTGCGGCGGATGGCGCATAGTCAAAACCATGGGGCAGAAGATCGTCAAATTAAGGCCGGTGGATGGCTTTTGCGCTGAAACAGGTGCCGCCAGCATGTTGTATGTCGCCTCATTCTTAGGTATTCCTATCAGCACGACCCACACCATTACCGGAGGCATCATGGGGGTGGGTTCACTTAAACGATTAAGCGCGGTCCGCTGGGGGGTTGCCGGCCGGATCGTTTGGGCCTGGATCATAACGATCCCTTGTTCAGCGGCAATTGCCGCTTGTGCGTATATGTTAGCCCATTTTTTCAGATTTTTTTAATTTAAGGGCATTGAAGTCCTTAAAAAGGCATTGACGCCGACGGATCCGATGACGGATATATTCTCAAGAAAATAGATGCGGGAGCCTAATTTTTATGGAACCAGTTAATCAGATCAATTCAGGGGACACGGCCTGGGTGCTTGTGTCCGCGGCTTTAGTGCTTTTAATGACCCCGGCGTTGGGGTTTTTCTATGGAGGCATGGTCCGCCGCAAGAATATTCTCGGAGTGTTGATGCAATGCATGTCGTGTCTGGTGATCATCAGTCTTTTATGGGGTATTTATGGTTATAGCCTGGCTTTTAGCCGCGGTAATCCCTTTATTGGAGGCTTGGATTGGCTTATGTTAAAAGGTGTCGGGGCATCTCCCAATCCGGATTATGGGCCAACGATACCACAGGGCGCATTTGTGATCTTTCAGTGTATGTTCGCGGTGATCACCCCGGCCATCATTTGCGGTTCTTACGCCGAACGCGTTAAATTTTCCTCTTTTTTGCTTTTTACGGTTTTGTGGCTGACCGTTGTGTATTGTCCCATGGCGCACATGGCCTGGGCTCCGGGCGGTTTGATGAAATCCTGGGGCCTTTTGGATTTCGCGGGAGGGACTGTCGTTGAGATCAATTGCGGGGTCGCCGGCCTGGTGACCGCATTATTTTTAGGCAAGCGTATCGGGATCGGTTATCCGAGCCTGCACAATCTTCCTTTTGTGGTTTTAGGCGCGGCCTTGCTGTGGTTTGGATGGCTCGGCTTTAACGCGGGATCAGCCCTGGCCGCGAATTCCGTGGCTGTCAACGCGTTTATCGCGACAAATACCGCCGGGGCAGCGGCCGCCGTCAGCTGGGCGGTCATTGAATGGGCCCTCACCGGAAAGCCGACCATGTTTGGTACTGTCACTGGCGCGGTCGCGGGGCTTGTGGCGATAACACCTTCGTCCGGCTTCGTCAATTTTACCGGCGCTTTAATTACCGGTGTAGTTATCGGGATCTTAAGTTTCTTCGCGGTAAGTTATCTTAAGCCCAAATTTGGCTATGACGATACCCTGGATGCTTTCGGTGTCCACGCGGTAGGCGGATTCTGGGGCCTTATAGCCGTCGGATTAATGGCAACCGTTTCCGTGAATCCCGCCGGCGGCAATGGATTGTTTAACGGCAACAGCGCGTTGCTGTTTTCTCAGTTAAAATGCGCGTTATTCGCGGTGGGGTATTGCGCGGTCATGACAAGCATCGTCTGTTGGCTGACCAATAAAATTATACCTATGAGAGTTTCACAGGAACAGGAGATCATGGGGTTGGACTTAAGCCAGCATCACGAACGCGCGTACACCATCTTAGACTAAAAGAGAAAGGATGAATTTATGAAACTTATCATGGCCATTATTCAGCCTCACAGGCTTGATGAAGTCAAAAAAGAACTTTATGCGGCCCATGTCAATTTAATTACAGTTTCTGAAGTGCTGGGCCACGGCCGTCAAGTGGGTGTGGATGAATATTATCGCGGAGTCCGGGAAACCGGGAATTTGCTAAGAAAGATCCAAATTGAGATCGCTGTCAACGAAGAATTCGTAGAACCGACAATCAAGGCCATTGTTAATGGTGCCCGTACAGGGAAGATCGGAGACGGTAAGATTTTTGTCCTGGATATGCCGCGATGTATCCGTATCCGTACAGGAGAGGAAGGAAATAAGGCAATAGGATAATCATACTTTTATAAAGCCAAGGGAGTAAATGACTTATGTTATTGCCTCCCTTGGCTTGACAATTGAGTATTTTATGTCATAATATATATGTAAAAGGCAAAACCAGTGAAAGCTGGCGACGCAAAGGATCGAACCTAAGGCTGGTAATTTATAAGCTACGGTAGTCGAGCTGCTCAAGGGAAAATAGATTGATCACCCGAATGCATCTCGAAATTTTTTGAGAAACATTCGGGTTTTTTGTTGTGTTTGAGCCCAAAAGGAAGAAAAATGCGGGTGAATTCATTAAATAAGGCAAGCCAGAAGCTGCTTTTCATCCTATTTTTGGCTATATTTGGCTTGGCCATGGAAGAAAATTCGTTCGCGGACTCCTTCCATCGTTTCGTCAGGAATAATGCTGACGGCAGCCAGACCTTAACAGGGCATATTCCCGGGGATATCAATAATTCTATCTTTAGATATCATGCCAGCCAGAGTATCAATGCCCAGATCATTCTGCCCCTGGCGGATCAAACCCAGTTAAACAGTTTTCTTCAGGACCTTTATGATCCTAAAAGCACGAATTTTCATCATTTTTTAACTCCTGCTCAATTTTCCCAGCAATTTGCTGTATCAACAATTGATTCAATTACTGTCCAGGATTATCTCAGGAAAAAAGGGATCATCATTACGGGACAATCGCCGAATGGCGTTGTGCTGTACGTGACAGGGAACATAAGTGCGTTTGAGCAGGCGTTTGGGATGCGTATCAATTATTATCAAAGGAATGACAATGTCATGTTTTTTGCCCCTGACGCGGATCCTACAATTCCCGCGATACTCGCGGGCAAGATATTGGCGGTGGGCGGCCTGGATAATATCCCTAAATACCGGGCCCATCGTTACCGTCATTCTATGAAAGTGCTGCCCCAAGCCATCGGGACGGGCCCCGGAGGGTTCTTGGCTCCCAATGATGTGAAGACAGCTTATAATCTTAATTCCGTAACTTCCACCGGTTCAGGCCAGAGTGTCGCCCTTTTTGAGCTGGATGGGTATTCAAGCAACGACATAACAGCCTATGAAACTTATTTCGGACTTTCCGGTGTCCCTTTGCAGAACATTTATATCGACGGTTTTAACGGAACGCCGGATTATAGCGGCGGCGGTGCTGATGAAGTTACCCTTGATATTGAACTGGTGGCGGCATTTGCTCCGGGCAGCAGTAATATTTTTGTCTATGAAGCGCCCAATACAACCCAGGCCTGGATCGATGAATGGACACAGATCGCCACTGATAACAAGGCCAAGGTCATCAGTTGTTCATGGGGTGAGCCGGAGATGGATTCTCCGACCATCAATTTTGATAATTTGATCTTTGAGCAGATGGCGGCACAAGGCCAGGCGGTATTCGTGGCCGCGGGTGATAACGGCGCCTATGATGCCGGCGGCAACAGTATTTTGGCTGTTGATGAACCGGCTTCCCAACCCTACGCGACAGCGGTGGGTATCAGTAAACTTGCGATCAATGCCAACGGGACCTATAAAAGTGAATCCGCTTCCGTTTACGGCGGCGGCGGCGTTAGTGCCTACTGGACGATCCCGTCTTATCAAACCGCCGTCGCAGCCCAGGCGGTTGCGGCAGCCAAGGTATCGACAACGATGCGCAATATGCCTGATGTTGTCCTGACGGCTGACAGTTCAACCCCGTACGCTTTTTATATTGACGGATCCTGGTATGGCTACTTTGGGTCCAGCTTATCATCGCCCATATGGGCTTCATTCATCTCCCGCGTCAACCAGGGCCTTGGGACGAACGCCCCCATTGGTTCAGTGAACAGCGCGCTTTATCAGCTCGCGCAAACAAGCGGTTACGCCAATGATTTTCATGACATTATTTCCGGGAATAACGGCTATTATCCGGCAGAAGGGGGTTTTGATGATGCCACTGGCCTGGGGTCTTTTAACGGTCAGAATTTATATAATGACCTGGTCAAGGGTTCAGTGGCGGTTTCCCCGCCGTCAGCGCCGGCAGGCCTAAGCGCGGTTGCCGGGAACACGGGCATATCTTTGTCCTGGTCAGCCAGTCCGGGAGCGACTTCCTATAATGTCAAAAGGTCCGCGGTCAATGGAGGGCCTTATACAACGATCGCGTCTACGGTTGTCAACACCACCTACACGGATACTTCCCTGGCCAATGATACCACGTATTATTATGTTGTTTCAGCAGTCAATTCAGGAGGGGAGAGCTCAAATTCTGCGCAGGCCAGCGCGAGATATTCAGTGCTGCCCACGGTAAGTCTGTCGGCCAATAACAGTGCCTATACTTCTCCCGCGACAATAGTGCTTACAGCCACGGCTTCGGAGACCAATGGGGGAATCAGCAAGGTGCTTTTCTATAATGGCTCAACCTTGCTGGCTACTGTCACCAGCAGCCCTTATACGTATACCTGGAGCAATGTTCCTGCGGGAAATTACAGTTTAACCGCGGAAGCTTTTGATAATAATAACAATACAGCCGCCTCATCGGCCGTCGTCATTTCCGTTAACCTGCCGCCTTCCCTGCCGACGGTAAGTTTGACGTCGCCTTTTAACGGTTCATCTTTCAATGATATGGCCAATGTATTCATTTCAGCCAATGCTTCTGAGGCTAACGGGACGATCGCCCAGGTGCAATTCTTTAGCGGGACCACACTTCTTTATACGGCAACCAGCAGTCCATACAATTACACCTGGTCGACGATCCGCCTTCTCCCGGGCAATTATAATTTGACGGCCCAAGCCACTGACAGCAGGGGGATTGTGGTGACATCAGCGGCTGTTCCGATCACTATCAGCCTGCCTTCTAAATTTGGGACAACACCGCCATCACCGGTAGTTGCTATCACAAGCCCAAGTAACGCGAGCAATACTCCGGCAGGTTCCAGCCTTATTATTACCGCGAATGCTTCAGAAGCCAATGGCAGCATAGCGGAAGTTTATTTTTATAATGGATCTGCTTTTTTAGGGGCCAGGAATGTGCCTCCGTACAGTTATACATGGGGCAATATACCTGTCGGCAGTTACACCTTGACTGCTGAAGCGATAGATGCCAATGGCCGTATGGCCACTTCCAATCCGATCACAGTAACAGCGATTTCCGTTGCCCCTGCTGTCCCTGTTATCACGACAAACCCCGTCAATCAGACAGTAACAGCGCCGGCACCGGCAACGTTTGCGGTATCAGCCAGCGGGACGCCGGCACCAACTTATCAATGGATGCAAAGTGTGGGCGGCGGTTCCTATGCGCCTGTCAGCGGGGCTACAAGCGCGTCGTATACGATCCCCGCGACAACAGTGTCACAGAGCGGGACACTTTTTGAATGTGTGGTCACGAACGCGTCCGGGACCGTAACCAGTAACGCCGCCTCGCTGACCGTTTATTCATTGCCAAGCATAACGGCACAGCCGTCCAATCAAACAGTAACAGCGCCTGCGGCGGCGAGCTTTTCGGTGATTGCCGGCGGAACGCCTGCCCCGGGTTATCAGTGGCAGGTCAGTACCAACGCAGGGGCAAGCTTTTCCAATATCAGCGGGGCAACCGGCGCGGCCTATACAACGCCCGCGACTTCCGCTTCTGTTAATGGCACACAATATAGATGCGCGGTAACGAATATGGCGGGAAGTGTGACGAGCAATGCGGCGACATTATCAGTAAATATAGTGCCAAGCATCACCTCTCAGCCCGTCAATCAAACAGTGACTGCGCCGGCAACGGCAATGTTTAGCGTCACTGCCACAGGGACACCGGCACCGTCCTATCAATGGATGCAGAGTGTCAATGGCGGGGCGTTTTCTGCGATCAGCGGGGCGACAAGCGCATCTTATACCACGCCCGCGACAACAGTGTCACAGAGCGGTACACTTTTTGAATGTGTGGTGACGAACGCGTCTGGATCCATGACCAGTAACGCGGCTTCCCTGACAGTCCATACTTTACCGGGCATAACGGCACAACCTGCCAGTCAAATCGTAACAGTTCCGGCTACGGCGACATTTACGGTGGCCGCCAGCGGGACACCGGCACCGTCCTATCAATGGATGCAGAGCGTCAATGGCGGCGCATTTTCCGCGATCAGCGGGGCGAACGCGGCATCATATACAACCCCTGCGACGACAATAGCTCAAAACGGGACATTAATTGAATGCGTTGTTTCCAATGCCGCGGGCAGTGTGACAAGCATTACGGCAAGCTTAACAGTTAATCCCGCTCCGGCAGCTCCGGGCATTACGTTACAGCCTGCCAATCAAACAGTGACAACACCGGCACCTGCAACGTTTAGCGTCACTGCCACAGGGACGCCGGCACCGTCCTATCAATGGATGCAGAGTGTCAATGGCGGGGCGTATACGCCCGTCAGCGGGGCAACAGGCGCGTCATACACCATCCCCGCGACATCGGTTTCCCAAAGCGGTACGCTGTTTGAATGTGTGGTAACGAACGCTTCAGGAACCGTAACCAGTAATCCTGCGTCTTTGACAGTCAATCCCGCACCGGTTATCCAACAGTCATTGCCCACGGTAAGTTTGATAACGCCTTCCAACAATTCTGTAAATTCGCTCCTTTCACCCATCGTTATTTCAGCAAACGCCTCGGAAACTAACGGGACGATTACTCAGGTACAATTCTTTATAGGAACAATGCTCATTTATACAACCAATAACAGTCCCTATAGTTTTACCTGGAAAGTATCGCTGTTGCCGGGCACCTACACCTTGACAGCCAAAGCCTATGACAGCAACGGCAATGTCACGACTTCAGCGCCAGTGATTTTCACGATCAAACTACCTTATTAAACATTCCAGCGTCTTAACCCTTCATTGTTATTGGCAATAAATTTGACAAATAATCAATATTATGTTATGATTTAACAATCATAGATTATTGGGTAAAAGGAGAAAAAACATGAAGCATAAAAAAATCATTTTAGTTTTACCATGGTTGACTTTTTTATTTGTCAGCAATGCATCGGCTACGACGAGCTCACAAATTTTGGTTATGTCCAATCAGCTTTACCAAATTGCCAGGGATTTAACCACTGGACTTTTTCCAACATCAATCTTGCTGATAGCGATCGGCATGTGGGGATTCGTCAATGCCTTTGGGAAGAGCATCGGTGACGGGATACATCAGCTAACAAATATAATCGCTGTTGGGGGTATCGTATTTTTTGCCTCATCCCTGTTAGTTAACGCGGCTTTGTTCTCAGCTCAAATGTGATTATGGTCAATCAAAAAACAAACACACCTATATTACAAAGTTTAACCAGGCCGATATTATTATTGGGAGGTGAAAGAGAAAACGTCATTCTTTTAGCGTGCATTTCCTTGAGCCTTTGTACTGTAGGCCGTGATATTTTATCACTTATTTTAGCAATAATAATATGGTTTGTTGGGATCATCGCCAGTAAACTGATGGCAAGAATCGACCCCTGGTCCACAAAAATATTCTTAAGATCTCTTCAATATCAGGATTTTTATCATGCCCGTGAAAAAATAAACACCCCCCAAAGTGTTATCAAACGCACTAGAAAATTCTGATATGTTCCCTGTCAAAGAATACACCGATGGCCCGGCTGGATTTCCTTCATTGATCCATTACTTTGAATTTCTTGACGAAGGAGTTTTGTTCAGCCGCGATGGCAGCCTTTTGGGTTGTTTTTATTATAGGGGCCCGGACATGGATTCTTCCTTAGGCATGGAAGAAGACCAATTAAATTCACAATTTCAGAGTATTTTCCAGAATTTCGGGAATGGGTGGTCCATGCATGTTGATTTGATCAGGGTTTCAGCTATTGCCTACCCGCAAACACATCATTTTAACAATCCTACATCTAAATTGATTGAGAAGCATCGTCGGGAGATCTATGAAAAAGAAGGGGGCCATTTTGAGAATATTTACGCGATCAGCTTTTGTTACCTCCCATCAGTAGTTGAAAATAAATTCATTGATAATTTCTTTGTACAAAACGCACAAAAGAGTGATTCCCCGAACCTCAAATGTGTTCTTGGGTTCTTTAATCAGAAACTGGATGAATTTCAAGGGAATATATCAAATAAAATCCATATTAAACGTATGAGCTCATCTGAGATGATGACTTTTCTGAATCGCTGCATTTGTGGCGTCAAAATGGAAATACCGGTACCTGAGCCTCCTTGTTATCTCAATCATTATTTGGGGGCCCATGAATTTATGGGTGGGCATGAACCCATGGTTGATGATCATTTTATAGGGGTTATTACCTTGACCCAATTTCCAAATGAAAGTTTTTCCGGCATTCTCAATATTTTATCAAACATACCCTTCGAACTTAGATTTTCTACCAGATTTATTTTTTATGATCCCATCGATGCTTTAGGAGTCATTGATGAATACCAAGGGAAATATCTTGGCATGAAATACTCAATCGGGCAAATGATCATGGGCGCATTTGGGAAAGACCCGCGCCTAAACCCTGATGCCGCAAACCGTTCGGTTTTAACGAAAATTGAAGAAACCAGAACTGCCCAGGAAGCCGTAGAATTAGGTCAGGTCAACTACGGTTATGCAACTCTTGCGGTGGTTATATTAGATAAACAAAAAGCTGAATGTAAAAGGAAAACGGAGCACGTTAGGGACCTATTAAACAATAATTGGTTCCCATCCATCATTGAAAAAATGAATTCAGTAGAGGCATTTTTAGGCACTTTACCTGGAGAAAACCTAAAAAATGTCCGCAAACCGTTTATCAATACTCAAAATTTAGCAAATATGATTCCTTTGACCGATGTTTGGTCTGGGGCCATATATAATCCCTGTCCGTATTATCCCAAGCATTCACCGCCTCTTTTTTATGCGGCTACAAATGGAACGACGCCATTTAGATTTAATGTCCATGTAGGTGATGTCGGACATGCTTTGATACTTGGCCCCACCGGATCCGGTAAATCGGTCTTGTTATCTCATATTGCCAATTCAGCATTGCGTTATAAGGACGCTCAGGTTTACATTTTTGACAAAGGGTATAGTCAATATGTCTTAACTCATGCCGTAGGAGGAGAATTTTATGACATCATGGGTGATGATGACGATTTATCATTCTGCCCATTATGTAATTTAGAAGATTTAAGCGAACAAAAGTGGGCTTGCGGTTGGATTGAAAGGATTATTTCCTTACAAGGGGTTGTGATCAGCCCTTCCATCAGAGCCTCCATTGAAGGAGCGATCCGAGATACCAGTAAATCCCCCTCAAAGACACTGTCCGATTATTATTTAAATCTTCAGGATAATGAAATTAAAGAAGCTTTAAGGCCTTTTGTGCAGATAAAAGAAGGGTATATGGCCTCACTCCTAGATGCCAAGGAAGATGGGTTTAAAAGGGCCAAATTTCAAACTTTTGAGATTTCCAATCTAATGGGATTGGATAATAGATTAAGCACACCTGTTTTGCTTTATTTATTTTATAGAATCCAACGTTCATTGGATGGGCAACCAACTTTTATCATCATTGATGAAGGTTGGTTGATCATGCTTCATGAAACATTTATGAATTACTGGATAGAATTCTTACGGACCATCAGGAAAAATAATGCCTGTGTGCTTCTGGCAACGCAAAGCCTTTCGGATATTGTCAATTCACCGTACGTTAATTTTATAAATGAGAGTTGTCTTACTAAAGTCTTTTTACCCAATCCGGCGGCTAGAGAAACGGATAACAGAAGGTTTTATCAGGCATTTGGACTTAATGAACGGCAAATTGAAATCATCAGCAAGTCGGTCCGAAAAAAACATTATTATGTGACAGCCCGAGATACAGGGCATCGATTAATTGATTTGGGATTAAAGGATATAGAACTTGCTTTTTATGGGTCAGGGACAAGCTTGCAGGATAGGCACAAAGTCCAGGATTTTATTAGAGATTATGGTGACAATTGGGTTGCCAAGTGGCTTGAAAATAAAGGGTTGAATACGCAAGCCCGGGAATGGGAATCGATTAGAGGGCAGATATGAAGTTTATTTGTTCCATATTAATAATATTGTTAATTCTTTCGTCATCCGTTTGGGCTCAAGACATAGCCACTGAACATACACAAATTTTGAATAATATTGAACTGATCACAGAAAATTTACGTCAACTTCAAAGCCTTGAAAACCAGATTGAGATGATTAAAAACCAGGTGGAAGGTCTTAAATCCATAGCGACCTATCAAAATGAGTTTAGCGGTTCAGATGCGTTAAGAGGCGCATTAACCAATCTCATCAATGAAGGGATATCACTTTCTGATCAAACACAGAACATTTTGACTAATATGCAGCAAGAGGCGATTAATTTAACAACAAAAGGAACAATGGTTGAGCAAGAGAATTTATTGGGCCAAGGAACTATGAATATAGTACAAGATGCTTTAAACAGAGTTAAAGAACAAAGGCAATCGTATCAGCAAGAAATGGATACTGTAAATGCCTTGATGGCAAAGAATAATCAGGCTGTCGGGCAAACTCAAGCCTTGCAAACCTTGAATGAACTCACAGCGCAAACGGTCCCACAAATGCAATTAACGCGTGAATTATTAAGCGAGCAGATTTCGATGCAAGCCGCATTGATAAATAAAGAAAACCAGGAAAAGCAAGATATGACAGAAAAAATGGATCAAATCATCCATCCGATTGAAAATGGCAGCAGTAGTTTTGATTTGGGGAATTAAGAATGGATTCAGTTGCGGTTTCAATTTTTAATCAACTTATAGGCCAATACAATAGCAGCATTTCCGCCATTCAAGCCGGGAGTATTGAAATTGCAAAGGAATTATTTAACGCCGTAGCGCTGTTTTCGGTTGCCGTGTTAGGCATAAATCGTTTATTAAGTAAAAATGTGGACATGATTGAATCGAATATAGAGTTAATCAGATTATTGATCTATCTTAATGTCTTTTATCTTTTTATCAGCCAATATGATCAATTATTGCCCTTAATTATCAAATCTTTTAGGTACGCCGGAATATATATGGGTTCCAAGGCCAGCGGCTACGCCTTGTCAACAAACCCTGGAAATATTATCAATATTGGTGTCAGCATAGCGTCGAAGATACTTAATGCCGCCAAAAATCACACATCACTTGCCAATATTGGATTAAGCCTGATCGCTGTGGCCGCTGCCGGAGTTGTTCTTTATTGTTTCGGCGTAATAGCCATTGAACTTATCTTAATTGATATCGGCAGCCGTATTATTCTTTCGGCATGTATCTTTTTACTGGCTTTCGCAGGTTCAACATGGACAAGAGAATATGCGGAACACTACGTACATGCGTTTTTCCATATTGGTGTCAAAATGTTATTTGTTTATATCTTAGTCGGTATAGGGGCTGGCTTAACTAAGAACTGGTCGCAAATACTTGATAATGTCCCGATAGGTCAGATCATTGAGTACTATATCGCGGTGATCATGGCGTCGTTTATGTACTATAAAATTTGTCAGAAACTGCCAGACCAGGCAGTGGTCTATCTAACCGGAAGATTTCCGATGAATTATGACACGGCATCCTCAATAAATGCCGTAGCCAAAGAAACTTTTAAGATGGCCAAGGGGGCAGTAGGAAGCTTGCCAGGCATAGTAGGAATTTCAAAAGCAGTGAATGCGGACGATCAATCAGCCAGGGTTACT
>Ga0265323_10001061_pt1 | contig 14223 bp, 12 predicted proteins | sample 41225metaG_FD_193580 | JGI IMG/M metagenome (GOLD analysis project Ga0265323, IMG submission 193580) | Rhizosphere microbial communities from Carex aquatilis grown in University of Washington, Seatle, WA, United States - 4-12-25 metaG | ecosystem: Host-associated > Plants > Roots > Rhizosphere... | reverse complement strand
CCACCTCCAGGCTTCGCAGACGACGAGCCAGCGGCGACCGCCGCATTCCGCCAGCGCCTCGCCGAGACGCAGAATTCCTTTGCCCGAATGCTGACCGGCCCGCCGGGGCCGGAGGCCGCCCTGATTCAGTACGGACGGAACGACCGTCCTGGTCACGGCGTGCTGCAACGAAACCAGGACGGGTTTCTTCTGCGTGACCTTTATGTGTATCCAGAGAATCTTCTGGTAAAAAGATACGCCTCGTTTCTCTTCCCTCCCAAAGGCTACCTTCCCGACCGGTTTCTCTTCGAATTCTCCAACTGATGAACAACCTGAAAGAGAACACCCTTCGCCAGCGCACCCTGCCCGCCTTGCTGCTGGCCGGCGACACGGTTTGTGTTTTCGCGGGACTGCTCGTGGGTTATGGCGTGCGCTATCATACCCGGTTGGGGTCCGCGTTCATAGAGGTGACCGGCGCTCGCCTGCCTGACTACCTGCCTCTTTTGCTGCTCGGAACTGCGTTCCTGATCGCTGCCTTCGCGCATCTCAACCTCTACGACGAGCGCCTGTTGCTGCGGCGGTACCAGGCCTTCAATGTCATCCTCAGAGGCACCGCCTTCTGGTTTCTCGCCTACCTGGGGCTGTCGCTGGTGCTGAAATTCGAGCCGCCGATCTCGCGTCTTTTCGTCGTCTTCGCATGGGTGGCCGTGCTGGTGCTGCTCTACGCCTGGCGCAGCGTCTTCCACGCGATGGTCGTTTCTTCTTCGTTGCGCGAACGAATCCAGCAGCGCATCGCCCTGCTGGGTTGGACGACTGACGCCCAGGCGTTGGCCGTCGATCTTGGTCGAACGCCGGCCCATCCTTTCCGCCTCGTTGGGCTCATCGAACTGCCCGGGGCGGGGCAAAGCCATCCGCCTTTTTCCCAGGAGGTGCCGGTGCTGGGCGAATTCGCCGATCTACCGGCGCTGCTGGAGCGCCATGGTATTGACATCCTAATTGCCGCGCGCCTCGACCTGCCGCGTTCCGAACTTACCCGCCTGGTGGCGCTCTGCGAACATGCCTATGTCGAACTGAAGATCATTCCCTCCGTGTTCCAGATCTTCGTCTCCGGTCTCCGGTTGCAGACCGTCGGGCGGGTCCCCGTGCTCGGCGTCGACGAACTCGTGATCAACAAGCTCTTCAACCGCGCCCTCAAGCGTGGCATTGACCTGCTCGGAGCCGCGGTCGGACTCGCGATCTCGGCGCCGATTCTGGCCGTGCTGGCCGTTCTGATCAAGCGCGAGTCCCCCGGCGCCCCAGTACTCTTCCGCCAGCAACGCGTCGGGGCCGGGCACCGGACCTTCACGCTTTTCAAGCTGCGCAGCATGCAGCCCGACGCCGCGATGCAGGATCGCGCGAACGTCAGCACGCAGTCCGGCGACCCGCGAGTACTGCCCATCGGCGATTGGATGCGGCGCTGGAATCTCGACGAACTGCCCCAGTTCTGGAATGTGCTGCGCGGTGACATGAGCCTGGTCGGACCGCGACCGGAGCGTCCGTATCATGTCGACCAGTTGGCTGACACGATCCCGCACTACCTTCCGCGCCATCTCGTGAAGCCCGGCATGACTGGCTGGGCGCAAGTCAACGGCCTGCGCGGCGGCAGCGCCCTGGAGCGGCGCATCCAGCATGACATCTATTACATCGAGAACTGGTCGCTGTGGCTCGACCTGCAGATTCTCGTGCTGACGTTCGTGCGCTGGCGCAATCCCGCGGCGTGATGAATGCGGCCTACTGCGGCCTCACCCGGCGGTAGCCGGAAATCCGTGCCCGCAGCCGGGCCAGCAGCTTCCAGGCGCCAAAGGCTAGTTGGTATTTCCAGCGCACCAGCCTCGCACTGCGCGGGTTGAAGTGCTTGAGATAAACATCGCGATTGGCGTCGAAGATGGCCCGGGCCATGCGGTCGTAGTCCTTGCCTACGCTCACGCCTTTCAGGTGAGTGATCTGGACGCTCCCGTCGTAAACGATCCGATAGCCGGCGCGGGCCACGCGAATACAGAGATCGAGGTCGTCGCCATACATGAAAAACGACTCGTCAAACACGGCTGGATGGTTCGAATGTGCCACGGGCATCTTGCCCGTGGTCTGAGGGTATGCCCCGGACATGGGCAAGATGCCCATGCCACGCTCGGCCACCCGCTCCAGCACTTCGCGACGAGCCAGCATGAAGGCGCCATTGATCGCGCCGACGTCATAGGTCCCATCGATCGGCAGATGCGTCAGATTGTAGCCGGCAAAAGGTTTCCTTCGCGGAAACGCCGCCGCCAGTCCGCATGCCCGGCAGAAGCCGTCCCATAACGTCGGGATCGATCGCCGGCACGCGAGGTCCATCGTTCCATTGGCTTGCACGAGCTTGGGCGAAATCAGCCCGATGGCAGGCTCCGTTTTCAGGCGCCGCACGCAATGCTCGATTCCAGTGGCATTGCAGATCGTGTCGGGATTCAGGAAAAGCACGCACTCGCCGGAGGATTCTTGGTAGCCGAGATTGTTGGCCCGACCAAAGCCGAGATTCTCGCCCGGAGCCAGATACTGCACCCACGGGAAATCGCGCCGCACAATCTCGCCCGTGCCGTCGTCCGGAGAATTGTCGACGACGATGACCTCCGCCTCCCGCCCTTCCAGCACCCGCGGCAGCGAACCTAAGCACGGTCCAATCTCGTCGCGGGACTTATAGCACACGATGATGATGCTGAGGACCGGTTGCACGGAGACCTGATTAACTCCCGTCGACCTCGCGGAGGCAACCACAACCGCTGCGCAGAGGCGGGTGGATAGCACCCGGCGAGGCACTGCCCAGTTTAGGCTCGTTTCCCTTGGTGTTCTCGCTTGTCTTGGATGGTATGAGCATCGCCGTGATTGGACCCGATTGCGTTCGTTCACGCGCGGCCGATTTCCCGGAGCCACCAACCAGGCTGTCGCTGACTTGGTCGCATCTTTCCCGATGAATGCCTTCTCGTCTCCGCGTGTCGCCGTCGTCGGCTGTGGCTATTGGGGGCGGAACCTCGTCCGCAATTTCCAGGCTCTGGGCGCTCTGGGCGCGGTCGCGGATCCCGCGCCCGCCGGCCGCCGGCAGGCTTCCCAGCTGGCCCCGGGAATTGAAATCACCGATGACATATCGAGCGTGATCCGGCGCACCGACATTGACGCGGTCGTTCTCGCTACGCCGGCCGTTACTCACTGCGACCTTGGTTTGCAGGCGCTGGCGGCTGGCAAGGATTTGTTTGTCGAGAAGCCGATGGCGTTTTCCCTGGACGAGGCCCGCCACCTTGTTGATCTCGCCGCCCAGAAACGCCGCATCCTGCAGGTTGGCCACGTGCTCGAATATCACCCGGCCACCGCCGTCCTTCGGAAATGGATCGAGTCCGGCCGACTGGGTCGACTCTGCCTGCTGCACTCGCGCCGCCTCAACTTCGGACGGGTCCGCACGGAGGAAGATGCGTTGTGGAACGTCGCGCCGCACGATTTTGCGCTGATGTTGCGCGTCACCGGCCGGCTGCCCGGCGAAGTGAGCTGCTTCGCCTCCTACTCGCTCGGGACGCCGCGCGCCGATTTCGCGATCGCCCTGCTGCGGTTCGCGGGCGGGGTGGATGCGCATGTCTTCGCGGGCTGGCTCCACCCGACCAAGGAGCAGCGGCTCGTGGTCGTCGGCGATCGCGGTGTCGCTGTGTTCGACGACGCGTTGCCGACCGACCAGAAACTGACCCTTTTTGAACAGCGCGTGGACCTCACGTCGGGCGTTCCCGCGATGTTCAAGGGCCCCGCCCACGCCGAACCCCTCCCGCCAGATGAGCCGCTCCGACTTGAATGCCAGGCCTTCCTCGACAGCATTGGGCACCGCCGGCCGCCGTTAACCGATGGTCAAAGCGGTCTGCGCGTCATGGCGGTGCTTGAAGCCTGCCGCCGATCGATGGAAAATGGCGGCCAAATCCAAACCGTGCCTACGATCTGACCCTGCTGCGCCCGCATGAATCCCGCCTACTACGTTCACCCGACCGCCATTGTTGATCAACCGTGCGAGATCGGCAGCGGGTCGAAGATCTGGCATTTCGTGCACATTGGCGAGAACGCGGTGATTGGCCGAGGGTGCATCCTGGGACAGAACGTCATGATCGCCTCCGGCGTTCACATCTGCAATAATGTCAAGATCCAGAACAATGTTGCCATCTACTCTGGCGTGGAAATCGAGGACGATGTATTTCTCGGACCGTCTTGCGTGCTGACCAATGTCTCGAATCCGCGCTCCCAAGTGGTCCGTCGTAGCTTGTATGAGAAGACGCTAATCCGCCGGGGCGCGACCGTCGGTGCGAATGCCACGGTCGTTTGCGGCGTCACGCTTGGCCGCTATTGCCTGATTGCAGCTGGGTCGGTTGTCACCCATGATGTGCCCGATTATGCGCTCATCGTCGGTGTGCCCGGGAGGCAGGCCCGCTGGGTCAGCCGGCACGGGCACCCGTTGGGCGACCCCAATGACGGCGTCTTTACCTGTCCTGAGAGCGGGCTGCGGTACCGCGAGAATGAACCAGGGAGACTGCATTGCCTGGATCTCGACGAGGAAGCTCCGCTTCCGCCGGCGCTGGCCGTCGGATTGAAACCTTATCGCGATTTTCACCGTGGCCTCTGAGATATTCCCCATGTCCGTCCCTTTGCTCGATCTCAACCGCCAGAATACTGCGCTGCATGACGAACTCGCCGGGGCCTTCGAGCGCGTGCTCCGCTCAGGCCATTTCATCCTGGGTACCGAGGTCGAAGCATTCGAAAAGGAATGCGCCGCCTTCCTGGGCGCAAAACACACAATCGCCGTCTCCTCCGGCACCGATGCGATCCTCGTCGCCCTCATGGCCCTCGGCATTGGCCCGGGGGACGAGGTGATTTGTCCAACCTTCACGTTTTTCGCGACGGCGGGCTGTGTCGCTCGTGTCGGTGCAACTCCCGTGTTCGCCGATGCCGATCCGGTGACCTTCAATCTCGACCCGACGGACGCTGCCCGGCGGATCACTCCGCGCACCAAGGCCATCATTCCGGTGCATCTTTTCGGACAATCCGCCGAGATGGAGCCGCTGCTGGCGCTGGCGAAGGAACGCAGCCTGGCGGTGATCGAGGATGCCGCGCAGTCGTTTGGAGCGCGCCATCGCGGCCGGGCCTGCGGCACCATGGGCGATGCAGGCGCCTTCAGTTTCTTCCCGTCGAAGAATCTCGGCGGATTCGGCGACGGCGGCCTGGTCGCCACCAATCGCGACGATCTGGCCGACAGGGTCCGGCTGCTGCGCACGCATGGAGCGAAACCGAAGTACTATCACAAGCTGGTCGGTGGGAACTTCCGGCTCGACGCGCTCCAGTGCGCCCTGTTACGCGTGAAGCTGCCGCATCTGACCGCTTATAGTGCCGCCCGTCAACGCAACGCCGCCGCCTACGATGCGCACCTGAGTCGGTTGCCGGGCGTCGCCCGGGCGGACACGCCTGGCGCCCCCGCGGCGCGCTTGGTGGTACCGGTGGCTCTGCCCCACAACGATCACATTTGGAACCAGTACACCTTGCGGGTGACCGGGGCTGGCCGTCGAGATGCCCTGAAACAGCACCTCATGGCGCATGGCATCGGTTGCGAGATCTATTATCCGGTGCCGATGCACCGCCAGGAATGTTTCGCCCAATGCGCGCCCGCCAATCTGCCCGTGGCCGAGCGGCTGGCGGGCGAAGTTGTGAGCGTTCCGATCTACCCCGAGCTCACGGACGCAGAGGCTCGGGAGACTGCGGCAGGCATCGCCTCCTTCCTTCAATGAACGCCGGGAAACCGCGGTTTCCGCTCGCCCGCCCCTCCATTGGCGATGATGAGGTTGCGGCGGCCGTTCGCGTGTTGCGGTCCGGGGCGTTGGTGCAGGGCGCCGAGGTGGCGCGGCTCGAGGACGCCTTCAGAACGCTCACGGGTTCTGCCGAGGCCGTTGCAGTCGCCAATGGCACCGTGGCCATCGAACTAGCTCTGCGAGCTCTCGGAGTGGGTCCAGGCGACGAAGTCATCGTGCCTGCCTTCTCTTTCATAGCCACGGCGAATGCAGTGGAAAACCGGGGAGCCACCCCGGTATTCGTGGACATCAAGCCCGATACCTTCAACATCGACCCGGCCCTCGCCGCGGCAGCCGTTACTCCGCGCACCCGGGTCCTCCTGCCCGTCCACGAGTTCGGTTTGTGCTGCGACGTGGATGCATTGACCGCGATTGGTGCCCGGCACAATCTCGTCTTGGTGGAGGACGCTGCCTGCGCCATCGGTTCGCTCGTCAAGGGGCGCCATGCGGGCAGCTTCGGGCTCATGGGGACTTTTTCCCTCCACCCGCGCAAGATCGTGACCTGCGGAGAAGGGGGCGTTGTGATCACCCAGGACCTTGCCCTCGCCGAAAAGCTGCGCTGCCTTCGCAATCACGGCATCGCGCCCGGCAGCCAGCCGGCCTCCTTCGTTGAAGCCGGCACCAACGCCCGCCTCACGGATATCCAGGCCGCGCTCGCCTTGCCGCAGATCGCGCGCCTTGAGGCATCCATCACCATGCGCTCGGAGCTGGCCTCACGCTACCTCGCCGAGATCCGCCATCCGGGCATCCTCCTGCCCACGATTCCCGAGGGGGTCTCCCCGAACTGGCAGACCTTTCACCTGCTGCTTGCACCCGACCTCGATCGCGATCAGGCGATCTCGCGGCTGGCCTCCGATGGGATCGGCTCCAATTTCGGCGCCCAGTGCATGCCCGCTCAGCCGTACTACAAGAACAAATACGGATTGGACGCGGCCCGGCGCTTTCCCAACGCTTGGAACGCTTGGCGACAGGGACTGGCCCTCCCCATGTACGAAGGGCTCACCCCCGCAGACGTCTCCCTGATCGCCCGGGCAATCAACGATCTCTTCTGACTCTATGATTACCAACAAGAATATTTTCATTACGGGAGGTGCGGGGTTCATTGCCAACGCCTTGCTCCGGATCATCCTGGATAAGAACCGGGTCACGGTCTTCGACAACTTCCATCGGGATACCCTCTCTGGCTCCGGCTTGGCCAGCCACCCCAACCTGCGCATCGTGCGCGGCGATGTCCTCGATTACCCAGCGATGTGCACCGCCATGAAGGGCGCCGACATCGTGGTGCATGCCGCCGCTATCGCGGGGGTCGACACCGTCCTTCGCATTCCGGTGGAAACCATGCGCGTGAACTTAATCGGCACGGCCAACATGCTCGAAGCAGCTCGCGAAAACGGCATCCCGGACAGGGTCGTGGATTTCTCCACTTCGGAAGTTTTTGGCCCGATGGCTTTCCTCGTCAGCGAGACCGATTCGACGGTCGCGGGTTCGGCTGGCGAAGCCCGTTGGACCTACGCCGTCTCGAAGCTCGCTGGCGAGCACCTCGCGAAGGCCTACCACCAGCAATACCGGCTTCCAGTGGTCACGGTGCGCCCGTTCAATGTCTACGGCCCAGGACAAACCGGAGAGGGCGCGATCCAGGTTTTCATCAAACGCGCCCTGAAGAACGAGCTCCTCCGGATCGACGGCGATGGGAACCAAATTCGCGCTTGGTGCTACGTGGACGACTTCGTGGATGGTCTTATGAGGTGTATCTGCTCATCAAAGGCCATCGGTGAGTCCTTCAATATCGGCAATGCACGCGCAGTGATTACGGTGTTGGGCCTGGCCCAAACGGTGTGTCGTGTGCTCAACTCAAAAAGCGAGATCGTGTTCGACCCACCGCTTTCGGCCGACATCGCCATCAGGATTCCCTCCGTTACCAAAGCCGACGAACTGCTCGGATTCAAGGCCAAGATCGACCTGGAGGAAGGAGTCCTGCGCACGGCAAGGTGGTTTGCCGAGCTCGGCATCTGATCATGCGTCCAATCACTCCGTTCAAGAGCCACGGCGACGGCTCCTTCACCTCCGCCGACTTCAAATCAAAGGGTGGTCATTTGGTCATCGAAAAGGGCGTGCTGATCTTCCACCCCTCAAGAATCTCCTTTGGGAACAATGTTTACATCGGCCATAACACCATCCTCAAGGCGTACCACCGTAACGAGATGATCATCGGTGACAACGTCTGGATCGGCCAATCCTGCTTCCTCCACTCGGCGGGAGGCATTCGCATCGGCGACAATGTCGGCATCGGACCTCGGGTCAGCATCCTCACCTCGGCCCACCGAGAGGAAGGCCGGGGAGTGCCCATCCTGTTCAGCGATATTGCCACTGCTCCCGTTTGCATCGAGAACGATGCCGACATCGGGATTGGAGCCGTGATTCTGCCTGGAGTGACCATCGGGCGCGGGGCGCAGATCGGAGCCGGGGCCGTGGTCACCGAAGACATCCCGGCCTACGCTGTCGCGGCCGGTTCGCCTGCACGCCTGCTCCGGCTCAGATCTGAATCACCACCGGTCCGATCATGATCACCGTCGTCGACTATGGCGTCGGCAACCTCGGTTCGATTGCAAATCTCTGCCGATACCTTAACATTCCTGCACGCTTTTGCTCGTCACCAGCCGAGGTTGCCTCGGCGGATAAGCTGCTGCTCCCAGGGGTCGGCGCTTTCGACGCGGCAATGGCCCAGATCGAGCAGCGAGGCCTGCGCGCCGCGCTTGAGCACAGTGTCCGGAACCGCGGAGTTCCGATCCTCGGGATTTGCCTGGGCATGCAGCTCCTTTCCGAGGCGAGCGAGGAGGGCTCCATTGCTGGGTTGGGCTTCATCCGCGGCCACACCGTGCGCATCCCCGCCGCGCCTGACGGGCAGCCCCGCCTCACCATTCCTCACATGGGCTGGAACAAGGTCTCGCCCTCGCCCTCCTCGCGCCTGCTGGCACGGCTTCCCCCGGAACCTCGCTTCTATTTTGTGCATTCCTACCATGTAGTCTGCACGGATCCAACGGACACGGCTGGTACCGTGCAGTACGGGGCTGCGCTCACCGCGGCGATTGAGCGTGGCAATGTTTTCGGTACTCAATTTCACCCGGAGAAGAGCCACCGCTACGGGATGCAGGTCATGCGCAACTTCCATTCTTTGTGATCCCACGCATCATCCCTTGCCTGCTTCTCCAGGACGGAGCCCTCGTCAAGACGGTGGGATTCTCCAATCCGGCCTACATAGGGGATCCACGCAACGCCATTCTCATTTTCAACGAGAAGGAGGTCGATGAATTGGTGTTTCTCGACATCGTCGCGACCAAACACCGCCGCGAGCCTGACTTCACCCTGATCGAGCGCCTCGCCTCGGAATGTTTCATGCCGATCGCCTATGGCGGCGGCGTCTCCAGCCTGGATCAAATGCGCCGCATTCTCCGCAGAGGGGTGGAGAAGATTGTCCTCAACAGCGCGGCGGTCGCCAACTCTTCCCTGGTAAGGGAGGCCTCGCTCGAATTCGGCAGTCAGGCCGTCGTCGTCTCCGTCGATGCGCGCGAATCAGGGCCTGGCAAATGGACGGTCTGCACACAAGGTGCAGAGGTCGACACCGGTCGACATCCCGTCGAATTTGCCCTCGCCATGCAGGAGGCGGGGGCGGGTGAAATCCTGCTGACTTCCACCGTGCGCGATGGCACGATGAAAGGCTACGACCTTGAGTTAACCAGGCAGGTCGCGTCTGCGGTCGACATTCCCATTATTGCGAACGGAGGGGCGGGAAGCCTGGGGGATTGCGCGCAGGTCATGCGCCATTCCGGGGCCCAGGCCTGCGCGGCGGGAAGCCTGTTTGTCTACTACGGCGGCAACCGGGCCGTTCTGATCAGCTACCCTACCCCCGCGGAGCGGCGGCGCGCGTTCGACCTGCCCGACACTCGACCGCCCTTCGCGGTTCAGTCCGGTGACTCGGGATCCTCGCGATCGGTCCAGAACGGGCCTGCCCAAAGCACGGAAGGCCGGCGCGTCTGCACGCGCTGCCTTTATGGCACCCACAACGTTCCGATCATCTCCTTCGATGAGCGGGGTGTCTGCAACTACTGCCGGACTCTCGACGAACTTGAACGCGAATACCCCCGTGGGAACGAGGGCGGGCGCATCCTCGAAGGCATCGCCGAGCAGATCCGGCGCGCGGGCCAGGGGAAAAAGTACGACGTCGCCGTTGGCGTCAGCGGAGGCTGCGACTCTTCCTACATGCTGGTGCTGGCCAAGCAGCTGGGATTAAGGCCGCTCGCTGTGCACTTCGACAACACCTGGAACTCGCGCATCGCGGTCGAAAACATCCAGCGGGTGCTCAGCCGCCTCAAGATCGATCTGCATACCTACGTCGTGAACAACGACGAGTACGACGACATCTATCGTGCATTCCTGGCCGCGGGAACCCCCGACGCGGAGGCTCCCACCGACCTCGGTCTGGCCGTGGTCCTGAACAAGGCCTGCGAGCAGTTCGGCATCCGCTACATCTTCGAGGGGCATTCGTACCGCACCGAGGGGATCTGCCCTCTGGGCTGGCTCTACATGGACGGCCGCTACATCCGCGAGGTTCACCGCCGGTTTGGGCGGTTGGCCATGCGCACTTACCCCAACATGCCCCTCACCAGCTTCCTTCGCTGGACCATCGCCAAGCGCTTGGTGAAGATTCGTCCCCTCTATTATCTCGACTACCAAAAGGAACGCACCAAGGAGCTGCTGGCTCGTGAATTCGACTGGCAGTGGTACGGGGGCCACCACCTCGAGAACCGGTTCACCGCATTCTTCCACACCTACTTCTGGCCGCGGCGGTGGGGCATTGACGGCCGTCTTTTGGGCCATTGCGCCCTGGTCTGGTCGGGCCAGATGCAACGTGCCCAGGCAGCCAAGGAACTCGACACCCCCCCTATTTACGATCCCCGCCTGGTTGAATACGTGCGCACGCGTCTCGGCTATTCTGATTCCCAATGGGAAGAGGTCATGACGTTGCCGAAGCGCACCTACCGTGATTACCCCAATTACAAGGCGACCTTTGAGCGGATGCGCCCTCTCTTCTGGATGCTCTATCGAATGAACCGAGTTCCGAAGAGCTTCTACATGAAATATTGCCTGCCCTATCGGGGAGCCGAGTTTAGGGGTCACACGCCGTCTTGGGGAGCGCCCGTAGCAGCCGCTGCAGCGGAGGACGTGACGTGGTAGTGCGCCCGTCGTTTCGCCCGCCTCGGCGCGTCTGCATCGCTCCCTGTGACGTCGCGAGCTATTATTCGGGGCTGCGCGAGGGACTCGCTGCCGCCGGCGTGAAGACTTGGTTCTTCTCCTTCCTCTACAACCCCTATGCTCGCTACCGCCCGGGATCCGACGCGACTTGGCTGGAACGGGCTGTCCACCGGGCCGCCTCCGTGAGAATCCCCGGCCCTGCCGGGATATCGAATTTCCTGCGCCAGCTGTTATTGCTGCCCCTCCGAGTAGCCGCGCTCGCAGCCGGGCTTCTCTGCTGCGACGTCTTTGTTTTGGGCTTTGCGATGAGCTTCTTCCGCTGTCGTGAGCTTCCCTTGCTCCGCCTCTTTCGCAAGCGCCTGATCTTTGTGCTCAATGGAAGCGACAGTCGGCCAGCCTGGATGTCCGGCCTCTATACCCTCGGGCCGGACGCTCCCTGCGTCGACGCAATCGTGCGGGAAACGCGACGGCAACTCGCTATCCTGGGTCGCATCGAACGCTATGCCGACGAGATTGTCTGCCACCCACTGAGCGCGCAGTTTCTGCAGCGCCCCTTTGTCAACCACCTGCAGATCGGCCACCCCTTCGCCTCCGCTCCCCATGAAGCCGGGCAGATGCAGCCACGGCGTCCGGGGCCGTTGCGAATCGTTCATGCTCCCACCAGACCGCTGCAGAAAGGCTCCGCCGTATTTCGCCGCGAAATTGCGCGTCTGAACGTCCTCGGGATTGAAACCGACTACCGGGAACTCACCGATCTGCCCAACGGCGAGGTCCTGCGTGCCGTGGCGGACGCGGATCTCGTGCTCGATGAGCTCTATTCGGACATCCCACTTGCAGGGCTTGGCACCGAATCAGCATCCTTGGGCACTGCCGTGGTTGTTGGCGGCTATGGATCCGAGGCAATCGCCACGCACCTGCCCGCCTCGGGGATGCCCCACACCCACTACGTAGTGCCGGACAAAGTGCCGGCCCTGATCGAGAACATGATCCGCGATCAGGCCCTGCGCAGCCGCACCGCCGCCGAGAACCTGGCTTTCGTCCACGAACACTGGAGCTCGGTGGCGGTCGCCAAGAAATTTCTCCGGATCATCACCGGGGACTTTCCGCCCGACTGGCGTAGCGACCCAGCGGCCGTTACTTATTGGCAGGGTTGGGGAAGCCCGGAGGAGAGCGTGTTGGCAGCCTGCGCCGCCATCATCGCGCGGCACGGGGCCTCCGCCTTGGGCATCGCTCACAATCCGTCTCTCGAACGAGAAATCCTCTCTCGCATCGGAGATTCTCCATACCGATAGCCCGATGAGAAGGCTCCTCGCCGATGGATTCCTGTACATGCTCGCCGTGGCCGCCCCCGGCGCAGTCGGGATGATGCTACTGCCTTTCACCACGCGCCTGCTTGGGCCGAAGGAATACGGTCTCGTCGAGCTTTGTTCAGCCCTGCTCCTCATCGCGACGAGCATCGCCACCCTGGAACTTCCTCAGGGGCTTGCCCGTTTCCTGCCGGAAGCGCGCTCGCCAGCCGAGCGGCGAGCCATCGGGGCGACCACGCTCGTGTTCTGTACTTCCTCTCTGGCTGTGGTTGGGCTCTGCGTCGTCCTTCTGGCAGCGTTCGTGCCCGCCTTTGCAGATCTGCTGCCAGGCGGGCCCGCGATCTGGCTCGGCGCGGTGCTAGCACTGGTTTGTTCCGGAGCCCAGGCTGTGGCCATCCGCCATTTGCGTTGGTCCTTGAGACCGTCCTCATATCTTGGCGCGGTCCTCGTCGCCAGCCTAACGACTGCCGGCCTGACTGTGCTGTTGCTCCTGAAATGGAACCGTGCGGCCGCGTCGGTGTTGTCCGCCCAAGCCGGAGGAAGTCTCTGCAGTCTGGCGTTTGTGGTTCTTGTCACTGAGGGCGAGCTGCGGCCTGTTTGGGATTGGCGGGTGTTCCGACGCCTATCCTCCTTTTCCCTCCCGCTCGTAGTCTCCACGCTCGGCTTGCTCGCCTCCAGCCAAGCCGGACGCATCTTGGTGGCCCAACATGTCGGGCTCGAAGACGCCGGGCGATTCGGCTTGGCCATGAGGATCAGCACCATCCTGGGACTGGCCGCAAGTGCCTTCCAAATGGCGGTCTCGCCGGTGATCTACGCACGGCACGGCGAGCCGGGCAGCAGGGAGTGGCTCGCCTCCACGATGCGTATGCTGGCATTCCTCGGCCTCACCGCATGGATTTTGATCTCGGATCTTTCCCATCCCATTGTCGCGCTCCTGGCGGGCCCCAGCTACGCGGCCGCCGCCCAGCTGGTCCCGATCCTGTGCGCCCTGCTTTTGCTCGGGTGTTTCATGGCGCTGTTGCCCGGGTTGGAGCTGCGGGGGCGCACGCCGACAGTCGCGATGCTCTCCCTCTCGACCGGTGCCTTGACCATCATTCTCACCTGGCTGCTCCTTCCCCGGATCGGCCTCCTTGGGGCCGCGCTGGCTCCCTTGGTATCAGCCACCCTGCAAATCGCCTGCTTGGCCACGCTGAGTCAGCGCAACTACGCGGTGCCACACGCGTGGTCCCGCCTCGGAATAGCCCTGCTCCTTGCCACGGTTCCCGTCCTCCAAGGCTGGCTTTCACCTCAACCGCTGGGTTCTTTGCTCGCTGCTAAACTCCTTTTGGATCTTTGCGCTGCCGTCCTGATCGCCTGGGTGCTCGGTATCCCGATTGAACTGAGGGCTTGGATGGATAAGCATCGGCGATCTGCATGAGACTCAATCACGCCCCGCAACAATCCCTCGCCATGAACGCTGCCTTCACCGTTCGGGAATCCTGTCCCGCCTGTGGTGCAGTGGCCTGCGGGCAAATCTTCGCCCGCCCCTTCTCCGAACCGAAGCTGCGCGCTGCGCTCACCGCGTTCTACGCCAAGGTCGGCGGGCTCGACTATTCAGTTCTGCTCGACGCCGAGTATGCGCTCGCCCGCTGCGGCGATTGCGGACTCATCTTTCAGATCCAGGTGCCCAGCGACGAACTGCTCGGCCGCCTCTACGAAGAGTGGATATCACCCGAACTGGCTTTCGCCAGGTTCCATCGCGACTTGCCACTCCACCGTTCCCTCGCGCTCTCTAGCGAGGTGAAGATCGCCGCGAGCTTGGCCGGGCCCGG
>Ga0265323_10001059_pt1 | contig 14225 bp, 12 predicted proteins | sample 41225metaG_FD_193580 | JGI IMG/M metagenome (GOLD analysis project Ga0265323, IMG submission 193580) | Rhizosphere microbial communities from Carex aquatilis grown in University of Washington, Seatle, WA, United States - 4-12-25 metaG | ecosystem: Host-associated > Plants > Roots > Rhizosphere... | reverse complement strand
GAAAATATCAACCCCGAAACCATTTTTAAAGCCCTTGAAGAAAAAAAAGTTAATGAGTTAGGAGAATACACCAACGAACGAATTGCAACACAAATTGATTGGCACAGACGGTATTTGGATAATTATATGGAAAAACAGGCCATATTATCAGATACTCTTCCTGAAATTCAATTTAATAAACCAAAACCATTTGTGCAGTTTTTGATCTTCAGCAAACGAAATATATTATCGAAAATTGCGGACCGGGAATATATGATGCTTGCATTGCTAATATCACCATTGCTTGCAGCATTACTTGCTTTTTTGTGCAGGTCGGCAAATCAATTTGATGCATCTGGTTATGTTTTTGCAGCAAATGACAATTTACCTTCATTTTTGTTCATGAGCGTTATAGTTGCCTTGTTTGTCGGGTTAATTATAAGCGCCGAAGAAATATCCAGGGACAAGAAAATATTATTAAGAGAGTCCTATTTGCGGTTGAGTAAAGCAAGTTACTTAAATTCCAAGGTTGTGTATCTTTTAACCCTGAGCGCGATACAAACACTTCTTTATGTAATAATCAGCAACAGCATCCTTGGTATTGAAAAAATGACATATAATTTCTGGCTTATCCTGTTTTCAACTTCATGTTTTGCGAACCTGGCAGGATTGTTAATTTCAGCTTTATTCGACTCCATAGTTGTAATATATATAATGGTACCTTTAATTATTGTCCCCCAAATATTGTTAAGTGGTGTTGTGGTTGGTTTTGATAAGTTGAACGATAAAGTTTCATCAAAAGAATTTGTCCCGTTTGTAGGTGATTTAATGGTTTCGAGATGGGCATTTGAAGCGCTGGTAGTTTCACAGTTTGAATATAACGATTACCAGAAACATTTTTTTGAAAATGAAAGAATTGAAAGCAATGATAAATTTAACTATTTAATTCTTATACCTGAAATTAAAAAAGCATTATTCAATTATAAAAGACAAACAGATACTTCCTTAAATAAGGATAATATACAGTTTATTAAAAATGGGATGGTTGCTTTAAATGAAATAATGCCTTTTGAGAGTTTAGAAAATCTGTCAAAATATTCAATAGGATCAACAACCCGGGAAAAAATAGAAAAATATTTGGATAAATTAAGTAATGCTTTGTTTAAAAGAATTAACCGAATGGTTGGGGTTAAAGATAGCATCACGCATAGTTTGGCCATTAAAAAGGGAAACGTAATGAATTTTATAAATTTTAAAAACAGGAATATAAATAGCAGCATTTCGGAGCTGGTATTGAAAAGAAAAACTTTGGAAACCTTTTTTATTTATAATAATAAATTGATCAGGGAAATGGAACCAATATACCAAATCCCGGTATCCGGATATGGCAGGGCACATTTCTTATCATCTACTAAAAGGATTGCTAATTTTGAAATCGAAACATTAATATTCAATATTTTAGCTATTTGGATAATGGTGTTTATTTTATTTGTATCTTTAAATTGTTTATTTTATTTGAAATTCTAATAAACTAAAAATTATTCACAGATGAAATCATTTAAAAACATTATTTACCTTTTATTATTAGTTGTATTAATTCAATGCAAAACAAATAATAGTAAGAACACCGTACTTTCTACAGCCGATAGTACAGGAACCGATACAGTTGAAAGGGTTACCTATTTGCTTCCATCTCCCGAAAAAATGCTTCATGATATATTTAGCAATAAAGTTGCCATTAATCAGGATTTGGTAAATCCAAAAAGTAATGCTGAAAAATACCTCGATGAAAAAATGCAATCTATAAATCTTGGGGTTTATATAGCAGATTTTGCGTATCTGAATTTAAATGAAAACAAAGCAAATGCTTTAGAATATTTTAAATTGATAAGGAATCTTTCGGAAAAGATAAATATTTACGGTTTTATAGAAAAATCTTTTTTCGACAGGATAAATAACAACTTAATGAACAATGATTCTCTTTCTAAAATTATGCAGGAGATGTATTATAATATTTCGGATATCCTTGAGAATTCAAACCGCCAGAAAGTGTATGCCCTTATTTCTACCGGCACAATAATAGAATCATTATACTTGTCGGTAATGAGCGTTACCAGTTATTCCGATTACCAATCGGTAACTCTTGAAATTTTCAAGCAGAAACAAATTTTTATGAGTCTATATTCTTTTATTTCGTCTTTTGCAGACGATAAAGATATAAGGGCTGTACTGAAACAATTGATAAAACTGAAAATAATTTTAGATTCTTCCGTGGCGAATAAATCCGAAATTTCTGTTAAAAAGGACAAGGGTAATCACTTGTCGATACACGGAGAAGAAAAGATAATTATTAATGAGAAAGTCTTTTTAGATTTTAAAGAAAATGTAAAAACTATCAGGCAAAATATAATTAAAATATCAAACAATTAAAATAAAATATAATATGAAAACTTGGAAAGTTATAATTGCTTTGACAATTGTTTTAGGAACATCAGGTAATTTAATTCCTCAGGAATGTAAAGATTTTAATAATAGCAGATATTGTACAATACCGGATATCCAGGATTATAAACAGTATGGAAAATCAAGAAGCGCTTATGTAGTTATTCATAAAACTTTTAAATACGAAGTTGTTTTAAATGATAAAAATGATTACAAAATAGGCGTTTGTGTTCCTAATGGTTACGATCCGGTTCAATACCGGATAATAGAAAAAGAAACCGAAAAGGTTATATATGACAATAGTACCGATAATTATGGAAATTGTGTAGGTTTTTCGGTTGAAGACAAACCTTTGACTATTATTATTGAAATTACTGTTCTGGCATCTAAATTCAAACCAAAGGATAATAACGATATGAGAACCTGCGTGGGTGTACAAATTTTATTTCAGAAAATAGCTAAAACAGGTTTCTAATATAATAAGGGTAATTAGTCAGATAGGCCATAGGCTATTAAAAAAGAGAAAAGTTTCCTAAGATGTTTTACCATATTGGGATTAATAAGAATTGAGGCATTAATTAATTTGAATTTTTCTAATAGTATTCAGCCTACAATCTATATAACCTTGACCAGGCTTGAGAACTCACCCCTGCCTGCCGAAACGACAGTACTAGCAGGGAAGGTAATAGTTGTAAAGTTAATATTTTCTTGTTCACCTGACTGAATTGGTGAACTATGTATTAAAGACAATGATAATTATTTCCGTTATTCTCATTGGCATTCTAATATTATTAGGCTTTCATTTCTATTTCAATATCAGGAACAGGAAACATGTTTCTAATATAGTTATGGAACAGGAGCAATTTTTAAATGCCATACTTAATTCGGTGCAGGTTGGAATTTTAGTTGTAGACAGCAAAACATACCAGGTCCTCGATTTAAACTTAATGGCACAAACCATGCTTATGGGAAGTAAAAATGAATTAATAAATTCTTCTTATAATAATTATTATCCAAAACAAAATCAATCTAAATTATTCCAGGAAGGGGAATTTGCGTTACTTACTTTTAACGGAACTGAAAAAATCGTCTTTAAAAGCTCTCAACTGATTAGGATTAAAAAAAAGGAAGTTTATGTTGAAAGCCTGGTAGATATTTCTCTTATTAAAAAAACACAATTGGCATTACAGGAAAGTGAAAAGAAGTTCAGGAATTTTATTGAAACTTCCCCTTTAGCCGTGCAATTTTATAATTTAAACGATAAAGATGAATTGTTGTTGACCGACTCAAATCCTTCTGCTGATAAAATTTTTCAATTAGACAAAGAAAAAACTTTAAATAAACCCATTGAAAAAGTATTGCCTTCCCTTGCAAATGACGGTTTAATCGAGAAATTTAAAAAAATTTCAGTTTCAGGGGGTTTCTTTAATAATATTCTCCTAAACTATGATAATGAAAAACTTTTGACAGAAGCAATAGAGTATAGCGTTTTTCAAATTTCAGAAGATGAACTGGCTATAATATTTCAGGATATAACATTAAAAAAATTAGCAGAAGTCGAAATTTTTGAACAGCAGAAGTTTATTAATGCAGTTTTTAACATAGCCCCAATAGGATTATTAATTATAGATAAAGCGACAAAAAAGATTCTTGATATCAACAAATTAGCTTTAAAACTGATTGGGGCAAAACGGATTCAAATTGTTGGTAAAGAAATGGAACAGTTTATTTTTCCGGATGTGCAATTTCAAAATCTGAAGAATATAGAATTTACTGAAGGAAAACTAATTTCTAGTTTAGGTCAACAGTTCATAGTATTAATTCAGGCTACTGAAACAAATATTCAAAATAAGCCTATCCTGATAATGGGAATTCTTGACATTACATCCAGAAAAGAGGCTGAAGCAGAATTAAAAAACGCCAAAGAACTTGCAGAAAATGCAAACAGGATAAAGAGTGAGTTTATTGCAAATATGAGCCACGAATTGAGGACTCCAATGAATTCTATTATCGGAATTTCTAAAATGATAGTTAAATATGAATCTGAAAATCTGACTCCCAAACAACTTGAAAATATTAATATTATTATTAAAAGCGGTTCCAGGCTTCTTGATATGATAAATGATATTTTAGATCTTTCTAAGGTAGAATCAGGGAAATTGACATTTTCTAAAGAAACTTTTTCTTTAGATTCTTTATTAATCGAGGTGCAGGATATTTCAGGAAATTTATTATTAAATAAACCAATTCAGTTCAATATTAGCAAAGCTTCAGATGTTCCCCAATATATCACTTCTGATAAGAAAAAGATTTTTCAGGTTTTAATAAATATTATTGGAAATGCAATAAAATTTACCGAAACCGGATCAATTGTTATTAAAATCTCTTTAAATAACAACTTTTTATTATTTGAAGTAATAGATACAGGAATAGGCATTAGTAAAGAAAATTTACCGGTTATTTTTGAAGAGTTTAAACAGATCGAAAGCTCTTCATCGCGCAAATACCAGGGAACAGGTTTGGGATTGACAATATGCAAAAAAATTATTGAGTTCCTGGGAGGTTCAATTGACGTTAAAAGTGAGTTAGGTAAGGGTACTAATATGTTTTTCAGTATTCCTTTAATTAAACCGGAAAGAAATGTTAATGAACCTTCAGGGTTACTGCCAAACTAATAAATAGAAAAATGGATAAATATTTCGAAGAAAAATTTATGAATAAATAATAAGTGGTTTTTCCAAAACATAGATTATTATTTGCCATCCAAAACTTTATTAATCTCAATAAACAGGTCATTTAATTTATAAGGTTTATTGATATACCCGGAGGCGCCTAATTCATGACATTTTTTATAACTCGATTCTTTTGGGCTTCCTGTCAGAACAATCACCGGAATCTTAATTCCTTTAGTATTTAAAATTGTCATGAGTTCAAATCCGTCCATTTCCGGCATCATTAAGTCAAGTAAAATTAATTCCGGTTTATTGACTTCTAAGACTTCGAGTGCTTCCCTACCGGTTACAGCTTCAATAACATTTGCCTGCAAATTATTAAGAAAGTTTGTTATCATTGATCTGTTGATATAAGAATCCTCAACTACGAGTATGGTTATGCCTGATAATTTTGCCATTTATATTTTACAAATGAATTTTAATCTCATTATTTACAATAATGTAAAATTATTCAATTAAGAGATATAAAGTATCAAAGGTTGTAAAAAGTATAATAAAGGAATTCTGCTAAAATGTTTTTTGCGGAGAAAGAGGGATTCGAACCCCCGGTCCAGTTGCCCGAACAACGGTTTTCAAGACCGCCGCATTAGACCACTCTGCCATTTCTCCGGCCACAAAAGTAGTATATTCTTGCTCTCTCTAAAATTTTTTATTAAAAAAATATCAACATCCCTTGTAAATAAAGGATTCTGGCTTATTCTTCTGTACTCCTTATGATTACATAAGTGCATCTATTCCTTTAAGTTAAGTTGGCCTATTTATGAATTGCCCGATTGACGTACATTTTTTTTGCAAGAAATTTGCAAAACCCAAGAAAATCTATATATTTGTAATACATTTAAAAATAAAAATAATTACTAACCCTAAAAACTTATTATCATGAACAAAGCGCAACTTATCGATGCCATTGCTGCTGAAGCTGGTTTAACCAAAGCTGATTCTAAGAAAGCTCTCGATGCTTACATTAAAGCTACAACTACCGCATTAAAAAAAGGTGACAGGGTAGCCCTTGTTGGTTTCGGTTCTCTTTCAGTTGCTAAAAGAAGCGCCAGGACCGGAAGAAATCCACAAACTGGTAAAGAAATTAAAATAGCAGCTAAAAAAGTTGTTAAATTCAAAGCTGGAAGCGATCTGACTGATGCAGTTCAGAAATAAGGAAATTTCGAAACTTTGTAAAAAGGAGTACTTCATGTACTCCTTTTTTGTTTAGATTTTAAGTTCTATTTACATAACTTAAAACAATCTTAAAAACTATTAATCACTAATGAAAGAGGATTTAATTAAATATTTCGAAAGTTTTATCAGTCCAAATCGCGTAAAATTAATTAATGATATTTTGCCTAAACGTACACGATATGTTACAATTGTTCTGGAGGATATCAACCAACCCCATAATGCCAGTGCTATTTTGCGTACATGCGAAGGCCTCGGAATTCAGGATATTCATATCATTGAGAACCAAAATAAATTTAAACCCAGCCACGAAATTGCCCTCGGTACTGAACAATGGTTGAATATTTACAAATACAATCAAAAAGAAAATAATACATTGCATGCAATTCATTATCTTAAAGAAAATGGATACCGTATTATAGCCACCTCTTCAAATATTACCGGTAAAACACTCGATAAATTCAATTTATTTCATGGTAGGGCAGCATTTGTTTTTGGATCGGAACTAAATGGAATTTCGAATGAAATAAAAGGTGCAGCTGATGAATTTCTTAAAATTCCTATGTTTGGATTCGCAGAAAGTTATAATATATCGGTTTCTGCTGCTATTGTTTTGCATCATGTTTCATGGAAATTAAGACGATCGAAAATAAACTGGAAAATATCCGATGATGAATTAAATGATATAAGACTTAATTGGCTAAAAAGTTCTATCAAAAAACCTGAATTAATCGAGAAGCATTTCCTTCAAAATATTTTCCAAAAGAAAATCTGATATTTAAATATTCCTGATAATTTTTTCTATTTCTGATTTCAAGATTACTTATTTTGACAAAAATCTATTATCTTTGGATAAAAGCAATATTATAATTGATGAATTGTATAGTAATAGATGACGATAAATTTTCAAGAAGGGTAATTGAAGAATTAATAAAAAAAACTGATAACCTTATTCTTGCCGGATCTTTTTCAACTGCCGTTGATGCAATTAATTTTTTAAAGCAACAGGAAAGAATCGATCTTATTTTTCTTGATATTGAAATGCCGGAAATGAGCGGTATTGATTTTCTCGATACTTTAAAAAACCCACCTCAGGTAATTATTATTTCAGCAAAAGGAAAATATGCATTGAATGCATTTGAATACGATGTAACAGACTATTTATTAAAACCGGTTACATTTCCGCGATTTTATAAAGCCGTTGACAAAGCCATGAACAGAACACAGAAGTCAAATTTAAGTGGAATTGGTAAAGATGAAATATTTATTAAAAAAAATTCCTCCCTCGTCAGGTTAAAATATGACGATATTCTTTGGATTGAAGCCCTTGAAAATTATGTTGTTTTCAATACGTTTTCAGATAAGTTTACCATTCATTTTACTATGAAGGCTATTGAACAAAAACTCCCTCCAAAAAAATTTGTAAGAGTTCATCGCTCTTTTATAATAAACAAAAGTTCCATTAATGAAATTGAAGATAATGCAATACTTATTAAAACTATCGATGGCATTAAATCAGTTCCTATTGGTAAATCGTATAAAGATAAATTAATGGATGATTTAAACCTGATTGCTAAATAGTCAGGAATTCTTTTGTACAAAATCAAATTCTTCTAAAAAATATTTATAATCTAAGGTTCCCGAAAAGATCATTTCCCCTTCCATTTCTTTTAATTTTGTATTTTTTAGCTATTAAATTATTAATAAATTAAACTTGAACCTAAGCAAAATAATATGAAAAAGACAATTCATAATTTAAGATTTTTATTACCTGTAGTACTTTTAATTGAAAGTTATCCTCTTTTATCTGCCCCATTTCCAAACCAAATTCCATTTCAGGCAGAAACGAGATACATCAATGCATGCAGTGATAGTATTCAGAAATTCTCAGATGACAGTTCAAAGATTTTTTTTAACAATGCAATTTCAAAAACTTTGGAAAGAATATTAATAAAATCTGAATCCTACTCCAATAATTTCGACTCACTAAGGCATATTGGAAGAGTTCGTTCACCCGACAATAAGTTCCGGATTATTACATGGAACCTTCCATTTGCAGATGGTTCACAGGAAAATTTCGGAATTATTCAAATGAATCCCTATTCCGATAGTACCTGTAAAATTTTTAAACTTCAAGATAAATCAAAGAATTTTAACGGGGATATTAATTTAGCCCGGTTTATTCCTGAAAATTGGTTTGGGGCATTGTATTACGAAATATTTTCAAATAAGGCAGGAAAACAAATTGTTTATACTATTCTCGGAATGCACTTCAACGGTTTTTTTACAAATAAGAAAATAATTGAATCGATGTATTTCGATGAACATGAAACTCCGGTATTTGGCAGGCCAATATTTGAGTATAACGGCCAGTTACAGGATCGCATCGTTTTTGAATATTCAATCGATGTTAAAATGATTTTAAGGTTCGACCAACATTTAAATATGATAATTTTCGACCACCTGGCGCCCCCATCGCCATTGTATAATGGAAACCATAAATTTTATGGGCCCGATTTTACTTTTGACGGATTGAAATTCGAAAAGAACAAATGGGTGTATTATCCTAATGTCGATTATCATAAATAATAATTTTTCTTATATTTTAATTTTGCGAATATGACTATTTGTCAGCCTTACAAAGCTGGCATGTGATTTGAAAAAAGCAAACCGTTAATTCATTGTTTAACTTAATAATTCAGATTATGGCTAAAGGTAAAATTGGAGTCAGCACCGAAAATATTTTTCCTATTATTAAAAAATTCCTTTATTCCGATCATGAAATTTTCCTTCGCGAAATAGTTTCAAATGCTATTGATGCTACACAAAAACTTAAGATATACGCTACTTCAGGCGAATATAAAGGAAATGTGGACGATCTGAAAATTTCAGTAGCTGTCGATACCTCAAAAAACACAATTACGGTTTCGGACCAGGGTATTGGAATGACTGCCGAAGAAATTAAAAAATATATTAATCAGATTGCCTTTTCAAGTGCTGAAGAATTCCTTGAAAAATATAAAAATCAGGCCAACGCAATAATCGGGCATTTCGGATTGGGTTTTTATTCGGCATTTATGGTTTCCAAAAAAGTTGAAATAATAACAAAATCTTTTAAAGAAAATGCTGAAGCTGTACTATGGAGTTGCGACGGAAGTCCGGAATATTCTATTACCAAGGCAGAAAAAGAATCTATTGGAACTGATGTGATATTGTATATCGATGATGATTCCAAGGATTTTGCAAGTGAATTTAAAGTCAGGGAACTATTAAGCAAATATTGCAAATTCCTTCCCATACCTATAGTTTTTGGCAAAGTCAAAGAGTGGAAAGAAGGTAAAGAAATTGAAACCGGTAAAGACAATATTATAAATAATACCCAACCTGCATGGACGCGCAAACCTACAGATTTGAAAGACGAAGACTACATGTCGTTTTACCACGAATTGTATCCGGCTGCCGAAGATCCTTTATTTTATATACATCTGAACGTTGACTATCCTTTCAATTTAACCGGAATATTATATTTTCCTAAAATAAAAAGCAATATCGATATTCAAAGAAATAAAATTCAGCTTTATTGCCGGCAGGTTTATGTAACTGATTCCGTTGAAGGCATTGTTCCAGATTTTCTTACTTTATTACATGGTGTAATCGATTCACCTGATATTCCGCTTAACGTTTCCCGTAGTTATCTGCAAAGCGACCAGAATGTAAAGAAAATTTCAAGCCACATAACAAAGAAGGTAGCAGACAGGTTACAGGATATCTTTAACAATAACCGGGATGAGTTTGAAAAAAAATGGGACAATTTAAAACTATTCATTAATTATGGTATGATAACCGATGAGAAGTTTTACGAAAAGGCCGAGAAATTTGCGCTGTTAAAAAATACCGACGGAAAATATTTTACTTATGAGGAATATGAAAAAATTGTAAAAGAGAACCAGACTGACAAACATAAAAATTTAATTTACCTGTATACCAATAATAAAGAAAGTCAATTTTCATTTATTGAGGCAGCAAAAGCAAAAGGTTATGATGTTTTATTAATGGACGGTCAACTCGATACTCACTTTATTAATAACATAGAAAGCAAATTTAAAAATATAAGATTCAGCCGTGTGGATGCTGATGTTGTCGAAAACCTTATCCAGAAAGAAGAATCGAAAGATTCGAAATTAAATACCGAACAAAAAGAGATCCTCACACCAGTTTTTAAAAGTGTTCTCCCTGAAAGCGCCAATTTCCAGGTTGTTTATGAAAACCTTGCTGAAACAGATGTTCCGGCTCTGATAACTCAGAGCGAATGGATGCGCAGAATGAAAGAAATGTCTTCGTTAAGCGGAGGATTGAATTTCTACGATCAATTGCCCGATAGTTTCAACCTGGTCGTAAATTCAAACCATCCTTTAACTATTCGCATACTCTCCGAAACTGAAGGTTCGGTTGGTGAAGAGGTGAAAAATTTAAATAAAGAATTAGCCATAATACAAAAGCAAAAATCGGATTTACAGGAAAAACAGAAATCTAAAAAGGCCGAAGAAATTCCCCAGGCCGAAAAAGATATTTTAAGCGACCTTGATAAGCAAATTGCCGATTTGGAAGATAAAAGGAAAAAGGTTTTAACAGATTACGGAAAAACCAATAACCTTGTCAAACAGCTTACAGATTTGGCTTTACTGGCCAACAATATGCTTAAGGGCGAGGCATTGAGTAACTTTGTTAAACGAAGTGTTGATTTAATTCAGTGAGATACCAGAAAATTAATTTCAAAAGCAACAAGCTTTCTAATATTAATAGATTATTTTCTAAATTTTACTGTTAATAACTTCAATCCCTTTTTCAAGGATTCTGTCAATTCGTAATGCAGAATCTGCTTTTGTGGTTACAACCGGATTATCGGGATAAATGCCTTTTCCTTCAATAATAAATAAATTTGGAAGAGCGCCAATCATGGTCGATAAACGGTAAACCCACCCGTTAGGTAATTCGCGATAGACCGGGTTTCCGACTCCCCCACCGGTAGTATCGCCAACAATGGTAACGTTAGGAAAAGTTTTCATTGCCATTACAAACATTTCTGCTGAACTGAAAGTGAACCTGCTTGTAAGGACTACCACAGGTTTTTTAAATTGAGTTTTTCCTTTGGGTTCAATATAAGCATCAAACCATTCAGAAAAATCATTTTTACCGGGACCTATTTTCGAACGGAATTTACTGTATAATCTTTTTTCATCGGCAAACCTTCCTGCAATAGTTTCAGCATTGGCACTATTCCCGCCGCCATTAGCGCGGACATCAATTATTATCCCATCCTTTTCATTTAATAACTTCAATATTATATCAATAACATTATAATTTGTGTCAGTCTTTCCAAAGGTTTTGCTTTCGAATGTTTTGATAACAATGTAACCTATATTCTGATTTTTTATATTGCCAAATTCAATAATCGATCTGTTATTGTAAACAGAATTGTTATAATTTACATATTTGTTCGGATCGATTAGTTGATTACTGGGGTATGAAGCAGGCCACAAACCTCTGTAGGACGCTACACCGTATGGTGTAAGCAAATCAACATGCCCATCTTTTAGAAGATTAACCATTTTTGATAAAACATCAAATAACTGGCCATCATACATTCCTGGTTTAATTTTTGGCTTATACACATTATAAACAGAATCCCAATTAATATTCTTTATAATAAATTGTGCATAGTATTTGTCGAAATCGTTCCAGAAGATATTGAAATTATTTTCAGGTGTATTGGATATTTCCTTTTTAAAAAAAACTTTTTCACAACTTGTGAAAACTATCAATAATATCAGCAAATACTTGTACTTCATATTTTAACTATTAATCCGAAGAGATACTGGTTAATTACAAATTTTGAATGAAGCAGGTCTTCGTATTTATCCAGGTAAAAAAAATGAAATTGGTGCTTCAGTTCAAAACCAACATACCTGCCGAAAAAATGAACGAACGACAATTCTGTCTGAACTTCGAAAAGTTTATTAATTGTCACCACTTCAAAGTAAGAATTATAGTCTGACGGATTTTTAGTAACATTGGCATTATACTTATTATTATTATATACAACTGCTGCAAGTGGCATACTAAAATTAAAGTACATCAGACTTTTTTCGGAATTACTGAAATGTTTTTCAATGAAAAAATTGATATCGCCGCTGGCCATATTATCGCCAAATACATAATCAACATCGGTAGTATAATAATGGTCTCTTGAATTAATAAGTAATTTAAGTTTTCCGCCCGCAAAGCAGGTCAACTTAATATTTTCAAAAGAATAAAATTTCTTATTCAATGAGCAATCAAGTAAAATATTTGCATTTTTTGAATAATGGTTTAAATAATACGATTTATCGGTTATTGATGATTCCAAATCCAATTCATCATAAAAAAGTGATAAACTAAACCTGGTATTTGAATTTAAATATTTGCCGCTTATATAAATGGGCGACTGTGTACCTTTATAAATAAGAGGTGACATTAAATCGTCTTTAACGATATGAGAGCATATGCCCGTACTTAATCCGAAAATATTTTGAGGCAAAGGAGCGGTTGGTTCCTGGGCAATTAAATTTACCAAAATTAGTAACTGAAGAGAAATAAATATCCGGAATCTTTTATCCATATCAAATTACTAAAACAATAACTGAACTTCTGTTTTAATGAAATCCAAAGCATTCTGGGTAGGAGATTTGGAATATTCACCGATATTTTCGAGGATATTTTTGCTTAATTCAATTGCCGGTTGGTTAGGGTTCGTTTTTTCGGCGGCAGTATTAATAATTTTTATCATCTGGGCACGGGCATTTCTGACCATTTCCCATGCCTGGGCTGACATGTACACCTGCTGGGAAAGATTATGTTCATATTCATTCCGGATAGAGGTAAGCAGTTCTGTATGCATCTGCCGGCTCGTCATTCCGGGCTGGTTAAAACGCAATAATAATGAATCGATGGCAATTCTTTCGAGGAAAAGTGTTATTCTTTCGTAAGCCTGTAATCTGAGAGGAAGTGATATTTCATGGGTTTTCATCATAAATTCAATCTTCCTGAGTTTCTCGGCATTGTTCATAAAAGATTTTACAAGAAACCAGGTTGTTACCAACACAGTTAGCGCCGGAATGGTATATTTTAAGATTTCAAAGAATATATTCATAATACTTCTGTGAATAAATTATAATTACAATATTAATAAAATAGCAGATAAAACTTTAATTTTGAAACATTGAAAAATTTAAAAATATAAATTTATGGAACAAGTATCGCACAGACTGGCCGCATTGTCGGAATCATCGACTATTGCAATGAACCAAAAAAGCAAAGACCTTCAGGCCAAAGGCATTGATGTTATAAACCTTACTGTAGGTGAGCCCGATTTTTTTACCCCCGATCACATAAAGGAAGCTGCCAAGAAAGCAGTGGATATGAATTTTTCATTTTATTCACCGGTTGCAGGTTATCCAGAACTTCTCGATGCTATTTCTAAAAAGCTAAAACGTGAAAATAATCTCGATTATGCCCCAAACCAAATAATAGTATCAAATGGCGCAAAACACAGCATTGCCAATGCTTTGCTTGCTCTCATAAATAAAGGGGATGAAGTAATTGTCCCGGCGCCTTACTGGGTAAGTTATGCTGAATTGGTTAAACTTGCTGAAGGCACCAATATTATTATTGATACTACTGTTGAACAGGATTTTAAAATATCCCCTGCCCAGCTCGAGAAAGCAATTACACCTAAAACCAAAGCACTGATGATATGCTCTCCTTCTAATCCCACCGGTAGCGTTTATACAAAACCGGAATTGAAAGCCCTTGTTGATGTTTTAATGAAACATCCTGGAATTTTTATCATTTCTGATGAAA
>Ga0265323_10001055_pt1 | contig 14246 bp, 7 predicted proteins | sample 41225metaG_FD_193580 | JGI IMG/M metagenome (GOLD analysis project Ga0265323, IMG submission 193580) | Rhizosphere microbial communities from Carex aquatilis grown in University of Washington, Seatle, WA, United States - 4-12-25 metaG | ecosystem: Host-associated > Plants > Roots > Rhizosphere >... | reverse complement strand
CGCGCGGAAGCGAAAGCGCTTCCGCTACTCGATGGAACCTGCGCGGGCTGAAGCTCCGCGCTACGAAGCACCCAAACCGTTCATCACCATTTGCGCGTTTGGCTTTTGGAGGCATATTGGCCGCCAATGAACATTGCCGTCCCCCGCGAGACAATCCCGAGCGAGACGCGCGTGGCGCTGACCCCGGCGGTCGTGGCTCTGCTCAAACGTGAAGGCCACACCGTCACGGTCCAAGCCGGAGCCGGCCTCGCCGCCGGCTTCACCGATGAAGCCTACGTGCAGGCTGGCGCCACGCTCTTGCCCACCGCTGCCGAGCTGTACCGCTCCGCCGAACTCCTCGTCAAGGTCCACCCACCTGCGCCCCGCACGGAGCTCGTCCATGAGGCCGATGCCCTGCCCGAGGGCGCGATTTACATGGGGTTCCTCAACGCCTTCACGCAGCCCGAGGCGCTCCACCACCTCGCCGGTCGCAAAGCCACCGTCTATGCGCTGGAGTTTGTGCCCCGCATCACCCGGGCGCAGAGCATGGATGCGCTCAGTTCGATGGCGACCGTGTCCGGCTACAAATCCGTGCTGCTGGCCGCCGCGCGCCTGCCGAAGATGTTTCCACTGCTCATGACGGCCGCGGGCACCATCACGCCGGCGCAAGTGCTGATTCTGGGCGCAGGGGTCGCCGGGTTGCAGGCCATCGCGACGGCGCGACGGCTCGGAGCCAAGGTCGAGGCGTTCGACCCGCGACCGGCGGTACGCGAGCAGGTGAAGAGCCTGGGCGCTGCGTTCGTCGAAATGGAGCTGCCGAAGGACGCCGAGACTGCCGGCGGCTACGCCAAGGAAATGTCACCGGAGTTTCTCGTGAAGGAGCAGGAAGCCATCGCCGCGCGCCTGCCAAAGATGGACGTGGTGATCGCCACCGCGCAGGTCTTCGGCAAGCGCGCGCCGATCCTCGTCACCGTCGACATGGTGAAGCTGATGAAGCCCGGCGCGGTCATCGTCGATCTCGCCGCCGAGCAGGGCGGCAATTGCGAGCTGACGCAAGCCGGCCGGACCGTCGAGACGCCCGGCGGCGTCTCGATCATCGGCGCCGTCAATCTGCCCGCCACGGTGCCGCAGGACGCGAGCCTCCTGTACGCGAAAAACCTCTTCAACCTCATCAAGCATCTTTTCCCCAAGACAGGACCGGCGCCCGAGGCCGACGATGAAATCGCCCGGGGCGCCTGCGCCGTGCGCGCCGGCGAGATCGTCCATCCCGCCCTCCAAGGACTCAAAGACAAACCCGCTTCACCATGACTTCACCGCTCATCATCGCTGCGGCGGCGGAGCACGCGCACCGGCTCGTGCCGCTGACGTCGGGAGAGATCTTCCCCCTGCTTTTCATTTTGGTGCTGGCCGGCTTCCTCGGTTACGAAGTGATCGGCCGCGTCTCCCCCACACTGCATACGCCACTGATGGCGGCGACCAACGCCATTTCGGGCATCTCGCTCGTCGGCTCACTGGTGGCGGCCGGCGGGCCTTATTCCCAGACCAGCCATATCCTCGGCATGGTGGCCGTGACCGCCGCCAGCATCAACGTCGTCGGCGGCTTTTTGATCACCGACCGGATGCTGCGCATGTTCAAGCGGAAAGACCGGAGGGCCAAGCCATGAACCTCGAGCTCAGCCGGGTTTTCGCGGAAACCTCCTACCTGGCGGCGGCGATCCTCTTCGTCCTGGGCCTGAAGGGGCTCAGCCATCCCGAGAGCGCGCGGCGCGGCATGTTCCAGGCCGAGATCGGCATGCTGCTCGCCGTGGTGGGCACCCTGCTTTACTTCGAGATTGTCACCTGGACCTGGATACTCATCGGCGTCGGGGTGGGCTCGACCATCGGCACGTTGATGGCCGTGTTCATGCCGATGACGGCGATGCCGCAACGGATCGCGCTCTCGCACGCCTTCGGCGCGCTGGCCGCCGTGCTCGTGGGCATCTACAAATACATCGAGTATCCGGCGGCCGACCTGGGCCGGCTGCGCATCACCGCACTCGGCTTCGAGGTGATGTTTGGCGCGCTCACGGTCACGGGCTCGTTGATGGCCTTCGGCAAGCTGCAGGAGCTCATCAAGGGCGCGCCGATGACGTTTCGCGGCCAGAATTATTTCAACATCGGCCTCTTCTGCGCGACGATCGGGCTCTATCTCTATTTCATCTACGATCCGACGGCGCAGTGGGCGTTCTACACGTTCATGGGGCTCGGCTTCGCGGTCGGCGTGCTGCTCGTCATGCCCATCGGCGGCGCCGACATGCCGGTGGTGATCTCGCTGCTCAACTCCTACGCGGGCCTGGCGGCGGCGGCCACGGGCCTCGCGATCGACAACAAGGTGCTGATCATCGCCGGTTCGCTCGACGGCACGAGCGGCTTTTTCCTCTCGATCCTGATGAGCCGGGCCATGAACCGCTCGTTTGCCAACGTGCTGTTCGGCGCGGTGGGCGCGGCGCCGCCGGCCGGGGCCAAGGTCGTGGAGACACGCACCGCCACCCGCTACACGCCGGAGGACATGAAATTCGTTTTGGAGAACGCGCAGTCGGTCATCATCGTGCCCGGCTACGGCATGGCGGTGGCGCAGGCGCAGCATGTGCTGCACGAAATCGCCAATCACCTGATCGATCTCGATATCAAGGTGCGCTATGCGATTCATCCGGTCGCCGGCCGCATGCCCGGCCACATGAACGTGCTCCTCGCCGAGGCCAACGTGCCCTACGACCTGTTGTTCGAGCGCGATGCGATCAACGATGATTTCAGCCAGACCGATGTCGTCGTGGTGGTCGGCGCCAATGACGTCGTGAATCCCGCCGCGCGCCACAAGAAGAGCAGTCCGCTTTACGGCATGCCGATTCTCGATGTGGACAAGGCGCACACGGTGATCTTTCTCAAGCGCTCGATGGGCGCCGGTTTCGCCGGCGAGGAAAACGAACTCTTCTACGACAAGAAGACCATGATGGTGTTGGGCGACGCGAAGAAGACGCTCACGGAAGTCGCCGGCATGCTCAAAAAGCGCACCGGCCTCGTGCACTAGGAAAGCAGCGCAAACGGCGCAGGCCGTTTGCGCTGCTTTCCTTACTCCAAGCGCCGGGGGTATTCGGTCTTTTGTAGGGCTGCCGCTCGTCGGCAGGCCGCTCCTGCCCGGACGGCCCGGACGCGAGGTCCGGCCCTACATTCGAAAAATCATGGATCGCCTATTCGACCTCGTCGGGTCGGGCCCGGGCGACGGGCGGAGCCGCCAGGCTGAGGCGGATCGATTCGAGATTTTCGCGCACCAGTTCGCCCATCGACTGGCAGCGGAGGTACTCGGTGCGTCCATAATGCGCGGCGAGGCTCTCCCGCAACTGCACGACGTTTTCCACCGGGGCCAGCGTGTCGCCCGACATCGCGGCCAGCAGCAAGTCGAGCCGTTCGCCGATCAGGGCCTTGCGCTGGAGCATGAGCACCTGCTCTTCGCGCTGGTATTGGCGCGCCGTTTCGAGGCGGAGGTGTTTGACGCAGAAAAGCGCGAGCGACTGGTTGTCACGGAAGAACTGCGGCCGGTAGAAATTCATGCGCCCCTCGTAGGACTGCTGGTCGAAATCCATGGCGCGGATGCGAATTTGCGCCCCCTCGAAATCCGGGGTGATCACCACGACGAAGTTATAGCTGCGCATGTCGCCCAGCAGCCGCACGAAACAACGCTCGTTGAATTTCACGAGTTCCTTGGCAACGCGGATGGGTTTCAGTTCGCCGCTTTCCAGCCAGCGCGTGATGAAAATATCGCCGGGAATGCCGGCAATGTGCTCCTCCACGAGCGTGTCGCCGCAGGTGAGATAAAGCATGCGGTTGGGCGAGAGCAGGTGCTCGAGCTCCAGCCCGTAGATGCGCGACGCGTCGCCCCGCTTGACGTAGAAGTAGTCGGGATTGTCGTTGTAGGCATTGACGATGCGGATGCGGAAAGGGGCCGAGTTGCCGAAGGCGCAAAAATCGATGCGATCGATGAAGAGATGCTGCATCACCGAGAGGTCGCCGTCGACCCGCAGCAGGGCGTACACATGCTTCAGGTCGTCGTTGAGCGAGTCCATTTCGAGCCGGTCGTAGACGACGGTTTCCCAGAGCGTGGGGTGGCCGTCGGCGTCCGCGAGCGGGGCGCCCTCGATGAAGCGACGCAAGCGCTCGTAGGTCACCGGCAGCGGACGTTCGCAGTGATACCGGCGCAGATATCCGCGCAATCCCTCGCTGATGGGAAAGCTCGGTTTTTTCTCCTGTGTGCGACGGGGCTGTTGGAGCGGCGAGGCATCCATGAAGGGGAAGATGGGCCAACCGTGACCCATGGCAACCCGGCCTTTTCCGCTCGTCTCGCTTGACGGGCACGGTATGATTCCCGGCCATGTTGCTCTTCGCCGTAACGACCATCGAGAAGCTCAAACAGATCCCAAAGCATTTCTGGATTAACGCAGCGATTGTCATCCTGGGACTCGTCGCCGTGGTCATCATCTTTCGCAAAATCAAGGAGATGAATAAAATCGTTCTTGGGCTCCTTATTGCCATCATCGTTGTGCTCGTGGGCTTCAATTGGGTCTATAACCGCAACGAGCCCAAGTTCCTCACGCCATTCGTTGATATGGTCGCGCCCTTCTTGCCCACCAAAGGCTCCTATGGCGCTGCGAAACCGCATTGAGCGTTTGAAGCCTTGGTCGGACGTGCGCCGCCCGGCGAAGCCGGCCCCACCTGCGAACGTTTGCGGAACGGCCTTGGGTTTTTAGATGGTCCTTGTTCTGCCTATCTGGCTAAGTTCTTTCACTTTTATGCCGAAATCTCACTCCGACATCGGGCTCATCGGCCTCGCCGTAATGGGCCAAAACCTCGCTCTCAACATCGCCGACCACGGTTTCCAAATCTCGGTCTACAACCGTACCACCGAAAAAATGGATAAATTCGTCGCGGAGAATCCCAACACTCCCGGCGGCCTCGTCGGCACGAAAACCCTGCCGGAATTCGTCCAGTCTCTCGCCAAACCGCGCAAGATGATCCTGCTCGTCCAGGCGGGCGCAGGCACCGACGCCGTGATCGACGGCCTCGTCCCGCTGCTCGAAGCGGGCGACATCGTCATCGACGGCGGCAATTCCAAGTGGACCGACACGATCCGCCGCGAAAAGGCGCTCCGCGAAAAAGGCCTCCGCTTCATCGGTTCCGGCGTGTCCGGCGGTGAAATCGGTGCGCGCTTCGGCCCGGCCCTCATGCCCGGCGGCGACGCGTCCGCCTACAAGGAACTGGAGCCGGTCTGGAATGCCATCGCCGCCAAGGTCGACGACAAGACCGGTCGCCCGCTGCTTGGGGCCGCCCCCGGCAAACCTGTCATCGGCGGCGTGCCGTGCGCCACGTACATCGGGCCCGACGGCGCCGGTCACTATGTGAAGATGATTCACAACGGCATCGAGTACGGCGACATGCAGATGATCTGCGAAGCCTACGATTTGCTGCGCGGCCTCCTCGGCCTGAAGGCCGAAGAGATCGGCCAGGTCTTCGCCGAATGGAACAAGGGTGCGCTCGACTCCTACCTGATCGAGATCACCGCCGACATCCTGCAGCAAAAGGACCCGGTGACGAAGCGGAAGGCGCTCGTCGATGTCATTCTCGATACCGCCGGCCAAAAAGGCACCGGTAAATGGACGAGCGTCAGCGCCCTCGACATGGGCGTGCCGGCGCCGACCGTCGCCGAGGCGGTTTTCGCGCGTTGCCTCTCCGCCATCAAGGAGGAGCGCGTGGCCGCCTCGAAGATTCTCAAAGGCCCCGCGAAGAAGAAATATTCGGGCAGCAAGAAGGCGGTCATTCAGGCCATCCACGACGCCCTCTATTGCTCGAAGATTTGTTCCTACGCGCAGGGCTTCCAGCTCATGCGCGAGGCGCAGAAGGAATACAAGTGGACGCTGGACTTCGGCCGGATCGCCCAGATCTGGCGCGGCGGTTGCATTATCCGCGCCGTCTTCCTGCAAAAAATCACCGAGGCCTATGGCCGCAAGCCGGACCTCGCCAATCTGCTGCTCGATCCATACTTCAACAAGACCGTGCAGAAGGCGCAGGAAAATTGGCGCAAGGTGGTGTCGCTCGCCGTGCAGCATGGCGTGCCGGCTCCGACGTTTGGTTCGGCGTTGTCCTACTACGACGGCTATCGTTCCGCCCGGCTGCCCGCCAACCTGCTGCAGGGCCAGCGCGACTACTTCGGCGCGCATACCTACGAGCGGGTCGACCAACCGCGCGGGAAATTCTTCCACATCGACTGGCCCGAGAATCCCCGTCCGCAGATCGCGACGAACTGAGTTCGTCCGAAATCTGTCTGTCCCACTTCAGGCGCGGCCCAACGGCCGCGCCTTTTTTTGCGGTCGGAAACCGGACTCGCCGCAGGTGGTCGGCCGAGCATCTTCCGCGCCGTAACCGGCGCGGCTACTTTCCCTTGTAGGTCGGGCTTTATGCCCGACATCCCGAGAAAACCTGTCGGGGATAAACCCCGACCTACCGTCGGATCGTGACACCGCCGCCGGCTACAATTTGTAGATCGGCGTCTGCGTGGGAGCGAAGACGGTCGGCTTCGGCGCGGCGGCGCCAACGGCGTTGATCAGCAGGTTGTCAAAGAGCGCCGTGTTTCGTTCGCGGACTTCGCCAGTGATCAGCCCGGCCATGCCGGAGGAATAAAGACTGTCGGTCGCGGTCAACACCTGCACGCCATCCACGAAGCCGGTGATGGTCGTGCCGGAAAACTGCAGCTTCACGTTGTGCCATTGCCGGCCGGCGACGTTGGCGGCCTGGCCGGTGGCGAGCTGTTTGCCCGCGTCGGCGTTTCTCTCCTGCGTGGCGGCGAACAGGGCGCAACTGCCGTCGACCGCGAGCCGCAGGTAGTAGCCCTTGGGCACGCAGCCGTAGCCGGTGCCGGTGTGATTGACGCGGCCCATGACGCCGGCCCAGCCGCCGTTGTCCAGATACACATCGGCGCTGACCTCGTAATCCTTCCATTTCTCGTCGCCGAGGATCGTGTAGGGCATCCATTCCGGCGCCCAGCTCTGGGCGTGCTGGCCGATGACCTGGCGCAGGCATTTGCCGGTCTGGTCAGGGCGATCGGCGATTTCGAAGACGCCGTCAATGTCGGCCGTGTAGTGCGGCAACCAGCCCCACTGCGCGGGCTGAGCGTAGCTTTCGAAGTTCTCGTAATAGGGGAACGGGAAATCCTTCGCGGCGGGAATGTCGGCGAACGTGCCCTTCTGCTGGCCGGTGGTCGTGGAGATGGAGTAGATCGACGAGGGGGCCAGCGCGACGGTAAACGTCCCGTCTACGGGAGTGATATCGGCCTGCCGCACGAATTGCGCGGTGGCATTGCTGCGCCAGACGCAGAGCTTGCCGGGGGACAGGCCGCCGCTGAGCTTGAATGTGACGTTTTGGACAGCGGTGGCGGCCTTGGTCTCGACGATCACGCTGTAGTCGCTGCCCGGAGACTTGAGAGTGACGAACGTGCCGCCGCCGCCGAGCTGACCGCAGGCGTCGTTGAGATACTGCCAGCCGATCTGGGAGAACTGGCCGTAGTGGGCATAGCCCCAGAGGACTTCGCGGACGCTGAAATTTCCACTCCAGGGAGAGCGGGCGATCAGAAGGGCGGGCGTCTCGGGATACGGTTCGATGGGATAGACGGAGGCGACGAGATACCAGTTCACGATCTTGGTGACGCCGCTGCGGAGGAAGTTTTCGTTGAACGCCTGCACCAGGCTGATCTCGCAGTCGAAGCCCTGCTTGTAGACGTGCTCCTCGGTGTTCCAGATAGGGATGTTCAGCTGTTCGAGAAGCTGCCGCGCCGCGGGGGGCGTGGGCGTGTTCGCCATGGTGTGGTTGCCGACGGCGCCCACCGCCGCCCGCAATTGCGGATCGGTGGCCAGGTGCGCGACCCAGTCGAATTTGTCCTTCTGCCAGTTGTCGAAACCGTGGACGCGGACCTTGGAGAATCCGTTGGCGGCGAGCGTGGTGTGCAGCATCTTGATGAAATCCTCGCTCACGCCCTTTTCGTTGCGGCAGCCAATGGCATCGAGATCGAGGCCGTGGGCGGACTTCAGGCCCTTGATCCATGCGGCGTAATAGTCGGCCATGTCCTGCGACCAGAAGTTGCCATTGCCGACCCAAGCCGGACAACTCCAGGCGCAGCCATCGAGGGAGAGGTCGGGGTTCCGCTTTTTGGCCTCGGCCATCAGCCACCATTCGTAACCGCGGTAGAAATTGACGTCGTCCCGGGTGTGCATGTGGCTGGGCTCGGAACCCTGCGTCGAGTTGCCGTCGCCGGGGACCTCGACGAAAAAGGCGCTCATCGACGCGCCAAACTTGGGTTTGAAGAGCAGGTCGAGCACCTGGCTGCGCTGCGGCTCAGGATAATCCTTGAGCAGCACCGAGGTGGCGCCGCCGCCGCTCACCGCGCCGATGCCATCGAAGCGCCTGCCGCTGGCGTCGCCCTTGAGCTCGACCTTCTGCCCCGACATTGGCGGCGGACAGAAATTCAACTTCACCAGCACGACGCCGTGCGCGGGCACGGTGGCAGAGAATTCGTTCTCAAAAACACCGAGGTCCTTTTGCCGCCACAGGTCGCGCACGACGCGTTTGCCGTCCACGCCCAAGGCTTTCCAGGTCGCGGTGACTTTCTCCTCGCGCGGGCCGACGTTGAACAGCCCCATCGCCAGCGTGCCATCCTCCAACGGACGGGCGTAGACGAGACCGTTGCCGCCGGGGTTGTCGGCCGGGACGGTGACGGCCGGTGGATTCGCGGGGTCCGTCGGGGGGGCGTCGGCCGCGCTGCCGCGCCGGGGACGCGGCGGCACGTAGAACTCCGGCCCGGCCACCCGCACCGCCGGTTTGCCCAGCGGATCCTGATCGACGTCGAGCACCTCGTCGTTGGTGAGCAGACTGAGCGTGAAAGGATCGACGCGTTCCAAGTCGCAGCCGATGAGCAGCGGCGCCGCCAGCAGACTCCATAGGCTGAGGTGCGTGTATTGCTCGTCGGGCGTGAGGTGCGTGAAATGCATCGGCTGCGACACGCTCACGACGCCAATGACGAGCATGTCGGGATCGTTCCAATGGCCCGGCCCGGAGAAGGGCGTCCAGCGGTCCTGCGCGAAACCGATTTTCGCGATGCCGTTGTTCCATGACATGTTCCCGTTGATCCAGGTGTCGGTGATGTCACCGGTCGTGCGCCAGGCCTGGGAGAGGCGCGCCCAGTCGCCGGCATTCTGGAACGGCGCGGTGTTCGAGAGACTGAATACGATGTCGCGGCCGGTCTTCCGCAATGCGTCGCTCATCTCCTGGGTGGTGGGCACGTCGATGTTCCAATCGTACTTGAGGTAGTCGAAGCCCCACGCGGCGAGCTGCGCGGCATCGGCGATAGTGAAATGATATTTTCCGATGCGATGAGCGGCGTCGTTGCCCAGCTCCGCTTTCGTCCACGCGCCCTCGGGGCTGTCGCTGGAACCGCCGGGAAAACTGGCGTAGGACGTGATCCACGGCGTGGAATAGATGCCGGCCTTCAGCCCCATCGCGTGCAACTCGTCGCACAGCCCCTTGAGGTCGGAAAATTTTTCGTTGGCCAGCAGCGCATGGTCGGGGCCGGTGCGCGTGCCCTGCCAGGTGTCATCGATATTGACGTAGGTCCAGCCGTGGTTGACGAGGCCGGAGGAGACGAGCACGCGGGCCGAGCGCAACACCTTGCCCTGGTCCACCTCGCCGGCCCAGCTGTTCCAACTGTTCCAACCCATCGGCGGCGTGAGCGCGATCTGGTCGCCGATGACGATCTTCAACTCACGGGTGGCGGCGCCGAGCGCGTTCCGCGCGCCAACCTTCACCGTGAAGCTGCCGGCCTGGGCCACCTTTCCAGTGATCTGCCCCGTGGCGGGATCGAGCACCAGCCCGGCGAGCAGGCCCTCGGCCGAAAACGTCATCGGCCGGTCGCCGGTGGCCGTGAGCGTGAACAAAAACGGACTGCCGGGACGCTGCCCATAGACCTTCGGGCCCGTGATTCGCGGCGTGTGCGCCGGGGCCGGCGTGAGAATCTGGCGGCTATAATCCGGGATGACCACAGGCGGTGGCGCGGGGCGGTCGGCTTGGGCGCGCAAGGCGGCGATCAAGGCGAACGCGAATAAACTGGTGGAGAGGCAGCGGACCAAGGGGGCGATTTTCATAAAAATCGGATCTTAGCTAAACCTGAACTCCGGTTTTGATTAGCCGGAACAATCCAGTTGAACCACGAATGAACACGAATCGATACGAATGGAACGTATCTGTGTAAATCCGTGTGCATCTGTGGTTCAATCCCGGTTTTCCAGTTTTAGATCCGTATCGAAAATCCACGCGTGGTGAAGACCTATTCTCAACTGAAATGTAGCCGCGCTTGAGCACCGCGAAAGCGTGGCCTGTGTTGGCCATGTTGTCGCTGCGCTCCAACGCGGCTACGTTCCAGCTGGCAGGTGGCTGCGCACATGGGCCAGCAGCGACTCCGAAGTGAAGGGTTTCTGAAGATACCTCTCCACCGGCGCGGAACCGCCGCCGCCCTGCAATGCCGTCGTCGGATCGTAGCCACTCATGAACGCCACCGGCAGGCCGGGGCGCTCCGACTGCAACCGAGCCGCCAGCACGCGGCCCGACCAGGGAGACGGCATCACCAGATCGGACAACAACAGATCGATCCGGTGCTGGTGGGTTTGCCACAGACGCAGGGCTTCCTCGCCGTCGCCCGCCTCGAGCACCCGGTAACCGGCGCGCTCGAGAATGCGGGCCGCGCTCCGCCGCACCGCGAGCTCGTCCTCGACCAGCAGGATCGTCGCCCCGGAAACCGTGGCGGCTTTTGCGTCCGGCGCCGACTCCAACGTCGGACGGGGTATAACCGTGATCGGCAGCAGGGCGCGAAACGTGGCGCCGACCCCCGGCGGAGAGTCAACCTCCATCCAGCCCCGATGCTGCTGGATGATTCCGAGCGAAGTCGCCAGCCCGAGGCCAGTACCGCGCCCGACCTCTTTCGTGGTGTAAAACGGCTCGAAAAGATGCGGGAGGACGCAGACCGGGATGCCCGCTCCCGAATCCTTCACCTCCAACACGGCAAACGCTCCCGGGGACAGGGGCGCACCCGCCGCTTCCGGCACCCTGTCGCGTTGCTCCGATCGGGTGCGGATGACCAGCGTCCCTCCGCCCGGCATGGCGTCGCGGGCGTTGACGGCGAGGTTGACCAGGACCTGTTCGATCATGGCGGAATCCGCGAGGATCGGCAGCGGCTCCGCGGCAAGTTCGAGCTGCAGAGCGATGGGTTCGCCGAGCAGGCGGCCCAGCATCTTGGCAAGATTCCGCACAATCTCGTTTAAGTCCACCGGCGTCGGCGACAACGCCTGGCGGCGGCTGAACGTGAGCAACTGGCGCGTCAGATTCCGCCCGCGCAACGCGGCATCCTTGATTTCGGTGAACGACTCCCGCTGCTCGGCCGGGGTGGCCTGCGGGTCGATCGAAAGCTCGGCGTTGCCCAGGATCACGGACAGCAGGTTGTTGAAATCGTGGGCGACGCCGCCGGCGAGCTGCCCCATCGCCTCGATTTTCTGCACCTGCCGGAGCTGCGACTCGAGGGCGGCCCGCTCGGTGATGTCCTCGGAAACAATCAGCAGCCAGCGGCTGCCGTCGGCATGACGGACCGAGCGGGCGAGTTCCTTGACGGCGAGGACGCTGCCGTCCTTGCGCAATTTCCGCAGTTCCCATCGCACCAGGCTGCCGGCGCGTTCGAGGCTCGCGCGGAAGGACCGCTCCACTGCAGCGCGGTCATCCGGATGAAAAAGTTCGGCCAACGGCCGGCCCTTGAGTTCGTCGACGGTGTAGCCGAGTTGGCCGGCACCGAACGCGTTCACGGAGAAAATCCGGCCCTGCTCATCGACCGTGAAATACATCGCCGGGTTGTCATCGTAGAGGGCACGGAAACGCTCCTCGCTGGCCCGGATCGCTTCCATCCGCCGGAACCGGTAGCGGAAGCCCAGCCAGACCGCCGCCACCAGCGCCGCCGGCACGGAGGCCCGGAACCACCAGGTCTCGAACCAGGCCGGCGCCACCATGACCCGAATGGCCGCCCCGGCGCGATTCCACACGCCGTCGGCGTTCGCGGCCCGCACCCGGAACGTGTACTCGCCGGGCGGGATGTTCGTGTAGAAAGCCTCCTGCACGCCTTCCTTGCATTCGCGCCAGTCCCGGTCGAAGCCTTCCATCTTGAATGCAAACTGGTTTTTGCCGGGAGCGGAGTAGTCGAGCGCGGCGAAGCCCAGCGAAAACACCCGCTGGTCCGCCCGGAGGTGAATCGTATCAGCGGCGTGGATCGCGCGATCGAGCACTCCGGTACCGTCGCCGGGTCGCACGACCTTGTCGAACAACACAAGGCGGGTGAGCACGACCGGCGGAGGCTGAGGATTGTCGCGAATCTGATCGGGGTAGAATGCCGTCACGCCACCGATGCCGGCGAAAAAGAGCCGGCCGTCCGGCCCGCGGACGGCGCCGCGATAGTTGAACTGGTTGCCAGCGATTCCGTCGGTCCGATCGAAATTTCGGAAGACGCCGGTCGCCGGGTCGAAGCGCGAGAGACCGTTGGTCGTGCCGATCCATAACCGGCCGGCCTCGTCCCCGACGACCGAGGCCACCGCGCCGGAGGGCAAGCCGTCGGCTTGGGTGTAACGCCGCACGAAACGCCGCTCGTGCAGATCGAAACGGTAAAGACCGCTGATCGCGCTCACCCAGAGAGTGCCGGTGCCGTCGTTCCAAACCATCGTCAGATATAGGTTCACTTCGGCTTCGGGATTCGCGACATCGAGGAGATGGACGCTGAACTCCTGGCGGACAGGGTCGAACCGCACCAGACCTCGGGTCTCGGTCGGATACCACAAGGCCCCGTCTGCCGTCAGAGTTCCGACCAGCGCGCTATCGGTGGGGTACCTGGTTTCGTCGGTCGTTACGGGTGGGAAATGCGTGAACACCCCGTCGCGCCAGTAGTCGAGCCCGTAGCTGCGCGCTCCAATCCAAAGCCCGCCCGCTCCATCGGGGAGCAGGGCGTTGATCTGGTTCGAGGTCGATTCAAGTTGTTCCCCGAATGCCGTGACCGCCTGAGCCCGGATCGGGTAACGGTGGAAACGCCCCCCCTCGAAACGGTTCAACCCCTGGTTGAACGTGCCGGCCCAAACCCGCCCCATGGCATCGGCGGCAACGGCCGTCACGCGATCGCTGCTGATCGTGCCTGGATCCTGCGGATTGTGGACGTGGTGGATCCATTCGCGTCCGTCGAACACATGAAGCCCCTCCTGCGTCGCCACCCATAACCGGCCGCTCGGATCGAAGCAAATTCCGTTGATTCCAACCGGCACGACCGAACGGTCGTTGGCCACCGGCGGATGGTAGTTGACGAAAGGTTTGCTTTCGTCGCGCAGCCGGTTGACTCCTGCACCAAGCGTTCCGACCCAGATCGCCCCGGAGCGATCCTCGAACACCCGGTTGATGAAGTTGTCGCCGAGACTGTCGGGGTTTCCCGGTTCGTGCCGGTGACGGACAATGGTTCCGGTCTTCGGATCGATGACGTTGAGACCGTCTTGGGTGCCGGCCCAGATCCGCCCGCGACGGTCGAGAATGGCGGTGCGAATGTAGTTGTCGCTCAGCGTGGCCGGATCGGCCGGGTCATGCTGGAGTACCCGGAAACCCGCGATGCGGGGGCCGGGGTCTGGATGATCGATTGCCGTGATCGCGGGAACGAACGAGAGGAGCCCGTCCTCCGACGCGATCCAGAAAGTTCCGCCAGCATCCTTCAGCACGGCGTTGAAGGCGTTGCTTCCGGGGGCAGCGGTGGCCAATGGTTCGCGGCAGAACGTCGCGAAGTGCCCCGTGCGTCGGTCGAACGCACAGAGTCCGTCGCTGGTTCCCAGCCACAACAAGCCTGTCGCCGGATCCTCCGTGATGCAGCGGATGCTGTTCACGTTTGGGCTGAGAATGCCACCCGGCGCGCGCGCATGATTGACAAAACGGCCGGAAGCCCGGTCGAGACGGCTCACGCCACCGCGGGTTCCGACCCACAAATCGCCCCCGGAATCCTCGAACAGGCAGAGTACGAAGTTGTGGGGAAGGGTGGATGCATCCCGGGGGTCGTGGCGGAAATGATCGAAGGCATCGCGCTCGCGATCGTAGCGGTCGAGTCCGCCCGCGGTCCCGACCCACAGCACTCCGTG